>ULSO01052428.1_pt1 | contig 29722 bp, 27 predicted proteins | sample 1956701 | NCBI WGS metagenome assembly ULSO01 (sample SAMEA4835708, study PRJEB28245) | human gut metagenome | biome: gut microbiome; material: fecal sample | place: Denmark | collected 2008 | reverse complement strand
GAGCAAGGGACTGAAAATCCCTGTGTCGGTGGTTCGATTCCACCTTTGGGCACCAGAAGTGAGCAAAGTGGAATTGTCCGCCCGTATCTCTTGAAAAAGAGAGCTCAATTCCACCTTGAACACCATATAAGTGAGCAAAGTAGAATTCTGCAAAAGCATAAATTCCACTTTGACACAAGAATATGGGTAGGTTGCAGAGCGGCCAAATGCAACGGACTGTAAATCCGTCGACTATGTCTTCGATGGTTCGAATCCATCCCTGCCCACCAAAAATAAGCATATGTGCTGGCGTGGCTCAATGGTAGAGCAGCTGACTTGTAATCAGCAGGTTGAAGGTTCGATTCCTTTCGCCAGCTCCATACAAAACATCTAAGAAATTAGATGTTTTTTTATTTCCAAAACAACCCCACAAAAAAAGAGCCGAACGCTCTTTTTATAAAATTTCAACAAGCATACCCCTATCCATATAACACACAACCACCAATTAAACAAACACATCTTCGTCAGCAAAATTCTTAACGAAATTCAAATATCTTTTTGCTGTTTCTTGACTTATTGGTGCATAGTAATGATAGGTCACACAAACATTAAAACCAAATTTTTTAACTAGAGCCAAACTATGAACATGACCAAATAGTGTCAAACAGTCTTTGGCATGATTTGTTGGTTTGTGCGTCAAATAAACTTTTTCGCCAAGCACTTTCTTGTCAAGATAAACACCATTTTTAATAACATCAGAAAAACCAAGTTTCATAAGTTTCTTTCTAAACTCTTCAAAGTTTTTTCCATAGTCTTTTTCTTCATAGTTGCCACAAATCAAACGAATTTTTCCATTAAGTTTTTTAACAAACTCATAATCTCCGAAATCGCCCAAATGATAGACAACATCATTTGGACCAACCTTATTGTTCCAGCGCTTAACCAACTCTTTGTTCATCTCTTCCACAGTCTTGAATGGGACCTGTTTCAACCTAACCTTTCTTTCATGATTAAAGTGTGTGTCCGACGTAAAGAAAATGTTTGGTTTGAAATAATAATCTTTATTTGAATTAATCGCCTTCAAAAAGTCACTCCAAACAAAAGAGTGTTTTGGAATGGAAACAATGTAGTTAACTTTCCTATCCTTATCAATCTTCACATCTTTGTCTTTTAAAACGATATGGGCATCAATCTCTTTGACCCCAAACAAATCCTTATGTAGCAAATAAGCTATTGGTCCTATATCATAAATCGTCTTAATACCCAAATTTTCTTCAGTAAAAATAAATTTGTTCATAATTGAAGTAAGGTATTTTGCAATATGATTTCCTTTAATATTTTGAGAAAACTCATAAGTTGAAGTAACAAAAGTTCTTGCAAGATATGTAGGAAAGATTGTCAAATTCACTTTGCTTGCCAACACTTCATTAAAAGCCTGAACATCTTTTCGATAGTTTGCATCTTCAAACTTATCCAAAAGGACATTGTCTGTCCCAAGCCAAACCACGTTGATTTTCGAAGCAATGGAAGGATCAATGCGTAGAGCCATAGCAACATTTGTCAAAGTTCCAAGACAACAAATGCAAAATGATTTATTCTCATGTGCCAATTGAATAATTTTTTCAACAGCAGGATTTTTGGAATTATACCCCTCAGACAAGAAACCTTCACAACCCAAATACACAAATGGATTATTGCTGTCATGTTTAATTCCAAAAAAACGAAGAAGTCTGTAAGCATCATTTTTGCTGTCAATCATGCCATCACGAATAGACAAATTCTTTTGCCAAGAAACTCTGAAAGGTGCAATCGTAATTCCCAAAATATCCAACTTATCCTGACAAGAAAAAGCATAAGCCAAAGCAAATTGGTCATCGATTTCATTAGCAATATCAGAATCAATCAACACTTTAGTTCTGTTTTTCACCACCATCATACTCCTTATCAATCTCGTCATCATTTTCCAAATATTCAAGTAATTTCAAAAAATAATCATCAAAGATATGTTTGTCATATAAAATAAAGAAATCTGAAACTTTAGTATAACCCATAGATTTATACTTCATTATTCTTTCGTTCTTTAAAACCCTTTGGTTTATTTTCCTTATAAAATGCCTATCATAGTACTTCGCTTGAATATCTGCTTCAAGCTTATCAATTCTGCGAGCAAATTTAGCTTCTTCTGTTTCATTAGCCTCGTACTCTTCAATAATTTTCAAAAAATAATCAGCATTTGGTGCACCTCTAAAAAACTTTTTAACTGCCCTTTTTCCCAACTCTTTTTTATGAACCACTTTCTTGTCAAAAGGTGTTATATCTCCAATAAAAATCTCTTCAGTTTCATGAAGAACAAGCATTGTAAAGACTTTATCAACATTCAAATTTTTTGCACCGCCATTAGCAAAAATTGAAAGAGCAAGCATACAACAACCGTAGATATGTTCGGCCACACTTTCATACCTTATTTTTTTGTCCAGCCCCCATCTTGACCATCCTGTTCTTAAGATGGTTTTCAGTCTATGTGCATTTTTATACATTTGGAAAATTTGTTTAATATCTTTTTCCGTTAAATCTTCTTTCTTGCTCATAAAAAATATTATATCATAAAAATCACAAACAGCAAATAAAAAAAGTGTAAAAAAATGTGTTGAAAAATTTTCAACACAAAAGATACAAATCGCTCAAAAAATTGAGAAATATCAGCTTTCCAATTTTTTCTTTAAATTTTCCAAAATCTTATTTTCAAGTCTAGAAACTTGAACTTGAGAAACACCCAAACGCTCAGCAATCTCACTTTGAGTTTTGTCATAGAAATATCTCATCAAAATAATCTTTTTATCCCTGTCCTCAAGTTTGTCAATCATATCTTTCAATGCAAACTTGTCAACAAAATCTTCGTTTTCCTGCCCATCAAATCTGTCAATAACAGTCAGTCCATCTTCTTCACCATCATCGAAAGGAGTGTAAAGAGAAATAGGCATCTTGGCAGAGTCCATTGCAAGAACGACATCTTGCTCGCTAATCTTAAAATGTTCGGCAATTTCGGAAATTGAAGGTTTCTTGCCATTTTCGACAAAAAAGACATCAACAAATTTGTTAATCTTCAAATTCAGTCCCTTAATCGCCCTTGAAACCTTAACAGCACCATCATCTCTCATAAAACGCTTAATTTCGCCCACAACCATCGGCACAACATAGGTGGAAAATTTGACATTAAAAGAGCAGTCAAAGTTATTTATCGCCTTCAAAAATCCAAGACAACCAAGTTGATAAAGGTCTTCATTTTCAATCCCCTTATCTCTGAACCACCTAATTACACTTTTGATAAGTGGAGAATTCTCATTAACCAATTTTTCTTTGGCGTTTTCATCTCCGGATTGTGCTTTTTTGATAAGGTCAAGAGTTTCATCTTGCCCCAGCATCTCAGCCCACCTTTTCACAGGAAGCGGACAAGATTTTTTTCGTCATTCTGACAGAGGTTCCAAACGAATTGCTGACAACTTGAACATCGTCCATAAAACTTTCCATAACAGTAAAGCCCATACCAGAACGCTCAGCAGAAGGTTTTGATGTGTAGAATGGTTCTCTCGCCTTGGTTATATCTTTAATTCCAACACCCTTATCAGTGACAGTAACGGTGACCATATCGTCCTCAAGCTCACAACGCAAAATAACATCACCCTTAACAGAAGTTGGGTACGCATGAACAACGCAATTTGTCACAGCCTCAGAAACAGCTGTTTTAATATCAGTAATTTCGTCAACAGAAGGATTCAATTGAACACAAAAAGATGCAACACAAACACGTGCAAACCCCTCATTAACTGACAACGCCTTGAAAGTTACTTCCATAAAATTTGAATATTTCATAACAACTCCTTTTTACACAATTTTCGGCATGATGTCATACAGCCCAGTAATCTTAAAAATTTTTTCAGCATGAGCGGACGGATTGGCAATGTAGATTGGAATGTCTTTATCCTTCATGCGTTTGTATCTTCCAATCAAAACTCCAATGCCAGTTGAGTCCATGAAATCAAGTTCTGAAAGGTCAATAATGATTTTCCTAAAATTTGGTTTATCAAACATTTCATCTAGTGTAATTCTTGTGTAAGTTGCGGAATGTTCATCAAGTTCCCCACAAAGAAGAACATAGAGCACTCCATTATGAACACGACTTTTGACTTGCATAACCACTCCTTTTCACAAAAAGCATAGCATACGAAAAATGCATAAAAAAAAGAACAAATGCTGAATTTGTTCTAATTTTGTCACCACAAATAATGCAAATCAAAACTGAAAGAAACAATCAATAAAATATCCATTTTCAAAATCAAGTGGTGGTATGCAATGCATAATACACAATATATAGTGTGTTATGCAATATACATAACACAAAGCATCAAACTCAAAACATTCAAAGTTTTGAAAGCAAAACATTTTGTCATGCAAAATTTTTATGCTATAATATAACCATAATAAAAACAAGAGGAAACAACATGGAAGAAAAAAAGATTGATTTAATCATAGACACCGACCCAGGTGTTGACGATTCAATTGCACTTCTCTATGCAATAAAAAGTGAGAGATTCAATATAAAACTGTTATCTTCTGCCGGTGGAAATGGTCCAATAGAAAACATAACAGCAAACGCCATTCACATCACAGAACTGTTTAACGAAGAAATTCCAGTGGTTCAAGGCGCTTCAAGCCCATTAGTTCGTCCAGCCAAGTATGCAACCAAGGCGCAGGGAAAAAGCGGACTTGGCGCTTATTCATACAACAAGAAAAAACTCAAACACTCGCCTGTCGAAGGAGAAGCCTGCGATGTTATATATCAGACCTTAAAAAACTCCAAAGACAAAATTTCAATCGTGTCAATTGGACCAATGACGAATTTGGCAAAAATGATACAGAAATATCCAGACTGCAAAAAATATATCAAAGAAATTATTTTTGAAAGCGGAACAAAAGAAAAAATTTATGGAAAACCATACAAATCATTCAACATCGGCTACGACCCTGAAGCTGCTGAAGTAGTGTTTAAAAGCGGAATTAAGCTTGTTATGGTTCCAATGGAACTTGGACACTTTGCTTATCTTGACCACAACGACATCAAAAAATTCAAAAAAACAAATAAAATTGGAAAAATTTACGCCAAAATGTTTAAAGGATATAATGATTATCATGTTGGCAAAATGGGTGCTGCTGTTCACGATGTTTGCACAATCTACTATCTCACCCATCCTGAATATATAAAAACAGAAAAGGCATTCATTGAAATAAAATATTATAAAACGGAAACAGATGATTATGGTTATGTTGACATAGATTTTGACAAAAAGCCAAATGCAACCGTTTGTGTAGACTTAGACATAAATATGTTCAAATATGACCTTTTTGAAGCTCTTGAAAAATGTAGCCCAAAAAGAACATAGTCAACATCAATAAAGATAAAAAATTTGACAAAACTAAAAGTGGAGGAAAAACATGCTTTCAATCCCAAAAAGAAAAATTTATAAGAATGGCGCAACATTAATATATCGAAAATGTAAACGTAAACACACATCAGTCATTGCCGGCTTTGTTTTTGGAGAAAACAGAGATAAGTATCCAGAACCAACCGCCCACTTCTGTGAGCATATGTTTTTCAAAGAAACAGAAAATCGAACCACAGAACAACTCAAACAAGACATGATCAACACATTTTCCATGTATAACGGAAGAACCAGTCCATTCTACACTGAAATTGATTTTTGTCGTTCAAACAAAGCATTGGAACCATGTTTTAAACTTTCTGCCGAGATGCTTTTAAACACCAAATTTTCTGCCAAATCAATTGCCACAGAAAAAGGTGTAATCAAACAAGAATTAGTAAGAAAATTAAACAATCCTGACGCGATTTCATATTTCACATTTTTGAGGGCAGTCTCCAGCAAATATAACTCCAACACTGTCGTTTTAGGAAGTGAAGAAGAAATTGAACAAGTGTCAGCAAAGCCACTTAAAAAGTTCAAGGAAGAAACTTTCATTTCTCAAAACTTCATCATCACAATTGAAGGCGGAATTTCGTATAACAAGGCCAAGCGACTTGCCGAAAAGTACTTCATCAGTAAACTCAAAAGCAATCCAAATTATCCTGTTGACAAAAATATCACAAACAAGATTGACAGAGAAGGAAATCTTAACATTGAAAACTTTCCTTTCAACAAATCTAATTGTCGTCTTTGCATCAAGCTTGATAAATCTTTGGAATCAATGGAAACAGACAATCTTGCATCAATGCTGTGCTCAGTTTGCAACAGTTTAAATGGAAAACTAACATCAAAACTTCGTGACAATGGACTTGTTTACAGCGTCAATATGTGGGCAGACTGCATACCTTCAAACTACACAATAGGAATCAATTTTGGTTGCTCAAGCGACAATGTCAACAAAGTGATAACAAAAGTCGGAGAACTGTTCGAGGAATTAAGAACCACCCCAGTTGAACAAACAATAATTGAAAAAATAAAGCAAAACAGAAAACTAAGCAAAGACGAAAGGATTCGAAACATATACCCAAGCTCACTATTCAGAGAATACCTATGCTATGGAGACATCATATTATCTCGCAAATATAAAAAAGAAAGTAAAAAGTTTTATGAGCAAATAACACCCGAGCAACTGCAAACATTCTGCCAAAAGGTCTTTTCATCACCAGAAATTGTTTATGCTGCAATTTTGACAGATTCCACCCCAGACAAATTTTATAGTTATGAAGAAATCCAAAAAATATTAACTTCTGCACCCCAAAAATCAAACAGAAGAAAACAAAAAAATTCAAAATAAGACCAATAAATAAAATAAAAAAATACACTCAATCTTTTGAGCGTATTTTTTTAAACACAAAATCAAATTAATATTTTTATATTCTTAAATTACTTCAATTCAACAACGGCGCCAGCTTCTTTGAATTTAGCTTCAAATTCTTTAGCTTGTGCTGCAGGAACGTTTTCTTTAACCATCTTTGGTGCGCCATCAACGATAGCTTTAGCTTCAGAAAGTCCAAGACCTGTAACTTCTCTAACAACTTTGATAACAGCGATTTTGTTTGCACCAACTTCTTTCAAGAATACGTTAAATTCGCTCTTTTCTTCTGCAGCTGGAGCAGCAGCACCAGCAGCTGGAGCAGCAGCAACTGCAACTGGAGCAGCAGCGCTAACACCAAATTCTTCTTCCAAAGCTTTAACAAGTTCAGAAACTTCAACGATAGTCAATTTTTTGATTTCTTCAACAATATTTTTAATATCAGCCATTTTAATTATCTCCTTTTAAAAAACTCTATTTTTATGCGATTTTTTGATTTAAGTCAGAAAAGACTATTTTGTTGCAACCGCATTCAAAGCAACAACCAGCCCACGAGTTGGAGCTGAGAGAACTCTGCACAAACTTGAAGCAGTATTGTTCAAAGTTCCAAGAAGTTTTGCAATCAATTCTTCCTTTGATGGAAGTTTTGCAAGTTCCTCGATGTTGTGAGCGTCAACGCTAACACCATTCAAAATTCCAAATTTGATAGCCATTTTCTTTGAATCGTTGATAAAGTCACAAACAATTTTAGCAGCAGCAACTTCATCTTCATATCCAATAGCAACAGCAGTAGTGCCTTCAAAGTAATTTACAGGACACTCAATACCAAGGTCAGAAAGTGCTTTCAACATCAAGCGATTTTTGTAAACTTTGTAATCACAACCGTTTTGGCGGAATTTTCTACGAAGAGCAGTGTCTTCAGCAACAGTAATTCCACGGTAGTCAACAAAGGCAATAGTTTTTGCTTTGGAGAATTTTTCTTTAATTTCTTCAACAACAAGTTTTTTAGCCTCTAAATTAGCACTCATGTCCATACCTCCTTTTAATAAGATTTTGTGTTTATAAGCATTAAAAAATCTCTGTAACCTAGGAAAAGTCACAGAGATAGAAAAATCAATCACCATACTTTTCCTCGGCAAGCACACAAAAGTGTTTACGCGAAAACGCACTTGCGGTCTTCGGAAGATTTTTAATACTGCATTATTATAACAGCAAAACCACATTTTGTCAACAAAAAATTAAAGAAAATTCAATATTTTAAGAATTTTTAATTTCATGCAAAAAAATAACAAATTCTAAGCAAACAAAAAAAGCCAAAAGGCTTTTTTAAGTTAAATCACTCCAAGCATCATAAATCAAATGAGTATTTGCTTTGACTGTGATGGTGATGATATATTCATCTGTTCCAACTTGATCGTTTCCATCAAATTTTGGATATTTTGCAACAACATAAACTTTTGTTTCTTTAACACCTTCTGTTTGACTAACTTCAAAATAAACATCTGTGAAAGTAAGTTTTCCATCTGGCCATTTTGAATTGCTGTATCTTGACTTGTAAACTCTTCCATTCTGATATGTGAAGGTCTGTTCTTCCGCATATCTTAAACGAACAAAGTATGTTTTGTTTTGAATAAGAGAACCCCCAGAGCCAATCACACTTGAAACAGAATCACCATTTTCTTCAATTGAATAACTAAACAAACTTCCACTGAAGATTGCTGAGATATATGGTTGGCTGAAAGCTTTGTTGTAAACTTTCATAAAATCGTCATAACCTTGCTCGTCATAAGTGTATGAAACACCATTAGTGTTTCCAGGATATAATGCAACACTGTCAAAACCACTAACCATACATCTTGGTTTCAAGCTCACAGGAACTGCCGCCAAAATAATAATGACAACTGCCAAAACAAAAGCAAATCCCATTCCAATAATTGTTGCAATTTTCTTATTTTGTTTCTTTTTTAAGAGTTTTTGAGTTTGAATTTTTGCATACAACTCATCATCAGAAAGCCCTTCGTATTCAGACAAATCCTCATATTTAGACTTCTTCTTTGTCTTAGCCTTCTTGATTTCAACTGCTTCTTTCTTTGCTTCAATCATTAATTCCGCAGTTTGCTTTTGATTGTTGTCATTTGCAACAACTTCAACATTCTCATTTTGTTCTTCATTTTGTGGTTGAATTACATCTTTCTCTTCCATCAGCCTTCCTCGTCATTTTTGTTGTCTTTTTCTTCTTTCTTTTCAACCTCTTCAGCAGGTTTTTTAGTCGTTGTTTTTCTTGTTGTTGTTCTTTTTACTGTCTTAACCTTATTTTCTTCAACCTTTTCATTCTCAGTTTTTTCTTTGTTTTCAACTTTTTTTGGTTCTTTTTCGGTTTTAACAGAATCTTCTTGTGTTTGATTTAAGGATTTTTCAAATTCCAAAAATTCTTTCTTCAAATTGTCAAGTTCTGCCTCAGTAATTATCCCCATTTTAACAAGTCTTTCACCTTCAGCAATCTTCTTTCTAAAACTTTCAAGTTTATCAAATTTTTCTTTTTCGGCTCTTATTTTTGATTCTTTCTCTTTCTGTTGTTTTTCTTTTTCTTCCATTATTTTGACAATTTCTTCTGTTTTCTTACCTGCCAAAACCATATCTACTTCTTCTTTGTAAATAGTTTCTCTAGCAAGCAAAAGTTTTGCCATTTCATGCAAGATTTCAATATTTTCAGAAAGAACATCTTTTGCTCTTTTATAGTTATTATTCAAAATTGACATAATTTCATCGTCAGCAATTCCAGCAAGTTTTTCAGAGAAATCATTCTTTGTTTGATAATCTCTGCCAATAAACACTTGCGTTGAATCTCCAAGTGACAAAAACCCAATCTTCTTGCTCATACCCCAATCATAGACCATTGCTCTAGCAATTTTGGTTGCGTGTTGAATGTCAGAAGATGCTCCACTTGTGATATCTTTGAAAATCAACTCTTCTGCAATTCGTCCTCCCATGCTCATCGCAATGGTGTCATTTGCTTTGTTATACGACATTGTCATATCGTCATTTTCAGGACGACTCATTGTGTAACCACCTGCATTGCCACGAGGAATGATTGAAACTTCTTGAACATCTTCACAATGTTTCATCTTCTTTGCAACAATGGTGTGACCAGCTTCATGATAAGCAGTAAGTTTTCTTTCTTTATCTGTCAAAAGTCTGCTCTTCTTTTGAGGTCCCATGATAACTTTGTTGATACCTTCAGTGATATCTTCCATGATGATCTTTGGTCTTCCAGCTCTTGCTGCAAGGATTGCTGCCTCGTTCAACATATTTTCAATGTCTGCACCAGTAAAGCCTGTCGTGATTCTTGCCAAAACGTTGAAATCAACAGATTCATCAAGAGGTTTGTTTCTTGCATGAATTTTCAAGATGCCTTCTCTTCCCTTAACATCAGGAATGTGAACATAGATTTGTCTGTCGAAACGACCTGGACGCATCAAAGCAGGATCCAAAACATCACTTCTGTTTGTTGCAGCCAAAACGATGATTCCTTCGTTAGGTTCAAAACCATCCATCTCCACCAAAAGTTGGTTCAATGTCTGTTCTCTTTCATCATTTCCGCCACCAAGTCCAGCTCCTCTTTGACGTCCAACAGCATCAATTTCATCAATAAACACAATGCAAGGTTTGTTTTTCTTTGCTTGGTCAAACAAATCACGCACTCTTGATGCTCCAACACCAACAAACATCTCCACAAAATCAGAACCACTTATTGAGATGAAAGGCACTTTGCTTTCCCCTGCAACCGCTCTTGCAAGAAGTGTCTTACCAGTTCCTGGTTGACCAACAAGCAAAACCCCCTTAGGGATTCTTGCACCGAGGTCAGTAAATTTCTTTGGATTTTTCAAGAACTCAACAATTTCTTGAAGTTCAGCTTTTTCTTCGTCCATTCCAGCGATGTCAGAGAACTTAACTTTGGACATAGCATAAGACTTAACTTTTGTTTTGCCAAAGTTCATTGCTCCGCTGTTTGCCCCTTTAAGCATTCTAAAGAGCATCCAGAAGATGAAGATAGCAAAGCAAATATAAAGGATAGGCATCAAAACGTCCCAAAAACTTACACCAGCAGGTGCATAATCATATCTTACTGCCGTATCATTTTCTTCAATGTAAGTCACCAACTGACTTTTGAATTCCGAATCATATTTGAAATAATAGTCAGAATAGGTTGGAATTTGGTTTTCTTTATATTTTGAACCATCAATCAAAATATAGCCCGTTCCATTTTTGAAATAAATAAAACTTGCTTGCTGAGGTCCTTCTTCACTTGTGTAAGTTCCTTTAATCATGTCAAAAACTTCACTTTGAGTGAGTCTCAAGCCATTGTTTCCAAAATCAACAAACAGAAGTGAAAACAAAAGGACAATCACCAAAAGAACAATCACATAAGAAAGTTTAAAGCCTCCTTGTTGTTTTTTATCGTTCATACACACTCCTTATTTTTACAAGTCAGTCCAAACCTAAGTTATATCTTTTGTACCCACAACTATATTCAGACCAAAACCACCAAATAAACATGCTTTTATAATGAGGTTTCATTTCTTGTAATAATATACTAGGATATTCTATCACAAAAGAAAAAATAATACAACAAAACAAAGGGTGTTTACAAAAAATTTTATGTCAAAATACCTATAAAAAATACGAAATTATTTTGAATAAACTTTGACACTGACCTTAAAAACCATGTGACTTAGGTAGTTGTCTTCGTCTTCCAAAGAACTAAGGAATTTGTTGAAAGACTTTTTGTCTGAGTTGTGCATAATGGTGTAAAAATCAATCACATCAATCTGATTATCTCTCATAATTTCAACACCTTCCATAACAGACTTCCTAACTTTTTGTTCAATTGCCTCCAATGCTTCTGGCGTTATTGTGAAAAATTCCACATTCTCTTCAATCATACCATTTTTGTTTTCAACTTCTGTCAAAGTAAGAGACAACTCCATGTCAATTTGAAAAATTGGAATTCCGTTTTGGTATGTAACTTTGTTTCTCAGTCTTTTATCAAAGATTTCAAAAGTCAAGTTTGCTTCATCAAAATTTTCATCACTAAAATTTTCAATATCAATAGTCCCAGTGTTAAAATCCCCTCTAATCAAATTGATTTTTTCAATATCTTTGCCAGAAATTTTCACTTTTTCCACAGCATCTTTCAACACGATTGTTTCTCCATTGTTGACAATTTTTTTCTCTTGTGAACTCTCTGCTTGACCCGTTTTGCTCTGAGTTCCACCGTTTCCATTTCCAGATCCACCAGAAGACGAGACCGCAAAGCCACTTGTGCTTTCATCTTCCAAAATAATGTAAGGAACAAGACTGACTCTTGTAGGACCAAACAACCCTTTGAAAAAAGTTTCCAAAGTGGAATCAGTGGCATAAATGTATTCATTATTATATGTAATAAGTTCGCTCACTTTGATTGAACTTTGGCTGTCAAGTTGCTCGGCCACCTGCAAAAATTCTTTTGCAGAAGAATCTGTGATGACAAGTTTTGTGCTTGACGACATATGTCTGCTTCTAGATAAATAATCCAAAAATTTTGTGATGTCTTCATGAACCAACTCTTCATTCAAAACAATCAATTTGACATGAGAAAGCCCCACTTCCCTTCCAATGTGAAGACCAGCATAATCCATTGCTTCAGAAAGACTTTTCCCTTTTGCAGAAACCACTTTGTATGTTTCTGTGAAAGTTTGTTCAGCGATTGGAATAAATGTCAAAAGAGAGATTTCAAATTTGCTTTCTTCATCATCAGAACTGTCAATTCCGATGGCAGAAACAATTGCGTAGCGATTAATCTCTGCCGTCATACCCAAAGCATTAAAGCCATAAATGATTGTGGTTAGAATAAAAACAAAAACCATGGGTGTCTTATAGATATTTTTCAAATATTCCTTCATCTTCAATCACCTCGCTTTTTCCTGTGCTTGAAACACAAAAGCACAAGACAAACAAGAGGAATTATGATGAAAGAAATCACCGAGAAATACGGCAAAATATCCTCCCCGTAAAAAACTGCCTTTTCAAGATTTAGAACCAAAAAATTGATAAAAATCAAAAAGAGAAAATTGAATGTCAAAACAGAATAGATTTCATCAATTTTCCTAAACACAACATTGAATGATGCCATAAAAGCCTTAAGATAAATTGCCAAATGGAAATAGGTGTAGATAATAATCACAATCATTGAAATGATATCAATTCTTCCAAGTCCGCCATACTCTTTGACATAACTCATAATTTCAAAAAGAGCATAAGGATGCATGAAAGATGTGTAAGTGTAAGAAAAAATGAAAACAACCGTAATTATTGTAACAACAATCATCGCACTTCCTGCAAGCGAAAACAAAATCTTCCACTGCCCCTTTTTAATCTGAATTTTATCCATAAAAACAAACAAAAACAAAACATCTCCAAAGGAAGAAATGTGTTTAAATGCTGTCAACATCACATCAGAAAATGACGACTCAAAAAACAGAGGCATGCTTCCAATTCCAAAGAAGCCAACAACAATGCAAAACAATGTGACGACAACAATAACTGGGAAAAACAATTGAGCAGTTCTCCCCATGACTCTCAGTCCCGAAATTGCAAGATGATTAATGACAGGCAAAAAGCAGAACAAAAACAAAATATTGTCCGCTTCTTTATAAATCAAGTTTCTAAAAAAAATGTAAGTTATATTATACAACAACACTGCCTTACAAATGAAAAAGACCATTATTAATATGAAAACGATGTATGTAACCACTTTTCCAAGATGTTCTTTGATGATTTCTGCAAAAGACTGTGTTGGAAACTTTGTTTTGACCTTATAAAACAAAACAAGAAGTCCCAATTCCAAAGCAAAAAGAATGACAGGAATGAAAAAAGCCTCCACCTTTGCACCATCATAGAGCAAAGACGGCAAAACCAAAATTTTGTTGGCAAAGAGAAGAATAAACAAAAGAATACCAATTTGCCAAGCGTTAACACTCTTATCTTTCACTGTCATTCATTCTGTCCTTGTTTGAATTTTTAAAAAATCTCGGTCTGTTTTTCATGTCACTTAACGGCACTTTCAAAATTCCGTCCTTATTATCCGACAAAATGAAGGGAGAAAATGGTGCGAGATAAGGTGCACCATAATTTTCAATTGAGTTTGCATAGGCGAGAAAATAGATCATTCCACCAATCAGTCCCAAAAGTCCCAAAGAAGCCCCGATGATGAGAAAGATAAATTGCAAAACATTGATTTGCGCAGATTGTTCTGGAATGGTGTAAAGCGCAATCTTTGCAATGGCAACAACGATGACAGATGGTGGCGAAATAAGCCCCGCCTTAACTCCAGTGTCCCCCAAAATCAATGCCCCAACAATGGAGGTAGCAAGCCCCAAATAACTTGGAAGCCTTAGACTGACTTCATATAGAATTTGAAAGAGCAACGAAATAAACAAAATTTCAATAAACGGAGTGAAAGGCACTTGCTGAGTGGCATCAGCAATTGTAATCAAATATTTGATCGGAAGGACGTTATAATGGAACAATTGAAGAGCAATGTAGGTCCCTGGCCCAACGACGGCAATCAACAAACCAATCAACCTGATAACTCTCAAAAAACCTGAATAGATATAGTTGGTGTAATAATCATTGCTGTTTTGCAAATCTTCCAAAAAGACAAAAGGGATTGTCAACACAATTGGAGAATTGTCAACAATGACAGCCACCCTGCCTTCCAACATTTTCGCTGCCACAATGTCTGGTTTCTCGGAATTTCCAATCTGTTTCAGCAAAGAGTTTGGACGATTTGAAAGTAGAGAAAGAAGATAATAAGAATCCACAATTCCATCGATTTTGATTTTGGAAAGTTTTTTCTTGATTTCTTTGACAATCTTTTTGTCTGCAACATCATTTAAATAAGCCAACACCACCTGGGTTTGAGTTTCTTCACCAACTGTTGTTTGTTCAAAGACAAGTTGCTCCGTATAGAACCTTCTTCTAATCAAAGTGATGTTTGTTTTCAAATCCTCAGTAAACCCTTCACGAGGCCCCATGATAACAGGAGAAGTTGGAGGTTCTGAAGGAGTTCTCATATTGAACTTCAAAATGTCAATTGCCAAGAATTCTTCACTGTTTGAAAGCAAAATAATCACCGAACCCTTCAAGATTTTTGAAATAACCTCGCCTTCTTTTACGACTGTAACATCATTGCATTTGACTATTTGTGACAAATTATCAAACTTCAAATCTCCTTGAAACTTCAAAATAGGGTCATAGATAGCAGTGGAAAAAATAAGATTGTCAGTGATGCTTTTCAGATAAACAAAACCAACTTGGACATCATTTTTCGTCATATCTCTGCTTGTCACATCAATTGAGTTATGAAGTTGTTTTTTCAATTTTTCAATCTCTTTTTTAACTTCCACAAACATCTCCTCTTTTTTGCTAGTATAAACAAAAAATTAAAAAATATATAAGATTGAAAATCAACAAAAAAGAAAAAGGACAAACGAAAGTTTGCCCCAATTTAAATCAACACATCATCAATTTATCTCAACAAAATCACTTTCCAAAACACAGCCACAAGCCAAAGATTTGATTTGCACAACTGACTTTTCAAAGTCTATTTGTCCAAACAAGAAATCAGCATTGTCAAATGTGTAAGAATACAAGCCATTTTCAGATTCAACACTTGAAACCGAAAGCACTCCTTTCAACTGTCCATCTGCATAAACTTCAAATTTTTCAACTTTCTCAGTGCTTTGAATCTTCAAACTGCCATTTTCTCTTGAAGCACTGTTGATCACATTCTTGCGAGTAATAGTTATGTCAATCCCCTCTCCTGCATAAGATTGAGTTAAGAATGAATTTGAAGATTGCCCAAAGATGTAAACTTTATATTTGCCAACTTCAACATTTTGCGTTGAAAGAGAGTTGCTTTCAGTGGAAAGTTCAACAACTTGACCATTTGCATCGACAAATTTGACAACATAACTGTCTGCCAAATAGACATTTCCCCAAGTCAACATCTCGCTTCTTTCGTCAAAAGATGCTGATTCATAATCCACTGTGTCCAGCGCCCAACTTGGTTGCCACTGCAAACTTTGTGAAAATTCACCATTCCCAGCACCATTTTCGGTTGTAAAACAAGCAGAAAAGCGATAGTTTTGACCAGCAATAATGTCCAGTCCACTTTCATTCAAATTAATCATGTTCACATCACTATCAACCACTGCAACAGTGACATATTCATTGCTCATCATCTGCTCCAGTTTGAATTGATAGCCATATTTCCCGCCATATTCAGTAACAAGATAATAATCGTCGTCAATTTTCTCAACTTTCAGAGAACTTGGAACTTCTTCAATGATGTCATTCCCCAAAAAAACGAAATAAAAACCAACGATTATTGCAATAATCGCCGCACAAATTGCACTATAGACAATCCATTGTTTTTTACTCATATAAATATTATACCTATAAAAGCAATATTTTGCAATTTTATTTAACAATTTTAGCAAAAAAAGAAAAATTATTTCTAAACGCATATTGACAAACATAGTTAAACATGATAGAATAGAAGCAGAATTTGGAGGTAGAATATGATTTTTTCAACAATGTGCGCAGGCATGAATTTTGATAATTTGACTGCTGAAGGCTACGCTGCTTTCATACTTGCACTTATCTTTTCAATTGTCAGCATTGCAGGATTCATCTACTTTGCAAGACATAAAGATGCTGGAAAAGTAGTTTTAATTTTGACAACCTTAATTTTCCCAGTTCTCGCAATCTTCTTCTGGATGTATTTAATCATGAACATCTGTGCATACAACCTTGCAGTTTCACTTGGCGTTGCTTTTGGAACAAGTTTGGGATATGCAGTTGTTGCAATTTGCTTGGCATTAATCATCAATGCAATCATCAAATCAAACAAAAAGAAGAAAGCAGAGAGAGAAGCCAGAGCAGCTGAAGAAAAATCAAACGTAACTGAAACTGTTGAAGAACCAGTGACAGAACAAGTTGAAACACCTGTTGAAACAACAGAAGAAACAGTTGAAGACGGAGAACAAAAACTTTTGAATGCTCCAGAAACAGAAGAACCTGTTGCATTGTTGGAAGAAAATCATGAACAACCTGAATCAGTTGAAGAAGAAGTTGCAGTTTCTGAAAACACAGAAGAAGCAGAAAACGCAGAAACAACTGAAGAAGCAAAAGAAGAAATCACAGAACAAGGCGTCATCTTCTCAAATGAACCAAAGAAAACATTTGATGAACAATTCAACGAATTAGACGCTGACAGACAAGGCTATTTCAATGAAATTTTGGAATATGCAATGGAAAAACCAGGAACAAAATGTTCAAATGCAAAATATCATAAAACAGTAAAAATTGGTTCAATGAAGTTGTTAGATGCAAAATTCTCAAAAGAAGCACTCCTTTGCAATTTCATGGCTGGCAGCAGCGAACTTAAATATTATTCAAAGAAAGAAAAGAACGTCAAAATCAAAGAAAAACCAGTCATCATTGAAATCGATTCTGCAGAATCAGTTCCTGTTGCAAAGAATATGATTGACATCGTTTTCAAAAACATTTCAGAAGCAAAAGAAGAACTGACTGAAGAAAAGAAAGCAAAGAGAAGAAAAAGAAAAACAACTGAAGAAAAACATGAAAACACAGAAACAGAACAACCTTCAGAAAACAACGAATCAAACGAATAAAAGCAATAAAAAATAACTGCAACCGCAGTTATTTTTTTCTTTTTAATAATTAGGTTATTTAATCAAATTGATAATTCTATTTGGAACATAAACAACCTTTTTAAGTGCAATATCCTTATTATAAACCTCTGGATATTGTTTCTCAATTTCAGCAAGTAAATCTTCTTGTGAAATATCTTTTGCCACTGAAATAACTTTGAAAAGTTTTCCATTGATTTGAACTGGCAAATTGATTGTATCTTCAACCAAATATTTCTCATCATATTTTGGCCAAGACTCATCAAGAATCTGAGATTTGAAAACATTTTCAAAAATCTCACTTGTAATGTGTGGAGCCATAGGATTCAACAAAATCAAAAATGCTTTCAATTCTTCTTTTGTGATAAACTTATCTTCTCTGACTTTCTTAAGGAAAATCATGAGAGCAGAAATTGATGTGTTCAGTTTCAAATCTTCAAGGTCATCAGTAACCTTTTTAATCAATTTATTAAGTTCAATTCTGTGTTCTTTTGAAACCTCGTCCCCCTTAACCATATCTTGCAAAGCCCAAACTTTGTCCAAGAATGCAGTTATACCAGTGATTCCATCATAAGTCCAAGGAGTGTTGTCCTCATATCCTCCCAAGAAATGAACATGAAGTCTTGCAGCATCTGCACCATACTTGTCAATAACTTCAAGCGGAGAAACGCCATTTGTTGAACTTTTGCTCATTTTCTTTCCTTGGTCATCCAAAATCAAACCACTCCCCATTTTTCTAAGGAAAGGTTCTCTTGTTGGAACAGCACCAATTTCATACAAGAAGTTTTGCCAGAAAAATGCATAAAGGACATGACGAGTGATATGTTCTGTTCCCCCAGTGTAACAATCAACACTTCCCCAATATTTCAACTTCTCAAAATCTGCGAGAGCATTTGGATTGTGAGGATCAGTATAGCGAAGCCAATACCAACTTGAACCAGCCCAGTTTGGCATTGTGTCAGTTTCTCTATGAGCAATTCTTCCACATTTTGGACACTTACATTCCACCCAATCTTTAACTTTAGACAAAGGAGAATCACCTTTCTCATTTGGCAAATAGTCATCAGTTTCAGGCAAAACCAGAGGCAAATCTTTTTCATCAAGCGCAACTGTTCCACAGTGATCACAGAAAACAATTGGGAATGGTTCTCCCCAATATCTCTGACGGTTGAAAGGCCAATCCTGCATTTTGTAGTTAATCTGTTTCTGTCCAGCACCCAAAGAAACAACCTTATCAGCAATTTCCTTCTTTGCTTGCAAAACATTCATTCCGTCAAATTCTGCAGAATTCATCATTTTGCTGTTTGCACTCAAATATTCTTTTTTCTCAACAGCTCTGTTGCTATCTCCCTCAATAACTTGAATGATTGGAATGTTATAAGCCTTTGCAAAGTCCCAATCTCTTTGGTCATGAGCAGGAACCGCCATAACCGCCCCTGTTCCATATCCAGCCAAAACAAAGTCAGCAAGATACAAAGGAACTTTCTTCTTATTGACAGGGTTGACAACATAAAGTCCTTCAACTTTGCAACCTGTCTTGTTCTTTTGGTCAGACAATCTGTCAAACTCACTTCTGAGAGCGGTTTTCTTTCTGTAGTCTTCAATCTCTGCCCAATTTTTAATGCTACTCTTAAAATCATCAATCAATGAATTTTCTGGAGCAAGCACAACATATGTCACACCATAGATGGTTTCAATGCAAGTGGTAAAGATTTCCACTTTGCCCAATTTTTCGTTTTTGTCATTAAAAAGGTCAAAAGCAACTTGCATACCTTCGCTTTTTCCAATCCAGTTTCTTTGAGCCTCTTTCAAACTTTCTGCCATGTTGATTTTGTCAATGTTGTCAAGGAGTTTTTCTGAATACTCCTTCATTTTCAAATACCAAACCCAGCGTTTCTTTTGAATGACCTCTCCGCCACATCTGTCACACTTTCCACCTTGGCTGTCTTCATTGGAGAGCACAGTTTTGCAATTTGGACAGAAGTTGACAACGCCCTCTTTTTTGTATGCTTTTCCATGTTTGTAAAGTTGCAAGAAAATCCATTGAGTCCATTTGTAATAATCAGGGTCTGAAGTGCAGAAAGTTCTGTCCCAATCAAAAGAAAGACCAATTCTTCTTGATTGTTCAAAAGCCTTTTTTGCTCCCTCTTCAACAAACTTATGAGGATTTGTCCCGTTTTTTATGGCAGCGTTCTCTGCAGGAAGTCCAAAAGAGTCTCCACCAATAGGGAACAAAACATTATACCCCTGAAATCTTTTCATACGAGCCAAAGCATCAGAAGGAACAGTTCCCTTCAAGTGTCCCATATGAAGATTTCCACTTATGTTAAAAAATTCATACAAAACATAATATTTAGGTTTTGTAGGGTGAAAATCAATTGCCTTAAAAGAATGTTCATTAAACCATTTATCTTGCCATTTTTTCTCAATGGCCTTAAAATCATAATTTTTCATTGTAAAATGCTCCTAGTTAAATTAAAAATCAAATTACTCTTTCTTTTTTGCATAAACCGAAGAAGTTGCAATCAGGAACAATCCTGGAATATAAAGATAGAATGCAATGTCTCCACTGTTTAAGAAATCAACAAAAGGACCAGACAAATTTAGCAATGTAATTCCGCCATTTTTAAGCCCAACAACAATGTCACAAAGGAAGAATAACAAACAACCCAAAAACAACAACCATTCTGATTTGATGTGAATCAAAAGAAAGATTAAAGACACAGCAAAGTTCAAAATATACATCACAGCAACAAGTTCCAAAGTTCCAATTTCAAAATAATTTGGAATTAAGAAATATGCGAGCAAACATAGAGCAACCCTAAAAGCAATGTTGAAAATTCTTGCTCCAATGCTTTGGTTCAGATACAATGTGTAAATCATCAAAAAGAGTTGGAAAACACAGAATATGCACACACCAATAAGTTTGTTCTGTTCTGTTGGCATCAATGTCAAGAAATAGTCCGCCACAACAACCGAAGCCAAACCAAGAGTCAAGACAATCTTTTTGAAATTGATTCTGATGAAACACAGAGAGAACAAAAAGCATAGTCCAACACAAGCATAAGCAAAATATTCCATTTTCAATTTTGAATCTGCATCAAACTTTCCAAAAATAACATAAAAAAATGAAGCAAACACAAGCAATGCGAAAACCACTGTCATAATCACTTTGAAAACAGATGTTTTACTTTTTTCCATAAGAGTATAATAACACAAAAATATGAATTTACAAAACAAATAGACAATTTTTTACAAATATAATACACATTTTGTAATATTTTAGAAAAGATAAAACCAAATTAAATTACTTTACATTTCCAATAAAAATCCTTATACTAAAAATGTAGATATGCAAATTTCAATAGGAGAAATAGATGAAGAAAAAATTTAAAGTTATTGTTGACACAGACCCTGGTGTTGATGACACAAATGCACTGGTTTACATTCTGAACGACCCACAATTTGACATAAAATTGTTTACAATTGCAAATGGAAACATCAACATTGACCACGCTACGAGAAATATGTGCCACTTGCTTGATGTTTTTAATAAAGATATCCCTGTCGTAGAAGGTTACACAAAACGTCTTGGAGAAAATTTGGAAGATGCAACATTTTTGCATGGCAAGGAAGGCTTAGGAAATTATAAACCACCCAAAACCACAAAACACAAGCCACAAAAAATTGAAGCAGCTGATGCAATGTATGAAGTTTTGAAACAGTATCCAAAAGAAATCACCGTGATAGTTCTTGGTCCTCACACAAATGTTGCACATCTTTTGATGAAACACCCTGACAGTAAGGACTTAATCAAAAACATTTTAATGATGGGCGGAGCACCAAACGGAATACTTGCAGACCCAAACCATAATTCTTTCAACATCAGAACAGATGCACCAGCATTCAAAATAACAGTTGATTCAAAGATTCCAACCGTCATGTGTCCATCAAGCATAGGGAGAGATGTGGCTTATTATTCAAAAGACCAAGTTGAAACGATCAAAAACACAAATTTGATTGGAAAATTTTTGTCAAAAACATTTGAAACTTACTGGGAACCTGGCTATGCAGACAAGCGCATTTCAGCAAATGACATCGCCACCATTTATTATTTGATCCATCCAAGACTTTACAAAACAAGAAGAGCAGACATTGAAGTTGACACAGAAAAAAGCATAGGAAAAACAATTGCTCATTACAACAAGAATGGAGTGTTTAAGATTGTTGTTGGACTTAAAAGAAAGAAATTCCAAAAAATACTCTTCAAAAAACTCAAAGAAATGAGCAATATTAAAATCACAGACAAAACTTTCTTAAAAAATATGGAATAACAATGGAAAAGAACAAGGGATTTGAACCAGTTTATGACGAAAACTCAAAGATATTGATTTTGGGCAGTTTTCCAAGTGTAAAAAGCCGTGCCGTAGGTTTTTATTATGGAAACAAACAAAATCGATTTTGGAAGATGCTTGAGCAAGTTTTTGATGAAAAAATTTTGGACGACATAGATGATAAAAAAGCATTTCTAAAAGGACACAACATCGCCCTTTGGGACGTAATCCAAGAAAGCGATTTGAAGGGTTCCGCAGATGCTGACTTGGAAAAATCAAACATAACCACCGCCGACTTTTCGTTTTTGTTTCCACCAAACACAAAAATTGAAAAAGTGTTGTGTAATGGCAAAACTGCATATAATCTTTTTCTCAAGCTGTATCCAACGGACATACCAGTGATATATCTGTCCTCAACCAGCCCCGCAAATCCAAGATACAATTTTGATGAATGGAAAAATCAACTTAAATAAATGCAAAAAACTCACAGTTTGTGAGTTTTTTTAATTTAAAATTTTAATAATTTTTTTTGCTCTTTTGGCAGGAATTGGAGAAACTTGTTCTGAAACATGCTTGTCAATTCTGATCACATATGCTTCCACCTCTTGTTCATCTCTTCCAACTGGAACCAAAACCCTGTCACCGGGTTTCAAATTTTCAAAAGTGGAGATATACCAATAAATTTCGCCACTGTCAAATCTAACTTTGGCAAAATCGAAATATTTTTTCTCACGAATGACTCCACCAGATAAAGAATGTATCATTTTCAAATTACCTCTGCTGTCATTGTATCACAAAAAACAAATTCAAGTCAACTTCGACCTAAACCTTCAATTTTTGTTTAACATAATAAAACCCTGCCCAAGGGTCCTTTTTCTTCAACCTATCAACTGCAGAATAAATGTCAAAATCGGTTGGAGTAACACTGTCAAGTTCTTTCCAAAAAATCGGCATAGAAACCTTAGCGCCTTTCCGAGCTCTCAAAGAATATGGTGCAACACTTGTAGCCCCTCGTCCATTTCTCACCCAGTCAATAAAAATTTTGCCCTTTCGACTGTCTTTTCTTATGTTGCTTGTATATCGCTCTGGCCACTTGTTTTCCATGGCAACAGCAACTTTCTCAGCAAAGTCATGAAAACCTTCCCAAGAAGCACATGGTTGAAAGGGAACAACAACATGATATCCCTTCCCTCCACTTGTCTTAAGAAAAGATTTGAGAGACAATTCATCCAAGATTTTCTTCAAATCTCTCACACCTTGCCTTATATCATCAATTTTCAATTTTTCATCTGGGTCCAAATCAAAGACCATCATATCCGGTTGTTCCAATGCTTCAACTTTGCTTCCCCAAACATGAAATTCCACAGTTCCAAGTTGAACTTCCCCAATCAGCCCTTTGACATTTTGGATATAAAAATAATCCGAACTTTCCCCTTCATCATTTTTGATTGCAACAATTTTTTCTCCGTCAATTTGTGTGTTTGGATGTTTCTTAAAAAAACATTCACTGCCAACTCCATCATGACATCGAACAACACTCAAAACTCTTCCCGAAACATACTGCAACATTCTGCTTGCAACTTTTTCATAATATCTTGCAACATCAATCTTTTTCACTTTGCAATCATCAAAAATAATTTTGTCCGGATTGGAAATTTCCACTCCTGCAACAACATTATCTTTCACTCTAAGATTTTGTTTGTCTTCCTTCTTTAAATCAATTTCTTTTTCCAAAACAACTTCTTTTGCATTCTTGTCCGTTCGAACTCCCTTAAAACTCGCCTGCCTCAAAAGCCTGTCTTTTGTAAATTCTGCAAAATCAGAAACAACAACAATCTCAGGCTCAACCCAAAAAATCTCATCATCGCCCCACATCACTTCATTATCAAAAGGACATTTTTCAATTTGTTTGAATTTTTTTAACAACTCTTTTGCATCACTTTCTCTAATCCCCGTCCCAACTTTTCCGCAATATAAAAACTTGCCTCTTTCAAAATAGCCAACAAGCAACGCACTTATTCCATTTTTATTTTTGCTTGTTCTGCTGAAACCGCCAACCACAAACTCTTGTTCTCTGCGACACTTGATCTTGATCCAATCTTCATTTCTCTCGCCCTTATAGAAGGAATTTGTTTTCTTTCCAACAATTCCCTCCATTCCAAGTTTTCTAACTGCCTCAAAACACTCTTCACCATTTCCAACAACATGTTGACTGAAACATAAACTTTCAGAAGAACCGCTCAAAAGTTCTTTCAACTTTTTCTTTCTTTCAATCAGAGGCACATCTCTCAAATCTTCTCCGTCAAGAGCAAGCAAATCAAAAATCATATAAACCAAATTTTGACTTTCTCCTGTTTTGACAAAATTCTGTAAAGATTGGAAATCACTTTTCCCCTTCTCATCAACCGCAATCATCTCTCCGTCCAAAACAGCAGCTCTTTCTCCAAAAAGGTTCTTCATTTCAAGTGCAATTTGAGAAAACTTTTTTGTGTAATCGCTGCCATTTCTGGAAACAAGTCTAACCTTTCCATGTTCAACAAAACTCACAATTCGATAGCCGTCATACTTAACTTCAAACAGCCAGTCTTTTCCCTTTGGAATTGTCACGCATAGTGAAGCAAGTTGAACCTTGACACTTTCAAAAGGATTGGTCTTTTTTGACAAATCTTCTTGAGCAACAATTTCTTCCGAAGTCCTGCCAGTTTTCACACTTGTCACAAAATCTTCAATCCCAGTTTCATTTTTTGCGTAATCATCTTTTTCTTTTAAGAGCAACCAGTTGTTTTCTTTCTCATTCTGTTTCTTAAGTCTAACCAAAGCCCAACGACCTTTCAATCGTTTTCCATGAAGAATAAATTTCAAAGAGCCGTCTTTTAATCCTTTGCCAAAATCATCTTGCTCTTCCCACCAACCAAAATCCCAAAGCAGAACAGATCCACCGCCATATTCTCCTTTTGGAATCACTCCTTCAAAATCTGCATAATCAATCGGGTGGTCTTCTGTTTGGACGGCAAGACGCTTGTCCTTTGGATTGAAAGATGGTCCCTTTGGAACTGCCCAACTCAAGAGAACTCCGTCCCATTCAAGTCGAAAATCATAGTGTTCTTTTCTTGCACGATGAAACTGAACGGTAAAGATTTTTCTTTTACGTTTGTTTTTAACCCTGCCAACCGGTTCATTTGTCTTATCAAAATTTCTTTTTTGATTATATTTATCTAAATTTCTCACTACCTAATTATAAACAAAAAACACACAATATTAACAATCCAAATAAAAAATAATATCAGATTTTCCTTCTTGTTTCGTTCCACGGTAAATATTTGTATCTAAACCACCAATATAAAAACCATTTTTCAAATAAAAAAGACAGGCAATAAGATTGTTGTCTTGCGCTTGTGTATAAATACCATTATAACCTTTCGCTAAACAAATTTGTTTGGCTTTTTCAATCAATTTTTGTCCAATATGCTGTTTTCTGAAATCTTTGGAAACCTTTAAATCATAAAGATACATATACTTAAACATTGAGTCTTGCAATATTGCAAGACCAACACACTTGCCGTCAACATATGCTCCAATAAAAACACTGTTGACTTTCATTTTGTCATAATCATAATTTTCATTTGGAAAACACATTGATTTTGCTGATGAAAAATATTCAACATCATAATCCCACTTTTGATTTAAAAATCTCGGAATTAATTTACCAATCAAAAAAAATTCCTCATTTGGAATGTTAATGTCAGATTTATTTTTCTCATCAATCATCTCAATTTCAATCATTACAACACCAAACTTAAAAACTGGCGCAGAGGAAGAGATTCGAACTCTTGGTGCAATTTCTCGCACACAGCCTTTCCAGGGCTGCACCTTAAACCACTCGGACACCTCTGCAAATTGGTTTAATTGTTCAAATTATGCAATTCTCGTGCAATTTTTTCTTGCAACTGCAAAAATTTTATCATAATAAAAAGAAAAAATCAACTAGTTTAAACCAGTCGATTTTTATTTTTGTCATCAAAAGTGAAAAATTAATATTTTTTATCAATAATTCCACCGCCCAAACAAGTTCCATCATCGGTATAAAGCACAACAAACTGCCCTTCAGTGATTGCTCTTTGTTTTTCAGCGAAATCCACCTGAATATGTGTTTCGTCCAAAATTTTGACATGGACTTTTTGATCAGGCTGACGATATCTGAACTTTGCAAAGCAGTCAAATTCTTTCTCTTTTGGAATTTCAGGAATCCAATTAAATGTGTCAGCATAAAGTCCATTTGAAAACAACTCTTCACATTCACCCTGACTCACATACAAGATGTTTTTGTCCAAATCTTTTTTCAAAACAAACCAACGCTCGCCATTTCCGCCATGTTTGCCACCAATATTCAATCCCCTACGCTGACCAATGGTGTAATACATCAAACCCTCATGACGCCCAACAACATTGCCGTCCAAAGTGCAAATGTCTCCAGCTTGTGCTGGCAAATATTGTTTCAAAAATTTTCTGAAATTTCTTTCTCCAATGAAACAAATTCCAGTTGAATCTTTCTTCTCAGCAGTGCTTAAACCAAGTTCTTTTGCGATTTCTCGAACCTGTTTTTTCTCAATGTCAGCAAGCGGAAACAAAACTGAAGAGAGTTGTTTTTGTGAAAGTTGATTCAAAAAATATGATTGGTCTTTTGTCAAATCTTTTGCTTTTGCCAAATAAGTTTTTCCGTCTTTAACATAAGTTTTTGCATAGTGTCCTGTCGCAATCATATCAGCACCAAGCTGTCTTGCTTTTTCCAAAAATGGACCAAACTTGATTTCACGATTGCAAAGAACATCAGGATTTGGAGTTCTCCCCACCTTATATTCATCAAGAAAATATTGGAAAACCCTGTCATAATATTCCTTTGCATAATTAACAGAAAAATAAGGAATACCAATCTTGGTGCAAACTCTTTTCACATCTTCATAATCTTCTTCAGCGGTGCATTGCCCGTCTTGTTCTTCCCAGTTAATCATGAAAAGTCCGATAACTTCATGCCCTTGTTTTTTAAGAAGATAAGCAGCAACACTCGAGTCCACACCACCCGAAATACCTACAACAACTCTCATTTTTTATCTCCATCATCAGATTTTTTGACATCTTCAACAACGTCATTTTTTTTCTTTTTGTTTTTATTTTTCAAATTTTCATTTTTGATTTCTTCTGTAACCTTGTCAAATTCTTTGCGTGCATATTCCACATCAACAACATTTGCTGTTGCCATTGACATATCAATCGTAACAGGAACCTTAAACTTTCTCAAAATGACATAAATCAAACTTGCAATCCATGCAAAAGCCGCAATACCAATTGGAAGGTAAAGATAATATGTCTCCAAATATTCCACCATTTGTGCATTAAAAATTGTGCAGAAAATCAAATAAACAAAGCAAGCAGTCATCAAACCGCCTTTGACATATTTTCCAACATAATAATAATGCGCCCCAGTAATTCCCAAGAAAATTGTAAGGAGCAAAAGTTTGATATAACTCACATCTTTTGGATATTGATTTGTGTAAATGACAAAATCGGTGTCAAAATGTCTCAACTTTCTTTTTGCAGCCTTGTTTGAAGCATACTCCATGCGAGAAAAAATCAAACCACACTCTTCGCATTCAGATTGTGCTTGCAAACATTTGTTCCCACATCTAGGACATTTTTTATAACCACTATTCTTGCCAAATTTCATAGAAGCATTTTAGAATAAAAGCCATGAAAAGTCAAGCAAAGTCAAAACATGAACACTGCCAAAGCAAAAGAAAAAGACCAAATTAATGGTCTTTCAATTTTTCTGACGCTTTATTGAAATACACAAAAGAAGGTTTATCATCAGGAATTTGCTTCAAAATGGCAGAAAAAATCTCTTTCGCCCCTTCGTAATTCTTTTCGTTATATGCTCGCACCCCTGCTTCAAATTTATTCTTGAGTTTTTTCAATTTTTCTTTCTTGCTTTTTGGATAATAATCCAAACTCTCGAACAGTGAGATCTGAACATCATCATTAAGTGAGAGCGAACCAGTATAGCGATAGTTAAAATCAAAATTTTGAGGCAGTTCATTCAAAGATTGTTTGGAAATCAAAAGTTTTGTTCCTATATAGATGTTGATTTCTTCCATTTTGGATGCAAGATTTACAACGTCGGAAATAATTGTTGGACTTTTTCTGTCCTCATCTCCAACGATTCCAAAAATGATCTCGCCTGTGTTAATTGAAATGCGAGCATCAATTGCAGGAAGTTCCTTTTGACTTTTGTTTTTAACTTCAATCGCTCTCAAAATCGCGTGAGCACATTCAATTGCATTTTGAGGTTTTGAAAACACCGCCAAAACACCATCTCCCAAATATTTATCAATAAATCCGCCATATCTTTTGATCAAAGGTGCAACAACTTTAAGGTAAGAATTGATATAGTTGAAATTCTCTTCCAAACTCAATGTTCTTGAAATATTAGTCGAACTTTTCAAATCACAAAAAAGAGTGGTCGCGTTCTTTTTAACTTGGTTTCCAAGTTCCAATTCCTCCACACTGCTTTTCCCAAGAAATTTGAAAAATTGCTTAGGAATAAACTTTTGCGTTTCCAAATTGGTTTGTTTAAGTTTGTTTTCTTTTTCCTTGTAATTGTAATTTATTTTGTTGAGTGAATGTTCAATTTCCTTAAATTGTTTGCCACCACCAATTTTGAAATTATCATTTTTCATTCTCCCATCGCCCAATTTTTGCGTCGCGTGTTCAACTTTTGACAATGGCCTGCAAGAAAACAGCACAATTAAGAAAACTAAAACCAAATAAATCAAAGTGGCAAGTCCTGCCCAAAGAAAGTTGTTGTAAGAATTTTCTTGTGATTGAATGTTCAGTGTTGCTCTTATTGATTCAGCAGTGATGCCAGTCATGTTTTTTACTGCAGTGATATAAACCATGAAAACACCATAAACCAAAGTCAAAGGTGCAAGCGAGAAGAAAATCATGTTCGACAACCTTTGCGTTTTCAAAAATCTTATAAACAAAATAGTGAAAAAGACATTAAACAGAATCTGAAGAGCGAGTGAAACCCAAGCAAGAGGCGTGAAATTAAATTCAAAGCCATTTCCCGTTGGAACGATTGCCTCCAAAAGATATTTTGTCAAAAACAAATTCGGTATAAACAAAATAATTGTCAAAACAATCAAAATTTTTGTTGAAGTTCTCATGCGCTTATTGTGAGAAAGAAAAAACTTTGTATTCACAAAAAAATCAAAAATATTGCAAAGATTGTCATAATTTGTCAAAAACAACAAACAATAGTTTCAAGGAGAAAAACAATGGAAGAAAAAGAAAAAATCACAAAATATCTCAATGCTATCTATCAAAACACAAGAACTGCAATTCAGTCAATTGAAGACATAATCGACAAAAGTGTTGATAATGACCTTGTAAGCGAGTTGTCAAAGGAGCAAGATGAATATAGTTGTCTCGCAAAAGAATGTGAAAACTTTGCAAAAGCCGAAAAAATTGAAGGTTTGAAAGACAACAACTGGATTGAAAAAGCAAAACTTTGGACAAGTGTAAACATGGGCACAATGATGGATAAGAGCACAAGAAACATTGCTGAAATGGTTTTGATTGGAACATTCATGGGCATAATAACTTGCATAAAAGACAAAGAGGACCACAAAAACACTTCTGAAGAACTTGATGAAATAATGGACAAACTCTACGAATTTGAAAGAAAAAATATAGATAGACTGTTGCCATATTTAAAAAATAATTAAAAATTAATAAAAAGTATCAAAA
>ULSO01041127.1_pt1 | contig 30122 bp, 28 predicted proteins | sample 1956701 | NCBI WGS metagenome assembly ULSO01 (sample SAMEA4835708, study PRJEB28245) | human gut metagenome | biome: gut microbiome; material: fecal sample | place: Denmark | collected 2008 | reverse complement strand
AATGCCACAACTAAAAAAAAGACTAAAAGAAGAAAGAAAACAAATATAAGCTAATTAATTCTTTGACACCTACTGACACCTACGGGAGCAGTTTTAGGCAGTTTTTGAGAGTTTTAGACCCAAAGTTGAGATTTTCAATTTTTGGTCTTTTTTTATTCAAAAAGTTGACACCTACGAAGCCCCAAAATGACACCTATTGCATTTTTTGGAAAGGATAGTGCTCTCTAATATTGAAAAGAAAAAATCGCTAAAAGCTTTTATTTATAAAGGATTTAGCGATTTTCTGGTTTGGAGCTTATGATGGGACTCGAACCCATGACCTCAGCCTTACCAAGGCTGTGCGCTACCTGCTGCGCCACATAAGCATATTGAAATTTGAGTGTGTTTTTTGTTGTTTTTTAAGTGGTAAAATTTGCCATTTTTTATTTTACCAAGGCGGTGCGCTACCGACTGTGCCACATCAGCATAGCTCCAAAATGGAGCGAATATTTAGTTGTAAGATTGCTTAAAAATGCGTTTTCCTTGTCTTACCAAGGTGGTGCTCTACCGCTGAGCCACACCAGCGTATTGTGCTGATTTGAGTTTTTTGTGCGGAAGTTTGTAAGGGGTAATGGCAAATTATTTGCATATAAAAAATATCATATTTTTGTGGTTAAAGTCAACACTTTTTCTGTATTTTGTATGATGTGTTGATGATTGATGTGATTTGAACAATCATCAACACAATGCATCATACAGATTTTTGAGGTTAGAGTTTTTTGATAACCATCAGATTTGAACCGCTTTTTCCAGCAACAAGTCCGCTTACTAGAACGACTTTTTCGTTTTTCTTTACTAATTTTGTTTCAAGGGCTTTTTTGAGCGAGCTTGAATTGATTTCATCCATACTTGTATATGTTTTGTCAAGCAAAGGTAAAACGCCGTATAATAGACTCATTTTGTTGTATACTTTTTCGTTTGGAGTGCAGGCAATGATAGGGGTGTCTGGTCTGAATCTGCTGATGTTTTCTGCGGTTGCACCTGATTTTGTTACAACAACAATTCCTTTTATGTTTTCAGTTTGTGAAAGTGCATAGACAGCGTAGCCTAAACTTTCAGAATCGTCATGAGTAATTATGTTTGATCTACAACCTTCGGTGTAATTTTCAGTTTCGATGGCTATTCTTTTCATTGTTTCAACTGCTTCAACTGGAAACTGTCCAGAAGCTGTTTCTCCAGAGAGCATGATTGCAGTTGTTCCGTCCAAAATTGCGTTTGCGACATCGGAAATTTCTGCACGAGTTGGGCGAGAATGTGTTATCATGCTTTCCAACATTTGAGTGGCGGTGATGACAATTTTTCCATAGAAATTGCATTTTGCGATGAATTGTTTTTGCAAAATTGGTATTCTTACGAAATCAATTTCAACACCAAGATCACCACGGGCAACCATGATGCCGTCAGAAACTTTTAAGATTTTATCGTAGTTGTTTACGCCTTCTTCGCTTTCAATTTTTGAGATGATCTTTACATCTTTGAAATTGATTTCTCTTAGATATTTTTTGACTTGCATAACATCATCTGCACAGTTTACAAATGAAATTGCAATGTAGTCAGCGTTCATTTCCTTTGCAAACAAAAGATCGCTTTTGTCCTGTTCGCTTAGATAAGGCATATCAGTTTTTACGCCAGGAATGTTTATGCTCTTGTTGTTTGAAAGTTCACCACCATGAACAACTGTGCATGTGATGTCGTGTGCAGACAATTTGTCCACTTTGAGTTCAATATTTCCGTCATTTAACAAAATTTTTGTGCCCTTTTTGAGAATTTTGGGCAAATTTTTATAAGTTACACTGACACAATCTTGATTGCCCGACACTTCATTTGTTGTCAAAGTGAAGGTGTCATTATCTTTTAAAATTATCTTTCCGTTTTCAAATTGTTTTACTCTTATTTCAGGTCCTTTGGTGTCAATCATGATTGCAACCGGTTTGTTTTTGTTTGCTCTTGCTTGTTTTACGGCGTCAATCAATGCCTTATGTGATTCATGTGTGCCGTGACTCATATTGAATCTGGCAACATTCATGCCTGCGTCAATCATTCTTTCAAGTGTTTTGACGTCGCTGCTTGTTGGACCAATTGAACATACAATTTTTGTTTTATTCATATGTTTACCTCTTTTATGATTATTTTTTCATGGTTATTATATTACAAATGAAATGAATTTGGCAAAAAAATTCCACAATTTGTGAAAATTATATCTTATTGTGAGTATTGTAGCAAAATCAAGGTTCGAATTTTTAAAAATTTGAGGTCAAAATATCGTTTTTTACAAAATTTTTAATCTTTTAAATTAAAAAGAGTTGTAATCTTGTTTGAAATATGCTAAAATTAACTCGTTAAGGAGCGAATTATGTTTTCTATGCTTTGTAGTCTTTGGGACGATTTCTCAATGTGGGTAACAAACCAATGGTCACAGACGACTTACATCATCGTTGTTTGTGTGCTTGGTGTTTTGGGGCTTATGGCTTTGTTGTCGTTTTTTAAGACTAGTTTTGACAAAGGGAAAAAACCAAAATGGGGGACTTTGATTTTGTCAATCATATTGTTTGCTATTTTGGCAGTGATTTGTTTTGCTCGATTTGCGTAAATTTTAAGGCTTAATGTTTAAAGGAGATTTTTTGTTATGAATAATAGTATGTTGCTTGCTGACACAGAACTTGTTGCACCTTGGATTTCTAATTCTTTTCCAATCATCAGAATTGTTCTTTTTTGTTTGGTTGTTGCTTGTGCGATCATTTTGATTATCACAACATTGTTCCAAAACAATGAATCTAACAACACTGATGTGATTACAGGGCAACAAGAAAGTTACTATTCAAAAAACAAGGGTGGCTCAAGAGATGCAAAATTGAAACTTATCACAATCATCACTTCAGTTGTTGCAGTTGTTTGTGTGATTTTGTATTTTGTTAGTCTTTTGATTTACTCTGGAAATTAAGGATTGAACGAAAATGAGTAAAAAAAAAGAAATCTTATCATTAATTGACAAAAATAGTTTGGTTTTTTCAAGTCAGGACAAACTATTTTTATTTCTATCTTCTGCACTTGACACCGATGTTGAGCAAGTGAAGAAGATTTTTTATTCTCTTTTGGATAATGGAGAAATTTTTGAAATTAGGAAAAACAAATTTATTACAATTCCATCACATGGTTATGTCAAGGGAGAATTTTTTGGCACAGCAAAGGGTTTTGGCTTTGTCAAAGTTGATGGTTTCTCTGATGATATTTTTATTCCTGCAAACAAAACCATGAATGCTCTTGATGGAGAAATGGTCATTGTCAAAATTATGGCGCAATCTGACAACGGTGTTGACGGCGAAGTTGTGAAAATTTATAAAGAACTTGAAAACATTGTGGGAGCAATCAACATTGTTGGTGGGAATTATTTCCTTGATCCGGACAACAACAAAATTCCTTTTGACCTTCCAATTGTTAAAACTGGACTTAAACTTCAAAAAAATATGAAAGTTTTGGGGAAGATTATCAGAACGGATAAAGGAAAAATCAAATGTGCCGTTCATGAAATTCTTGGTTTTGAAGATGATGTTAAGGCATTGGAACTTTCAATCATAAGAGAACACAATCTTTTTGAGACTTTTCCTGGACAGGTTGTTGAAGCGGAAAAAACTTTGCCTAAGTCTGTTTCTGCTACTCAAAAGAAAGGTCGTCTTGATCTGACAAAGGAAACAATTTTCACAATTGACGGAGCCGATGCAAAAGACCTTGATGATGCTGTGAACATTAAAAAATTTGACAATTTCTATGAACTCGGAGTGCATATTGCTGATGTTGGCGAATATGTTAAACAGGGGAATGTCTTTGACGAAGAAGCATACAAGCGTGGAACGAGTGTTTATTTTCCAACTTCAGTTCTTCCAATGCTTCCAAAATCACTTTCAAATGGGATTTGCTCGCTCAACGAGGGGGTTGAAAGATTGACGCTTTCTTGCATTATGAAAGTTGATTTCAATGGCAAAGTGATAGACTATAAAATTTGTGAATCTGTGATCAAAAGTGTTGCTAGACTGACTTATGATGAAGTTTATGATGCAATTACTGATGGAAAACTCAACGACAAGACAAAAAATCTTCAAAAAGATTTCCTTTTGATGAGAGAACTTTGCGACATTTTGGAAGAGAACACTCAAAAACGTGGCGCCCTTGATTTGGAGATTCCTGAAGTTCAATTTGTTTTTGATGATAAGGGCATGGCAGTTGATTTGACTCGCAGAGAAAGAAATGCAGCACACAGATTGATTGAAGACTTCATGGTTTTGGCAAATGAAACCGTTGCGCATCATTTCAACAAACTTGGAATTCCTTTTGTTTACCGTGTGCATGAAGCACCAACAAAAGAAAAAGTTGATGGCGTGTGTGACTTTTTGAAGGGAATTGCTGTTCCTTATCCACAAGTGCCTGACAATATTACACCTGCATATTTCCAAAAAATCTTGGACAGTGTGGAAAATTTGAGCACCAAAGATGTTTTCAATAAAATTGTGCTTCGTTCTATGCAAAAGGCAAAATATGCCAACAAAAATCTTGGGCACTTTGGTTTGGCGCTTGTTGATTATTGCCACTTCACTTCACCAATTCGTCGTTATCCAGACCTTACAATTCACAGAATTATCAAAGAGTGGTTGCACAAAAAGGGAAACATTGATGCAACTCGAAAAGAAGAGCTTGATGAATTCACTTTTGAAGCAGCTGAACAATCTTCTCAATGTGAAAGAAATGCAGACTATGCCGAAAGAGATGTTGACGACCTTTGGAAAGCATATCTCATGAAAGACAAAGTTGGTCAAGAATTTGAAGCAACAATTTCTTCAGTCACAAACTTTGGTATGTTTGTTGCTCTTGAAAACACTGTTGAAGGTTTGATTAAGATTGAAGACTTGCCAGATGATGGTTATCTTTTCCTTGAAAAACAACTCAAGCTTAAGGGGGCTTCACATGTCTTTTCAATTGGGGATAAAGTTAAAGTTGTTTTGACGAATGTCAATTTGCAATCTAGAAACATAGATTTCAAGATTGCCGAAAATTAAAAAATTCAAAAAATGCACTAAATTTTGTCAAAATTTTTAAAAAAATGTCAAAAATATGCTCTTTTTTTCAAAAAGGGTATTGAAATATATTTAATTTAGTGATATAATAGGAGCGGAAATGAAGGTTATTTCAAACAATAAAAAAGCGTTTTATAACTTCTTCGTTTCAGACTTAGTTGAGGCTGGAATTGTTCTTGAAGGTTGTGAAGTTAAATCTGTGAGAGCTGGTGGGGCAAGTTTGACAGACAGTTTTGTGACAATCAAAAATGGCGAAATGTTTCTCAAAAATGCTTACATCAAACCTTACGAAAAAACCACTTCTTTCAAACCGGACGAAAGACGAACTCGAAAATTGCTCTTAAACAAAAGCGAAATTCAAAAGTTTGAACGTATGGTTAAAGAAAAAGGCTTCTCCATTGTTCCTACAAAAATTTACTTCAACAATGCTGGAAAAGTTAAAGTGGAAATCGGACTTGCGAAAGGTAAAAAACTTTACGACAAAAGACAAACTCTCAAAGAAAAATCTGTCAAGCGGGACATTGAAAGATATTCCGTTTGAGTGAGGGGACGATTTTGGTTTCGACGGGGATTTAAACAAAATATACAAAGCATGTGGTGGTCGCCCATACACCTTAAACATGAGCAAGCGAAATAAACGCAGAAGAAAATGACAATGTTGTTTCTTACAATGCTATGCCTTGCGCTGCTTAAGTGAGAAATGACGACTTGATTGAATTATTCAATCTGCTCTCCTTTGATTTTGCCAATTGAAGTGTAGGGTATCATCTTAGGCAAAAATTTTACACCCAGTTGCCCTTGCAAGTGTGAAAAATTTTAAGGGATAGTTTTTAAAACCTGTTTATGGGTTAATTAAAAATGAATTTTAATCATAAACTAAACATGTAGAAAAATATTTTGTTTTGTTTTCGGACGAGGGTTCAATTCCCTCCGTCTCCACCAAAAATTTAAGTCTGATTGTTTGATTTGATTTTCAAACCACAATCGTGTGGATTTTGGAAAAACCAAAATTTATCAAAAAAGGAAGGTAATTGCTATGTTAAACTCTCTTTTAAATGTAGGACAAATCGGTATTGACTCTTTAATTTTGAACATTGTCATTATTTTGGGTGTTGTTATTGCTGGTGCCCTTATCGTTTATTTCTTGTGGGAAGCAGTAACTGCACTTGTTAACAAATCTAAAAAGACCGATTCTTCTTCTGATGAATTGCACTTTGATGATGACAAGAAAGCAGATAAGAAAGAAAATGTGTTTGTTACAGACTACAAACTTGATGCTGAACCTGTTAAGGAAGAAGAACCTGTTAAAGAAGACGTGGTTTTGATTGATTCTAGCAAGGTTGAAGATGTTGATGCAGAAAAAGCTGAGGAAGAAAAAACTGAAGTTGAAGGTCAAGCTTCTGAAGAAGACGAAACTGCAAAGAGAAGAGCATATTTGGAAGCAAGAAGACAAGAACTCATCAGAAGAATGCAAGCTGAAATGGAAGAAGACAATTCTGAAACTGCAGAAACAGAAACAAATTCTGAAGAAGAAAAAGTTGAAGAACCTGTTGAAACACCAGTTGTCGAAGAACCTGTTGCTGAGCCAGTAGTGGAAGAAGAAAAAGATGAGAGTGAAAATGCCGAGGAAGTTGAAGAAACTCCAGCTGTTGAAGAAGAAGCAGATGATCTCGATGAAGAAAGAAAGTCTTTGGCTGCAGAAAAAGAAAGATATGAAACAATGGTTAAAGAACTTGAAGAAGCAAAGAAAGCTTTGGCAGAACAAAATCAAGAACCTGCACAAGTTGCAACCGTTGCAGCAACAACTCCAACTTTGTCTTTGGATGAACTGAAACAAAAGTTGGCACAAGCAGAAGATCGTTTGAAGTCAACAGAAAAAGAGTTTAAACAATGCAAAAAAGAATATATCCCACTTCGTAAAGTGTGGGCTGCTCATGAAAAAGATGAGAAGAAACTTAGAAGAAAAGAAGCACTTGTTGCTAAACAAAAAGTTTTGCTTTATGGCGTAAACAACTATGCGGAAATTGATCAAGAAAAAGCTCAAAAATTGGCTGAAGACCTTGATCTCTTGGACGGACTTAAACTTTCTGTTCAACATTGTGAAGAAGTTATGAAGAAGAACGAAGAAAGATATCCTCTTCTTGAAAAGATGTACAATGTTTTGAAAGATAGAAATGACGAACTTAAGAAAGATATCGCTTCTTACAAAGAAGAAATTGCAAGACTTGAAGCAGAATAGGGTGTTTCTGAAAGCGAAGAAAACTAAAATGCTTAAAATTTAAAAATAAAAAAACCGCTTAATTCAGGCGGTTTTTTTGTTTTATTTTTTGTTTTAAACAATTTTAATAGTCTTGAATAATCATTGTTTTGAAATCAATCTTTGCTTGGAAGTTTTTCTGTTCCGTATGTTTCTCTTATTGGTTGGTTGTGATTGATGTCATAAATGATTTGTTGGGTTTCAATATGTAAACAATCAGAATTTTCTAATGTTGGCATCAGTCTTTCTTGACTTTTGCACTTTTCTACTTCATTGAAGAAATTGTTTAATCTTCTTGGTTCTGCTTGATTTCCGTTGAAATCACTTGAGAGCATTCTTCTGTTTATTGATTTGATTTTTTCAATTTTTCTTTGAGGATTTCTATCATGTCGATTTATGCTGATGTCGCTATCTCTTGAGATGAGGGTTAAATTGAAATATAAAGATTCGGCAGTTATGAAAGCATCATTTGTCAATTCGTCATTCTTACCTCTGAAAAATCCTGCGTTATAATATTCTTCGGCCATTTTTCCAATCTTTTTTCTGAAATATTTTTGATAAGATTCGTCAACTTGCAGAACAACAGTGCGGTTGTTTATAAAGTTTCTCATGCAGTTATAAATTTCGCCATTTTCATTTGAAAGTTCTTTCAAAACTGTTGGAGTGACACAAAAAACGACATCACCTTTTTTGTTTCGTGTATGATTTTTTGACAAAACACTTCTTTCTAATAGTTGTTTCAAAGATGCATAATATTGTGGAGATTTCTTGTTGTGGGCGGTGCCACTGAGAACATGCACCATGTCAATTATGATGTTGGTGTCGAGTGACACATAAATCAGTTGATGTTTTGCTTCTTTTTTGCTGTAAGGCTGATAATAGTACTTGAAACTATATCTTTGAAGTTTTGTTTTTCCGTTTTTAATATAACCATTAACTTTTGACATTTTTACTCCATTTTTCCTTTTTCGGTGTTAATTTTCGACATAATCTGTTTTTTGATTTCAAGAAGTTGCTCAAAGTCATCTAGATTTATATTTTTGTCGTTCAAAAGCCTGTCCAATCTCTTAAGCAGGTCTTTGTAATAGAGCACCTTTTCTTTCGACGAATAATTTGGAAGTTCGACATTTGCCAAAAGATTGATTTTTTTTATTAAATTTTCATCCATATCCTCTCCGTTGATAATATAATATCTCATAATATGTCTAAAATCAATAGTATTTGTAAAAATTTTTCATTTTTTTTCACTTTTCATTTGCTTTATTTTTAAACTTTGTTATAATCAAATTGTTAAATATATTTTGATTATTTTTCACAAAATATTGAGGAAAGAATGAAGTCCAAGAGCAAAATTTTTGATTTGAGTGCAATTTCAATCATAGCATGTGACTGCTTGCAAGCAGTTATATGTATTTTTATTGATTTGTTTTTCATTTCTAAAATTCTCAACAATCCTGACGCAACCGCTTCTGAAAACATCATTAATATTGGACTTTTTTATGTGATTTATTATTTTATTTTGGCAATCTCTTATTCAGTTTCTGGTTTTGCTTTAAAGAAAATCAACAAAAGCATTTTTGTCAGCATTGGTGCAGTTGTTTTGACTGGCGTTGTTTTTATGGTCTATTTGATGAGCAAATATGGCATTTTGAGTGATTTTGTGCCGTTGATTGCCGTTTTTTATGGCATTGGTTTTGGTTTTTATTCGAGTGGCTACAACAATTTGACAGCGGAAACAATTTCCAGCAAACATCAGGTTCGTTTCTTTGCTGTCAAACGTATTATGTTTCAAATGACTTACATAATTTTCCCAATTTCTTTGGGGTATATTGTTGACATGGATTTCACTATCGCAGCACTCATTATGCTTGCTGTTTGTGCTCTTTTGATTTTGTTCTCTTGTTTGATTAAACCAAAGAAAACTTACAAACTTTCTTTCAATTTGAGAGAGTTTGGAAAGTATATGAAAGAAAACAAAAAAGAAACAAAACCGCTTAGGCTTGTTTATGTCACGAACTTTTTTAGAGGGGCTTCATACGATTGCTTTACGACTTTGATCACCATTTTGGTTATGAAATCTTTTGATTCCAATGCTTCTTTGGGAACATTTCAGTCTATCTTTACTGCGTGCTCACTTGTGACAATGTTCATATATCTGCGTTATTACAGAAAAAAGAGAGCAAATGGTTTTATCATTCCGACAATTGTTGCAGTCACTGGGACAATCATTGCCATTCTTTGCGCGACCAACAAAACGACAATCATAATTTTCTATGCTGTTTATTCAATTTTGAATGTCATTTTGATGTCAATCTCCGATTCAAGAAGATCGGGTGTTGTCAGAGTTTTGTCACTTCATTCACACATTTTGGAAAGTAATGCATTTGCAGAGTTCTTCTTGGGAGCAGGGCGTGTGCTCTCGTCTTTGTTCCTTCTTCTTTCAGGGGTGTTTGACAGTCTTATCAGTGACAACAGCACACTTTTCTTGAAAATTGCCTTAGGTTTTGTTTGCTTCATGTATGTTATGTATGGTGTAAGTTTGATTTGGTTGGAAAAAGCATTAATCAAACAAGATGAAGAATTCAAAAAAGTTCATATTGCAGAAGAAATCATCAAAACCGAAGATTAATCATGCTCTGGGCAAAGCAAATGTAACACATATTCCACAATGCTTTTTTCTCTGTTTTCAATTATCTCAAAAATAAAAAATTCCATATCCAAATACATACCCATTTGCTCTTGATTTAATGTCTTTCTGAATTTTTCTTCAAGTTCCGTGAAACCCTCTGGGGCGTGCGCGGAACTTTTTTTCTCTATATAGGCTTGATGTAACATTTTGGCAATCTCTTTCATTTTATTTCTCCTTTATTGGCATCAATTGTTATCAATATATCAGCATCAAATGATGCTTGTCAAGTATTTTAGCATCAATTGTTGTAATATATTTAATATTGGAGTTTATATGAGTAAATTTTCTGAAAGATTGAAAGAATTACGAACGGAAGCAGGACTTAGTCAAGATCAATTAGCAAAACAAGTGGGGTTGACTCACACAGCGATTGGTTTGTGGGAACTAGATAAGAGAGTTCCAAATTTAGATGCAGTTATTGAACTTGCCAAATTCTTTAAGGTTTCCATGGACTATATATGTGGGTTGGAAGATTGATGGAGAAAGTATGAGTTGTTTTGCTGAAAGATTGAAAGAGTTGAGAGTTGAAAGGGGACTTTCACAAGCACAATTGGCAAAAGAAGTTGGTGTTTCAAGTGTCGCTATTGTGTATTGGGAAAGTAAACAACGGATTCCAAATTTAGATTCTGTTATTGATCTTGCTAAATTTTTCAATGTTTCTCTTGATTATATTGCTGGATTGGAAGACTGAGTTCTTTGACTTTACAATATTATTTAAATATGTTATCATACACAAGTTTAAGGAGTTATTATGATTGTTGATGTTCAAAAAGAAAAGTTAGAAAATTTTAAAGAAGAATTTAAGTTTATCAAGGAGTGTCTTTGACCCGTCTGGGTGTGAAACGAAACTTGAAGAGTTGAAAAAGGAGCAACTCTCTGAAGGCTTTTTTAATGATCCTAAAAAAGTGTCAAAAGTTGGAAGAGAAATCAAACTTTGTGAATATAAATTGGACAAAGTTAAAAAATTGCAAGATGCCATTGACAACTGTCAGGCAAGCATTGAACTTTTGCAAGAATGTGATGACCAAGCAATTTTTGACGAACTTAATCAAACGCTTGCTATGCTTGAAAAAGACATGGAAAATGCCAAACTTGAAACCTTGCTTTCTGGGAAATATGACAACTATAATGCAATCATGACTTTGCATGCAGGTGCAGGTGGAACAGAAGCTCAAGATTGGACTGATATGCTTTTTCGTATGTACAGCATGTATGCTGAAAAAAATGGTTTCAAAATCAAAGTGCTTGATGTCCTTGATGGAGATGAAGCAGGAATCAAATCAATCTCTTTCTTGGTTTCTGGAGAATATGCTTATGGCTATTTGAAAGCAGAGAAGGGTGTTCACAGGCTGGTCAGAATCTCTCCGTTTGATGCCAATGCAAGACGCCATACAAGTTTTGCTTCTGTGGAAGTTATGCCTGAAATTGAAGATGCTCCAGACATTGTCATTCGACCTGAAGACTTGAAAATCGACACATTCAGAAGTTCTGGTGCTGGTGGACAGCACGTCAACAAAACGGAGTCTGCCATCAGAATCACACACATTCCTTCGGGAATTATTGTTGCTTGTCAAACTGAGCGTTCTCAAATTCAAAACAGAGAAACGGCCATGAAAATGCTCTATTCAAAACTTGTTGAAAAGCAAGAACTTGAAGAAATGGAAAAGTTGGCTTCCATTCGTGGAGATGTCAAAAAAATTGAGTGGGGCAGTCAAATTCGCTCTTATGTCTTTTGTCCTTACACTTTGGTCAAAGACCACCGAACAAATTTTGAAACTAGTGATGTGCAGGCTGTTATGAATGGTGATATTCAAGAGTTCATTAATGAATATCTTAAAAGGACAAATGTGAAAAATTGATGAATTACACAGAAATTTCAAAGGAAAAGTTTGAAAAACTTAAGACTCAGAAAGATGTCTTGATTCTTTCTGTGGAATCTTCTTGTGACGAAACTTCGATAGCGCTTGTTAAAAATGGCAGAGAGGTGCTTGCAAATATTATCTCTTCACAAATTGACATTCACAAACTTTTTGGTGGTGTTGTTCCTGAAGTTGCTTCAAGAAACCACATCAAAAACATCACCGCTGTGCTTGATGAAGCGTTGCAAGTTTCTGGAAAATCTTTGAATGATGTTGATGCTGTTGCAGTGACATATGGTGCAGGGCTTATGGGAGCACTTCTTGTTGGTGTTAACTTTGCAAAAACTTTGGCTTATGCTCTCAAAGTTCCACTCATTGCAGTCAGTCATGTTCATGGACACATTGGTGCAAATTACATTTCTCATCTTGATTTGACTCCACCATTCCTTTGCCTTATGGTCAGTGGTGGACACACTGCAATTGTTGATGTTCAAGATTATTGCAAGTTTAACCTTATTGGCTCGACGGTTGACGATTCTGTTGGGGAGTGTTTTGACAAAGTGGCAAGAGTTTTGGGGCTTTCTTATCCGGGTGGACCAAACATTGATAAACTTGCAAAACTTGGGAAAGATGTTGTTAAATTCAATTACAAAGCACCACTTAAAGATACTTACAACTTTTCTTTTAGCGGGCTTAAAACAGCGGTTGTCAATTTTGTTCACAACAAGGAACAAAAAAACGAAGAGTTTTCAAAAGAAGATGTTGCTTGTTCATTTCAAGAACTTGTTACTGATGAATTGTGTGACAAAACGATGAAAGCTTGCCGAGAATTGAAACAAACAAAACTGGTTGTTGCAGGTGGAGTTGGTGCAAACAGCAGATTAAGAGAAAAATTGCAGGAAAAATGTGCAGAAAATGGAGTTTCACTTTTCTTGCCGGCTTTAAAGTATTGCACTGATAATGCTGCAATGATTGGAGCAATTGCTTATTATTACATTCTTGCAGGAATTGGACTTGCTGACCTAACTTTGACAGCAAAACCAACAGTAAGCATTTGATAAAGTGGAGCACTATATGGAAGGATTGAAAAGATTTTTTAGTCAAGTTAAATGGTATGAATGGCTGTATATGTCACTCTTTATCTGCATCATAATTGTCCTGGGCTGTGTTTTCAAGGCAGGAGCACTTGTCATTTTCAATTCGCTATTTGGCATTTTGGCGGTTTTCTTTCTTGCCAAAGGAAAAATGATTGGAAATGTTTTGGGTGTCATTCAAAGCGTGCTTTATATTGTTATAAGTTATTTCAATGCTTTCTATGGTGAAGTGTTGTTGTGTTGCTGCATCACTATTCCAATCTATATCGCAAGCATAATCTCTTGGGCAAGAAATTTGAATGGCAAAGACAAAATTGTGAAAGTTAACAAAAGTCTTGGTTGGGTTGAATGGATTGTTTCAATTCTTTCAGCTGTTGTGATTTCAATTGGAATCTATTTCTTGCTTGATTTCTTCAACACCGCCAACTTGCTTGTCAGCACGCTTTCTGTCTTCTCTTGTCTAATGGCAGGCTATTTGGTTGTTAGGCGAAGTGAATATAACTTTGTGTTTTACATCTTGAACAATATCGTATGCATTTGCTTGTGGCTTTATGTCATTTTGCAAAACAATGAAATTGGATATATTACAACAATTGTGCAATATTGTATGTTTCTCATTTTGAATATTTTTGGTGTTTTCAACTGGATTAAAATCAAAAAGGTTCAAAGATTGAGAAAATTGGTTTTAAAGAAAAAAAGTGAAAAATTGACAATGGATAAGGATTATATGAAGGAGTTTAAATAATGGAACTTTTGGCACCGGCAGGTAATTTTGAAAAATTTTTAACCGCTTTACATTTTGGAGCGGACGCAGTCTATTTGGCAGGGGGACGTTACGGTCTTCGTGCTTTTGCTGGAAATTTCACAAATGAAGAAATTGAAAAGGCTGTTGAAATTGCCCATGAAAGAGGCAAAAAAGTTTACATCACTTTGAATATCATTGCTCGTGATAAGGATTTTGATGGGTTGAAAGACTATTTGAGATTTTTGGAAAATGCAAAGGTGGACGCGGTTATTGTTGCGGACATTGGTATGTTGCAATTTGTTCGCGTTCATGCACCAATGCTCAGTGTTCATGTCAGCACACAAGCAAACATCATCAATTCTTATTCTGCAAATTTGATGGCCGAACTTGGAGCAAAAAGATTGATTTTGGCAAGAGAACTTTCACTTGAAGAAATCAAACAAATTCGCAAGAATGTTTCTCCAAAAGTGGAAATTGAAGTTTTTGTTCATGGGGCTATGTGTATGGCGTATTCCGGAAGATGTCTGCTTTCAAACTATTTGACAGGCAGAGATTCCAATCGTGGAGAGTGCGTTCAGGCTTGCCGTTGGAAATATATGGTCAGAGAAGTTAATCGAGAAGATGAACTGGAAGTTCAAGAAGATGAGAAAGGGTCTTATATCTTCAACTCAAAAGATTTGAATATGCTTCCTTATCTTGGAGAACTTAAAGAAATTGGTGTTGACAGCATCAAAATCGAGGGAAGAATGAAGTCTGCTTACTATGTTGCAACAGTTGTTAATGCATATCGCAGGGCTCTTGATATGTTGCCTAAAAAACCAACTGATGAGCTTTGCAGAGAACTTATGAAAGCAAGTCATAGAAGATACACAACCGGATTCTATTTTGGTGACCAAGAAAAACAATATTTGGAAGATTCTATGCCAGTTCAAGAAAGTGATTTTGTTGCGGTTGTTAGCGCCGATGCAAAAGATGGCATGGTTGAAGTGGAAATGAGAAACAAATTTTCTGTGGGTGACGAACTTGAAGTTTTAAGCCCAGACAAAGAAACTTTTAACAAAAAAATCGTGGTTGGAAAGATTGTTAACTCTGCTGGCGAAGAAGTTGAGTCAGCAAAAGTTGTTCAAGAAAAAGTCAAAATCCCATGTGCATTGCCATTAAAAAATGGAGATATTTTGAGGAAATAGAGATAGTTAAAAACTTTTAACTATTGTTTGACAGCATAAAATTTTTATGTTATCATATAAAATAATTAATTGAGGGGGCAATGGCAAGACTTAATATCAACAATATTGAAAATGTTGAAGGGAAATATCACTTGATGTTTTATGAGGGCAAAAACATTGTGCAGGAAGCCAAAAATGACATTCGTTATGCTTGGTTTTCTTTGCTTCTTGTTGCCTGTCTTGTGTTGCTTTTCATTCTTGTTTCTGGTTTTAATTTGTTCTATGTTGGTTTTGCAGTTGTCTTTCTTATTATTTTCCTTGTGACCTATATCTATTTGAAAAGAGAGAAGCGAAAGGGTGTGAAACAATGCATTTATGCGGTTCAAAATTCAAAAACCACGGACATTGTTGCAAAACAGGTTGACAATCGAAAGACTGGAAAACTTATTGTCAATTCAATGTCCAGCACGATTGATAAGTATGACGCAAAGGAGAAATTTCCAAAGTTTACTCAAAAATTGAAAAGAAGACAGAAACACAATCACATTGTTGGCATCATCAATCAATTTGAAGAAGAAACAAAAAAACAAGACAAAAAACAATAAAAGTCTTTGCAAAAAGTATATTTTTTGATATAATAATTATATGAAAAAATTGCTTTTTGCTTTTTTATTTGTAATTTTGGGAATCTCACTCACGACTAGCGGAGTGCTTTTGTTTGGTGGTTGTTCGTCATCTCAAACTGAGAATGGCGGGGGGGGGACTTTGCCTCCTCAAAATGAAGAAAATTTAGAAAAACCGAATGATGATGAAGATTCAAATTCTGATGTTGTTCAGTTGGGGTATACCGCAACTGTAAGTTTTAATAAAAATTGTTCTGATACTGTCACGAATATGCCGTCAACGGCGAGCAAAAGCCAGCAAATGGTAAGCATTATTGTTGGTGCCAGTGGTTGGACAATCAGTGTAACGATTGGAAAAAGTGTCCCTGTGAGAGATGGATATTCTTTCAAAAATTGGAATACTGCAGCAAATGGAACTGGGACAAGTTATGACCCAGGTGATACTGTTGGAGTTACATCGACAAGCACAAGTGCAAAAATGGCTTCTGAAACATTATATGCACAATGGACACAATTACCAAAGCCGACATCATGGACAATCACTGTGACATATAACAGCAATACGACTGATGCGGTCTCAAATATGCCACTAAAATCTACGAACACTTCGTCTCTAATCAGTCAATCAATTGAAGGGTATTGGTCATTAAGTTTAACGCTACGAACAAATGTTCCAACAAGAACTGGTTACAAGTTTTTGAGTTGGAACACTGCTTCAAATGGAACAGGATTAAGTTATAATCCTGGAGACAGGATATCATTTGGTGCTTCATCAGTTTATACTTCTTCAGCATCAGAGGTTCTTTATGCCCAATGGGAAAAACTTGCCACACCTACTGTTTATTTTGATGCAACTGGAGGTTCTTCATCATTTTCAGAAAAGACTGTGACATATTCTTATACATATGGCGATCTGCCAACTGCATCAAGAGGAGGCTATTCTTTTGATGGATGGTTTACTTCTTCAAGTGGAGGAAGTCAAGTTGCTTCCTCTACCACTGTGTCCAACACCGCAAATCACACAATTTACGCTCATTGGACAAAGTATGTGTATAAAGTTGATATCAATATTTTAAATCCATCCGGCACGCAAGATTATGCCAGTGGAACAATGGATATCAAATTTAGTTATTCAAGTGGATCATATACAGGACGGACGGATCAGCCTGAGGATCAGGTAGATTATCAAGGAACAATAACAATATCAAACATCAAACCTACAACAGGTTATTATGTCTCTAATGTTTATTGCACAAGTGGAAATTTGAGTTCAAATAACGGAACATATACATACACTGCGACAATGACGGGAGTTCCAAGTGGGTCTTGGGACGATGCCATTGTCATTCAAATGGCTTGGAAAGAATTGCCTGTTAATATTAATATTTTGAATCCAGCGGGTTCAGAGGATACAAAAAGTGGAACTATGGATTTGAGATATTCGGATGGTATAGTAGATATTGGAGTGAACAATGAACATCATACTGATGGTTTGACAAAGAGAATGCACCATGGTGACACAGTTACGATTTCAAACATTAAGCCTGCCGAAAATTATAATTTGAAAAGCGTGACTTGTGACCGTGGAACTTTGAAAGATAATGGAGATGGAAGTTATTTGTACACTGTTGATTTTGGAGATGAGGCTGACGGGACGAGAGGGACAATAACGATTCAGATGACATACCTTTTTTATGATGAAGACGAGGGATATTTTTACATTGAAGATGGGGCATACCCACAAAGTTATGCAGCGGTTGAATGGGACGAATATAGTGGTGATGGTGTCTACGGAGGAGCAACAATAACATATACAAAACCTCAAATATTTTGACTTTAGATGGAACTATGACAAGTGGAACTGGTACTATATTACGAACTCATGGAATTTCTTTTACTTCCGGACAAGTTTATACAGTTTGGAGAGAATATATAGGCGGGAATATATCAATTCAAAACAATACAGGGACATCACTTGTTATTGATACGATTGTGAAAAATAGTGATGATGGTCCATCAACAAGGAATAATAATGATGCAGGCGTTGATTCTCGTGGTTCTTCAAATTTGACGATTAACTCGGCATCACAGAATGAAGCAGATGGTTTTAAGTTTTGGATATGGCTTAACACAGGAACAACGGTAACATTTGATAATTATCAAATAAGGATCTATGTTTGTTATGACAATTTGCTACCTAATTGGAGTTTATCAAATGTTGGAACAATGCCAAATCCTATGGACACAAATAACAACTTGACAGTGTATAGTGTCAACAACGCGATTGCAGATATGCCTGCAGGCACGAAGTTTGTGCAGGTTAATAACAGATGGTTTAAGGTTGAACCAATCAGGTGGAGAGTGACAGATTATGCTACAACTTTGAAAGTTACGACTGCTGGAGGTTGGGAAATCATAGGTCAATCTATCAATGTCAAAACAAACACTGATTATACATTAAGTCTAAATTATTCGACTCCTTCTGCTGGAATACCAAATTTTATGGTTTTGAGTGCAAGTCCTCAAAATAACAATTGTTCTTCAATCAGCATTGCAAGTTATCAATTAAGCGGGAACTCTAAAGGAGAAATAAATTTGACATTTAATTCTGGAAGTTACTCGCAAGTGTATGTCATACTTAATTTTGGTTATGTTAATGATGGAACTACATATACTTTTGAATTTGGGAATTTGAGAATTTCAGATAAATCAGTGGAAATAGAAGAAAATATTTCTAAATGGACAAAATATCAATATTCAAATGCGTTTTCAATTTCTGAAACAAGTGCCGTGGCAAGCAATGGAGTAATGACAAACTATACTGCAGTGAGCGACAAAGTTTTGACAGTTGGTGCTGTGACAAGCAGTTTGAGCTCGGTTGATGAGGGTTGGTCATTTATGAAATCTGGAAATATGATTTCTAAAATTACAAGTAATTATACTGTTAGTGGGAATAATATATCAATCACATATAATGCAAGTTCTCAATCTTTTACTCTTACAAACACATCTTCAAGTGATCCATATGCAACAATTAATCACACTGTATCCTTAACAAAAGGTGTTAAATATCGAATGTATATGGAAGTGACAAACAGTTCGGGAGCAAGTGTTGGAAACAATACAGTTCAAGTTTTCTATGCGATTAATGCTGGGTATTCAGAAGCATACTCATTGAGATTTGGAGGAAGTGCAACTTGGAAAGAATTTACGGCTCCTACCACAGGGGTTTACAAAATTAGATTTGATAATGATTATGGAAATACATTGATAATAAAAAACTTTCAAATTGAATTGGTTTCGGACAATGGAAACCAACTTGTAGATGGTGTTGATGGTGCTTATGATTTGTTTAGCAGTGCTTTTAAATATAGCAGAAGTGATATTGTCGACATAGACTTGTTCGGTTATTCGAATCAACAAATCAAGATTTACACCACAACAGGAACAAGTGAAGGGCTTAGAGTTGCTTCTGTTGAGGAAATTGAAGAAAACCTTTCAGAGATATCTGCAAAAGCAAGTGATATGGTTTGTTTTTTACTTGATAAAAATGCAGAGGACAAAGTGAATTACTGGACCAGAAATCTGGGCTCTAGTTTGGATAATGGGCAGGTTGTGACAAGTGCAGGAACCATTAAGTCAAATTGGCTTAATAAGCAAAATGGAGTTCGTTTTGCAATTACAATGACCGTTGGAAGTTAAATTTTGGCATAAACAGACAAAAAGAGAAATGCAAGAGATTTGTCTTTTGCATTTTTTTTGCGTATTGCTTGTTTTTTTATGCATTTTTTGCTATGATAATATCGTTTATTTAGGAGTTTATTTATTATGATTACTGACGTTGATTTAAAGAAAAAATGGTTTCAATTTTTTGAAGACCACGGATTTAAAAAAATTGAGGGATATTCCATTATTCCAGAAAATGATCCAACTATCCTTTTTACCACTGCTGGCATGCATCCTTTGGTTCCTTATCTTCTTGGAGAAAAACATCCTGCAGGAAACAAAATTTGTGATTTGCAAAGATGTTTGAGAACAAATGATATTGATTCTGTTGGTGACGAAAGTCATTTGACTTCTTTTGAAATGCTTGGAAACTGGTTTTTGGGCAGTTGTGACAAAGAACAAATGATTCGTTATTCATACGAATTTTTGACCAGTCCAAAATATTTAGGTATTCCAAAAGAAAGATTGGCTACAACTGTTTTTGCAGGCGATGAGACCGCTCCAAGAGATGAACTTGCTTACAAAACATGGAAAGATTGCGGAATTGAAAATGTCTTCTATCTTGGAAAAGAAAACAACTGGTGGGCATTAGGCGGTGGTGTTGGTCCATGCGGTCCAGACACAGAAATGTTTTATGACACTGGAAAGCCAAAGTGCTCTGAAAATTGTTCTCCTGCTTGCGATTGTGGAAAATATCTTGAAATTTGGAACGATGTTTTCATGCAATACAAAGTTGAGAAAGAAGGCGAGAAAGCAAAACTTCTTGAAAGACCAAACATTGACACAGGAATGGGTCTTGAAAGAACTGTTGTTGTTTTGAATGGACTTAAAAGTGTTTATGATGCAGGCATTTTTAAGACAGTTATTGATTTCATTGGCACAAAGGCAAAAATCTCTTATCTTGAATCAGAACAATCAAAACGTTCATATAGAATTATAACCGACCATTTGCGTTCTTCAATGTTCATCTTGGGTGACGCAAGAGGGGTTGTTCCTTCAAATGTTGGACAGGGTTATATCTTGCGTAGATTCATTCGTCGTGCTGTTAACTGTGCAAGAAACATTGGATTCGACACAAAGTATTTCAATGACATAATTGACATCTATGTTGATAAGCATGGGGAAGATTACAGTGACATCAAAGCAAACAGACAAAAGATTAAAGATGAACTTACAAAAGAAGTAGAAAAATTTTCAAAAGCTTTGGAAGAAGGGCACAAAGAATTTGACAAGGTTATTGCAGGGATTGAAAAACATAAAGAATTTGCAAAATCTAAGGGCGAGGTTGTGCCTAATGTAATTTCTGGAAAGGCATGCTTTAGGTTGTATGACACCTTTGGTTTTCCTTTTGAACTTACAAGAGAACTTGCAAAAGAAAGAGGTTATGATGTTGACGAAGAAGGATACAAAAAAGCCTTTGAAGAACATCAAGAAAAAAGCAGAACTGCTTCTGCTGGAACTTTCAAAGGTGGACTTGCAGACAGTTCGTATGAAAGTGCAAAATTGCACACAGCAACACACTTGCTTATGGCTGGACTTCGTAAAATGTTTGGTCCACAAGTTATGCAAAAAGGCTCAAACATTACACCAGAGCGTCTCAGAATTGACTTCAATCTTGACCACAAAATGACACCAGAGGAAATTTCTGAACTTGAAAATTTTGTTAATGATGCAATCAAAAAAGAGATTCCAGTTGAATATACTGAAATGTCAGTTGCTGATGCCAAGAAAAGCGGGGCTGTTGGTGTTTTTGAAAGCAAATATGGCGAAATTGTCAAAGTTTACTCAATAGGTGATGTCTCAAAAGAAATTTGTGGTGGACCACACGCTAAAAACACCAAAGATTTGCATCACTTTAAAGTTGTTAAGGAAGAAAGTTCTTCTAGCGGAATCAGAAGAATTAAGGCAATTTTGGACTAAGTTTTTGTGATATTGACTTTATGATTAATGTGTGATATAATTTATTTATAAAATATAAAAGGAGAAGGATATGCCACAAGGACAAATTAGAAAAGGTTTTTTCTTCTATTTTGGTTTGTTTGTTTTGCTCTTGATTGCAATTTTTCTTATTTGTTTGGTGATTATGATGTTTAATCCGGGCAAAACTGTTTTATGGATGCAATATTTTACGGCAAACGACCAAGAACGTGTCACAAAAACAAGTGATGAAACTCGTGACATTGATTGGTCACAAGTGACAAATTTGGAAATTAATTGCTCATATGCAAATGTTATTGTTCAGAAAAATAATGATTATACTCTTGATGGAGTTTATATTGTCAATAAGGCAAAGGGATTTGCTGTTGCTTCAAATGCCATTCCTTTTGACTATAATGTCTATTATGAGGGAAGCACTCTCAAAATTGACATGACAGAACCGACTGGTTTTATGTATTTTTCTAAAGATATCAAAATCATTTTGCACGCTTCTGAGAACTCTTCATTGGACTTTGCAAATTTGAATTTGAAAGTCAACACCACAAGTGGTCAAGTTGAAATTGGTGGAACAACTGCAAAAGCAGCAGAGGAAATCAAATTAAATTCTCTTAATGTTTCAACAGGAAGTGGAACAATTTATGTCACAAGCATGTTTAATACTTCCACTTTGACTGACCTTGATTTGTATACAGAATCAGGAAAACTTGTTTCAACAAAAGATATTAATGTTCCAAATGGAACCTTGAAGGGAATTGCAGTGAATTGCGACACTTCTCTTGGGACAAACAAAGGTTCAATTGCTTATGATGCGATTAACGTTGGCTCACACAATCTTGCAATTTCTTGCAAAAAGGGCACTGTTGTTGCCGATTATATCAGTGCATCAAAAGTTGATGTTGCTTGTGTGCAAGGAAACTACAAATTCGGTGACATTTATGGAAGTTTGAATTATACAAACTCTGAAGATTCCATCATTGCGCCAAATGTTGTTGCGAATTATATCTCTGGGGATTTCACTTTGACAACAACAGGAAATGCAGATGCTGAACCTGGAATCGACATTAAGAAAATTGATGGAACAATAACTATTCTTGCTGATAAGGGAAAAGTTATCATAGGTGAAGCAAATGGGGTTGTTGACATAAGCAGTGAAAATAACTTGAATGTTGATGTTACAATTGGGGAAAACAACAGTTCAACCAAAAGAATTATCAATGCCAATGGAGATGTCACAGTAAGTTTCTTGGGAAATGTGGCAAACAGCACAACAATTGAAACTGACAAAGGGGACATTGTTGTCAATGTTACAAGTGTTGGAAACTTCACTTCAAATGCATGGGTTAACGATTTGGAAGGAACAACAAGACTTGCTGATGACAAAATCAGTGTAAGTCATGGACTTGTTGAAGGGGAAACAAAAAATCCTTTGAATGTCAGAGGAACTTCTTCCGTTTCAGGAACTATGACAATCAAGACTAACTCAACAGTGAAATATAATTTGGTAACAAAAGAGAGTTTGACATCCAATGATGTCAGTGCAGTTGCCTAGAAATTCAAAGTTTTAAGAAAAAAGCCGATTTAACATCGGTTTTTTTTATTTTGAGATTGTTGTATATGTTTATTTTTTCTTTGCGTTATTTTTTAGATTTTGTTATAATTAATTTATGAAAATTATTCATTGTGCAGATTTACATATTGATTGTAAAAAATTCAGCAAATTCACACCTGAAAAAAGAGCATTGAAACGTCATCAAATGTTACAAAATTTTGTTGATATGGTTGATTTTGCAGAGAAGAACAAAGTTACTGCAATTTTATTATGTGGTGATGTTTTTGAAGAGCAGAAGGTTCTCAAGAAATCTTTGAAAGTTGTGCAAAACACGATTTTGGAGCATAAGGACATCACTTTTTTCTACATTTGGGGAAATCATGATGAGAATTTTACAATTTTTGAAGACTATCCTTCAAATTTTGTGGTGTTTGGAAAAGAGTTCTCAAAAGTTGATTTCGGAGATGTTTGCATTGGTGGTGTAAGTTTTCAAAGGACAATTTCTCCTTCTTTTTATGAGTCCATAGATTTTCAAAAATCTGATTTTAACATCATGATGATGCATGGACCAATTGAGGCAAGTGACAAATATAGCTGTCCTATCCAACTTAAAAAATTGGACGGGAAAAACATTGACTATTTGGCACTTGGGCACATTCACAAAAAAGATGGCGGAAAGATTGACAGAAGAGGTGAATGGGCTTATTGTGGTTGCTTGGAATCAGGTTCATTCAGCTATGTGGACGATGATTATGGTTTCTATCTTTTGGACATCAAAGATGGCAAACTTCAAAGGACATTTGTTCCTTTTGCAAAATACAAATATAGAAGTGTGGAAATTTCTGTAAGCAATTTGAAAAATGTCAATGAAGTTTTTAAGGAAATAAGTTTGAAAACTGCTTCTTTTGGAATGTTTGACATTGTGAAAATTGTTTTAACGGGACAAAGAAAAGAAGGCGAAGAGTTTAATAAAAACTTGATATATGAAAAATTTAATAGCCAATTTTTCTATTTGGAAGTTGAAGACGAAACAAAGATTGTTTTCGACCTTGAAAAGTATGCAAAAGAGAAGCTTTCTTTGAAGGCAGAATTTGTCAAGGAAGTTATGTCCGACGAGATGCTTAGTGAAGAAGAAAAACAACAAATTTGTGTTGCTGGTCTTGAAGCTTTGAAAGGGGAGGAGATTTCACTATGAAACTTATCTCTTGTCATATTGACGCTTTTGGAAAGTTTAAGAATGTTGATTTCAAATTTGATAAAGATTTGTTTGTTTTATGCGAGAAAAATGGATTTGGGAAAACCACTCTTGCAGAATTTATTAAAGCAATGTTTTACTCCCTTCCTGCATCATCTAAAAGAGCAAATTACAAAAGTGAACGAGATTTATACAAGCCTTTTGACTATGAGGGAAAATTTGGGGGCAGATTGACTTTTTCTTGCAAAAAGGGAACTTTTATGGCTGTTCGACAGTTTGGGAGCACGCCAACTTTGGATAAGTTTTATCTTTTTGATGCAAAAACCAATTTGATTTCAGATGAATTTTCTTCCAATCTTGGAGAAGAGTTGTTTGGTGTCGGGAAAGAAACATTTGAAAATTCCACCTTTTTTGGTCAACAAAATTTGGTCAGTGGGATCAATGATGACATTAGGGCGAGTTTGTCCACGGGGATATTAAGTGGAGATGATGTTGACAATTATGAAAAAGCTCAAAACATTATTCAAAAGAGAATCAAGGAAGTTAAGTCAGAAATAAAGGCATTGAAAATTGAAGAACTTAATGACGACTATGAAAGGACAAAAGCAAAAGAAGAAGTTTTGAAAATCAGGCTTGAAAGAGTTGAAGGGGAATTGAAACAAATCACTCAGACTCAACAAAATATTTCAAAAACTAAGAAAACAGTAAACGAAAAAGAGGCCGTTGCATACATCAACAGAAATGTCGCTCTTGAATCGGTTATTGATTCAGATAAAGAGAGAATTATTGAAAAAGAGCAACAAAAAAGCGGACTGCTTAAAGGTATCAAAATTCAAAAACAAGATTATGATTTCCTTAGAAAGAACGAAAATATCAAAAAAGGGCATAATGCAAACAACGCACTTTTTGCCTTTTTGGTGCTTGCGATAATTGGTGGTGTTTGTTTGATTTGTGGTGGTATGCTTCATTTTAATATTCTTTTCATTTCTGCCTCAGTTTTGACATTGATTTCTTTGGTGGGATTGATTATCTGCATATTTGTTGCAAGGTCATGTGCTGAAGATTTGAAGAGATATTCTGAAATTATGAAGAATTATAAGCTAAGTTCCAAGAATTTAAATTCAGAATTAGAAAACTTTGATAAGGTTGTTAATGACATAAAATTTATTGATGAAGAAATTGTTAGACTGAACACAAATGTTGAAAAAAATTCAATAGAGGAAAAAAATATTCAAAAGCAATTCAAAATGTTGTTTGGTTGTGAAATTCAAAACTATTATTCTGAAAACAATGCAAAATCTCGTGAAATTTCCAGCCTTGAAAAGAAAAACATTGAGTTGTTGACAGACAAAAAACATTTTGTTGAGGAACTTGAGAGTCTGCATGATAAATTGTTTGAATTGTCCGACAATATTGCTTCAAAAAATGAAAAACTTTTGGAATATCAAAAGAAATTGGAAATCTTGGCAAAAACAACCGCTTTTCTGGAACATTCAAGAGATGCAATATCTAATCGTTATATTGAGCCGGTTTCCAACAGATTTAATAAATATTACAAAAGATTTCTTGATGATGGAGATGAAATTATCATCGACTCAAATTTGGGACTTAGGTTTGGCGAGAGATATAACGAAATTGATTATTTAAGTGCCGGTCTTTATGATTTGGTATATATTTGCAAAAGATTTGCACTTATTGATTTGCTATTTAAAAAAGAAAAACCTGCCATAATTCTTGATGACCCGTTTGCAAACTTTGATGATGACAAATTGGAAGTTGCAAAGAATTTGCTTAATGAATTGAAAGATGAATATCAAATTATTTTGTTCACTTGTCAAAAGGCAAGAGCCTGATTGTAGATTTTAGAGGTTTGGAATGAAACATAACAATGTGATAAAAACCAATGTAATGAGAATATTGGAACAAAAAAACGTAAGTTATAAAAGCCATAACTATGCTGATAGTGATGCAGTGAGTGGGGTGGAAGTGGCTGAAATTTTACATGAAAACCCTAACCAAGTTTTCAAAACATTGGTCACAGTTGGGAATTCTAAAATCAATTATGTTTTTTTGATTCCGGTGAGCAAGGAACTTGATTTGAAAAAGGCAGCAAGTGTAGTTAATGAAAAGAATGTTGAAATGATAAAGTCAAAAGAACTGTTGCCTTTGACGGGATATGTCCATGGTGGGTGTTCTCCAATTGGAATGAAGAAACAATTTAGAACTGTTATTGATGCGTCTGCGAAAAATTTTGACACAATCATTTTCAGTGGTGGAAAAATTGGATTTCAAGTTGAAGTTTCGTTAGATGACTTGAAAAAAGCTTTGGTTTTTGATCTGGCAGATATATCAAAATAAACTATTGAAAACAAAAAAAGTTCTCTTTCATGAGAACTTTTTTTATTTGGAGCGGAAGACGAGATTCGAACTCGCGACTGCGTCACAAACTGCACTTTGGTTTCGCTTTGCAATCGCAAAGACTCATTTGGCGTTTGTTTGTTCCTTTTCCCAAAAACTTAACAGTGTTTTGGGGGCCATATGCAAATGTCACTTTTAGAAAATAAAAAAATAGCATTTTCAATTAATGCTATTTCAAAGTTGGAGCGGAAGACGAGATTCGAACTCGCGACATTTGCCTTGGCAAGGCAACGCTCTACCACTGAGCCACTCCCGCATATTCATTTTTATGAATTGTTGCAATCAATTGCTCTAATAATATACCAAATAATAAATAAAAAATCAAGCATTTTCATTAATTTCTTTAAAATTGTATAAATTTTTGTTTATGATGTTATTTTTGTCAATCTCTTCTTTGTTTGCATATTAAATAAGTAAAAGCTGATAAAAATTTAAAAATAAGTTTGACAAATCATGCGTTATGTGATATATTTAATACGTTTCAAAAGAGATGATTTATCTTGGTACCATCGCCAAGCGGTAAGGCAAAGGTCTGCAACACCTTTATTCCCCGGTTCAAATCCGGGTGGTACCTCCAGATTTAAATCATCTCTTTTGAAATATATGCTGGTGTGGCGGAATGGCAGACGCACAGGACTTAAAATCCTGAGTTCGAAAGGACGTGTGGGTTCGACTCCCACCACCAGCACCAGATTTAAAATTATTGAATTTGTAAAACATGGGCAGTCGCTTATGTTTTTTTATTTTATGAAATCAATATTTAAAAATTTTTAAATACTTGTGAAATATATTTGATAAATGATTGCAAGTTGTATTAAAATATCTCTTGGTAAAGAGGTGGAAAAGAGATATGTTAAAGAAAATCTTTGAAGATAAAAAGTTGTTGATTGCAAACATCTTGTTTTTAGTTGTTACATTTGCTTTTGACATTGGTTTGCTCGTCACTCGCAATGGTTATGTCTTTAAAACAATCGCCAGTGTTTTGTTTGTTATTTGTGGATTGGTGAATTTTGTTGTTGTTTACAAGCAGGAGAAAAATAGCAAACTTTTTGGTTGGTTTATGCTCACAGGGCTGGTTTTTGCTTGTGTAGGGGACATTTTGCTTATTGAATCAAGTTTGTTTATCTACGGAGCAATTTCATTTGCTATTGGGCATGTTTTCTTTTTTGTTGCATACAGCACTCTCTATAGAATCAACTGGAAAGATGTTTTGATTTCATTGGGAATCTTTGCTGTTGCACTTGTGGTGATTTTGGCAATTCCTGTTTTTGAATTTGACGGAATGCTTCCAGTTGTCATCATTTATGCGCTTGTTATTTCATTTATGCTTGGAAAAGCAATTTCAAATTTCGCTTTTTGCAAAGAAAATAAAATTCAAAATTTGATAATTATGCTTGGAAGCATTCTTTTCTTCCTTTCTGATTTGATGTTGCTTTTTAATGTTTTTTCAAATGTTGTTGACTCATATCGCATTTTTGACACAATATGTTTGGTCCTTTATTATCCTGCAGAGATTTTGCTTGCCACATCAATTTATTATTCAAACAGAAAATTGAGCAATCTGAAGAAATTAAGAACTAAAAAACCAATCTAAATATTAGATTTAATTATGTTTTATATTAAGCTATTTTTATTAATGAGGTAATTATGATTCAAGAAATAATTGAGAAACAGCGAGAATTTTTTAATAAGGGTGAAACTGTAAGTTATAATTTTCGTAAAAACGCTCTTATCAAATTGAAATCAACAATTTTGAAATATGAAAATGAAATTAAAGATGCTTTGTTAAAAGATTTGGGAAAGTCATCAACTGAAAGCTATATGTGTGAAATCGGCATGGTTCTTTCAGAACTTTCTTATGCCATCAAGCATCTTAAATCTTGGATGAAAAAGAAGAAAGTGAAAACTCCGCTTGCTCAGTTTCATTCAAAGAGTTTTACAGTCAGTGAACCGCTTGGAGTTGTGCTTGTCATGTCACCATGGAATTATCCTTTCATGCTTGCTTTTGACCCAATTGTTGGAGCATTGAGTGCGGGGAATTGCGTTGTTGTGAAGCCAGCGAGTTATGCAAAAAATACCTCTTTGATTATCAAAAAAATCTTGAGTGAATGTTTCAATGAAGAATATGTCGCCGTTGTTTTGGGTGGCAGAGAAGAGAACACCGCATTGTTGGAGCAAAAATTTGATTACATTTTCTTCACCGGCAGTGTCAATGTTGGGAAAACAGTGGCAGAAAAGGCTTCAAAAAATTTGACGCCTGTCACACTTGAATTGGGCGGGAAAAGTCCTTGCGTCATTGATGAAACTGCTGACCTGAAAGTTGCTGCAAAGAGACTTGTTTTTGGAAAATATTTGAATGTCGGACAAACTTGCGTTGCTCCGGATTATTTGCTTATTAAAAAGGGAATAAAAGACAAATTTTTGGGACTTATAAAGAAAGAAATTATACATATGTTTGGAGAAAAACCGCTTGAAAATGATTTGTATGGGCATATCATAAATGAAAAGCATTTTGAAAGAATTTGTGGACTTATTGACAAAGATAAGTGTGTTTTTGGTGGGAATGTGGACAAAAATACTCTTAAAATCGAACCAACAATTTTGGATAATGTAAGTTTGAATGATGCGGTGATGAAAGAAGAAATTTTTGGACCAATTTTCCCAATTTTGACTTATGAAAAAATTGAAGATGCTGTTGAAATTATTAGATCTTTTGAAAAACCATTGGCTCTTTATTTATTTTCTAACGATAAAAAAATTCAGGACTATTTTCTCAAATATGTTCCTTTTGGTGGTGGTTGCATTAATGACACAATCATTCATCTTGCAACGAGTTACATGGGCTTTGGTGGAGTTGGACAAAGTGGTTACGGCTCTTATCATGGAAGAAAAAGCTTTGAATTGTTTTCACATGAAAAAAGCATTGTGAAAAAATATAATTACATTGATTTGCCAATCAGATATCAACCATATTCAAAAAGAAAAGAAAAATTGATTAAATTTTTCTTAAAATAATTGTTTATAAATAGATTTTATTATTTCCAATCGATTGGAGTTTTTCCGTGTTCTTCCAAAAATTTGTTTGCTTTTGAGAAGTGTTTACAACCAAAAAATCCTCGATAAGCAGAAAGGGGACTTGGGTGGGGTGCTTTGAGAATCAAATGTTGCTTTCCAATCACACTTTCAAAACTTTGTGCATTAGAGCCCCACAAAATGAAAACCATTGGATCTTCTCTTTGTGACAGAAGTTCAATGATTTTATTTGTGAATGTTTCCCAGCCTTTTCCTCTGTGAGAATTTGCTTGTCCTCTGCGGACTGTTAAACTGGTGTTTAAAAGCAAAACACCTTGTTTTGCCCAACGCATAAGATTTCCGGTTTTCTCGCATTTGATATGTAGGTCATCTTCAATTTCTTTGTAGATATTGACAAGTGAAGGTGGCAATTCCACTCCATCTTGCACAGAAAAAGCAAGACCATGTGCTTGATTGGGTTCATGATATGGGTCTTGACCAATTATGACAACTTTGACATCTTCAAACTTGACTGCATTAAGAGCATTGAAAATGTTTTCCATCGCTGGATAGATGGTGTGAGAATTATATTCTTTTTCCAAAAATTCTTGAAGTTCTTTGAAATAAGGCTTTTGAAATTCGTCTTTTAGAAGATTTGCCCAACTTTTTGTTATTCTAATCATATTGGAATTATATCATAAATCATTAAAAAAGCAAAAACTAAACAAAAATTTAAAAATTTTATT
>ULSO01070780.1_pt1 | contig 30158 bp, 20 predicted proteins | sample 1956701 | NCBI WGS metagenome assembly ULSO01 (sample SAMEA4835708, study PRJEB28245) | human gut metagenome | biome: gut microbiome; material: fecal sample | place: Denmark | collected 2008 | reverse complement strand
TATTTCATTTTTGTAGTTCCGATTGAAAAGGAAGTTGACCGTAAGGCGGCTGCAAAGGCTGTCGGTGAGAAGACAGTGGACATGATCCATGTGAAGGATATCACAAAGATTACCGGATATGTGAGAGGCGGCTGCAGTCCGCTGGGAATGAAGAAACCTTATCCTGTTGTGTTTGATGCATCTGCAGGAGAATTTGAGGAGATTTATGTGAGTGGCGGTCGTATCGGACTGACACTGAAGGTTCCCCTTGCTGATCTGCTTAAGGTGACAGGCGGAAAGCTGGCGGATATTATCATGAAGACAGAATAAAATAACAGGGTACGGCTAAGCCGTACCCTGTATTTTATTCTTTAGTTATCGGAAGCGTCCTCTTCGTTGATCTCGAATACGTGACGTTTCTTAGCCATCTCATCACTTGCCAGATATTCATCGTAAGTAGTGATCTTGTCGATCATGGTTCCGTTTGGAAGGATTTCCATGATACGGTTGGCTGTTGTCTGTACGAACTGATGGTCATGTGAGGTGAAAAGGATAACACCCGGGAATTTGATCAGACCGTTGTTCAGTGCTGTGATGCTCTCCATATCGAGGTGGTTGGTTGGCTCATCCAGGATCAGGATATTTGCACCGGAGATCATCATCTTGGAAAGAAGACAGCGGACTTTCTCACCACCGGAAAGAACGCGTACACGTTTGATGCCGTCTTCACCGGGGAAGAGCATACGTCCGAGGAATCCACGAACATAAGTAGCATCCTTTATCTCGGAATACTGTGTCAGCCAGTCTGTAATAGTAAGGTCATTATCGAACTCTGCAGTGTTGTCCTTAGGGAAATATGCCTGGGAAGTGGTAACACCCCATTTATAATTTCCTTCATCCGGTTCCATTTCACCAACTAAGATCTTGAACAGAGTAGTGATTGCCTGTTCGTTGGCACCGACGAAAGCTACCTTGTCATCATGTCCGAGTGTGAAAGAAATGTTATCCAGAACTTTTACACCGTCGATGGTCTTGGAAAGGTTCTCCACCATAAGGACTTCGTTACCGATCTCGCGGTTTGGACGGAAGTCGATGTATGGGTATTTACGGCTGGACGGACGCATATCGTCAAGCTGGATCTTTTCCAGGGCACGTTTACGGGAAGTCGCCTGTTTGGACTTGGAAGCGTTGGCACTGAATCGGGAAATAAATTCCTGAAGTTCTTTGATCTTTTCTTCTTTCTTCTTGTTGGCTTCCTTCATCTGTTTGATGAGGAGCTGACTGGACTCAAACCAGAAGTCATAGTTTCCGGCATAGAGCTGAATCTTGCCGTAGTCGATGTCTGCTGTATGAGTACATACTTTATTTAAGAAGTAACGGTCATGGGATACAACGATGACAGTGTTGTCAAAGTTGATCAGGAATTCTTCGAGCCATTCAATAGCAGGCAGATCAAGGTGGTTGGTAGGCTCATCCAGAAGAAGAATGTCCGGATTACCAAACAGTGCCTGCGCCAGAAGAACTTTGACCTTCTGGCTTCCTGTAAGGTCAGCCATCTGGGAATAGTGGAGATCGGTTTCAATTCCAAGACCATTCAGAAGAGTAGCAGCATCAGATTCTGCTTCCCATCCGTTCATCTCTGCAAATTCGCCTTCCAGTTCACTGGCACGGATACCGTCTTCATCAGTGAAGTCCGCTTTTGCATAGATAGCATCTTTTTCTTTCATGATCTCATACAGTCTCTTGTTACCCATGATAACAGTATCCAGAACTGTATATGCATCATATTTGAAGTGATCCTGCTGCAGGAAAGAGAGACGCTGGCCGGGAGTGATAACAACGTCACCGTTGGTAGGCTCTAACTGTCCGGAAAGGATCTTAAGGAATGTGGACTTACCGGCACCGTTTGCACCGATGAGACCGTAGCAGTTGCCCTCAGTAAATTTGATATTTACATCTTCGAAGAGGGCCTTTTTACCTACGCGCAATGTAATATTGTTTGCTGAAATCATATCATACCTCTTTTTCGTGAAATTATTGTTTTGCAGTAACTGTCCGGCAGATTGTTTATGGAAAACGTATCTTTCGCAGGAAACAGTTACATTATTTCCTATTATATAAGTTACAACCGTTTATCATTGTACCGTAAATTGGGAAATTTGCAACTGTTTTTTGCTTTTTTGGGTTCTTTTATTTACAAAAAAAAGAAGCACTGTTATAATATAGAATAAATATAGCCTCTTGACGGACAGAAATATGAGGCATTGATATGACAGAAATAACGATTACTGTTTCCATTGTTTTATACAGAACAGCGATGTGGACAGTAAAGGATAATTAATTTTAGAGAGGTTGCAAAGACTATGTTTATTACAAGAGAGTGCGATTATGCAGTTCGAGTGGTACGTGCGCTTTGGGGAGAGAGCAGACTGAGCGTATCCGATATCTGTGAGAAAGAAGCGATCACCGCTCCTTTTGCCTATAAGATCCTGAAGAAACTTCAGAAGGCAGAGATCGTGAAGGGATACAGAGGCGTACATGGTGGTTATTCTCTGAACAGGGGACTGGATGAGCTGACTTTATATGAGGTTTATTCGGCGATTGATCCGGATATGTTTATCATCGAATGTCTGGATCCGAAATATAACTGTGTCAGAGACGGACAGGATGGATTGCCATGTCTGGTACATAGAGAATTGTTATCTGTACAGGATGAACTGATAAGTCTCCTTAAGAGAAAAACAATACAGCAGATCATGGAGGAGGCGTAGAGCCTCCTTTTTTTACTGATATACTGAATAAACTGCAGAGCAGTTGTCCGGTGCAGAGCTGCGCAGCGAAGCGAAGCGGATGATTTTATCTGCCTGATTTGTCCGAAATTTGGCATATCTGCATAATGTTAGTCATATACAACTCAAAAAATGCACATATTTGCTACTGAAATAACAGAAAATCCCTGCTTTGTACCTCAGAAGATACAAAATATGTCAAAACAAATTGGACACAGGCAGAAGATTATGTTATAATCTACAATGAAATTTGAGGTATATTTTACTTATGCCTTGAAATAAATAATTAATTTTCATCAACCTTTAAGGAGGAAAAACAAACTATGGCAAGAAAGATGAAAACCATGGATGGTAACCATGCAGCTGCTCATGCTTCATATGCATACTCAGATGTAGCCGCTATTTACCCGATCACTCCTTCATCTGTTATGGCGGAAGCAACAGATGAATGGGCAACCCAGGGAAGAAAGAACATTTTCGGACAGGAAGTTCAGGTAACTGAAATGCAGTCTGAGGCTGGTGCAGCAGGTGCTGTACACGGATCTCTGGCAGCAGGTGCTTTAACAACAACATATACAGCATCTCAGGGTCTGTTACTTATGATCCCGAACCTTTACAAAATTGCCGGTGAGCAGTTACCTGCAGTATTCAACGTATCTGCACGTGCACTTGCTTCTCATGCACTTTCAATTTTCGGAGATCATTCAGACGTTATGGCCTGTCGTCAGACCGGATGCGCAATGCTCTGCGAATCTTCTGTACAGGAAGTTATGGACTTAACACCTGTTGCTCACCTTTCAGCAATCAAAGGTAAAGTTCCGTTCATCAACTTCTTCGATGGATTCCGTACATCTCACGAGATTCAGAAGATTGAAACATGGGATTATGAAGATCTGAAGGATATGGCAGATATGGATGCAATCGCTGCATTCCGTAACCATGCCCTGAATCCGAATCACCCATGTCAGAGAGGTTCCGCTCAGAACCCGGATATCTTCTTCCAGGCAAGAGAAGCATGTAACCCATACTACGATGCTCTTCCGGCAGTAGTACAGGAATACATGGATAAAGTTAACGCTAAGATCGGTACAGATTACAAATTATTCAACTACTACGGAGCTGCTGATGCAGAACACGTAATCGTTGCTATGGGATCTGTAAACGATACAATCGAGGAGACAATCGACTACCTTGCAGCAGCAGGAAAGAAAGTCGGTGTTGTTAAAGTTCGTCTTTACAGACCATTCTGCGCACAGGCACTCATCGATGCAATTCCGGAATCTGTAAAACAGATCACAGTTCTTGACAGAACTAAAGAGCCGGGTGCACTTGGCGAGCCACTGTACCTTGACGTTGTAGCAGCATTAAAAGACAGCAAATTCGGCGGCGTAAAAGTATTCTCCGGACGTTATGGTTTAGGTTCCAAAGATACTACACCTGCACAGATCGTAGCTGTTTATGAGAACACTGCTAAAGAAAAATTCACAATCGGTATCGTTGATGATGTTACTAACCTTTCCCTTGAGACAGGTGCTCCGATCGTAACAACTCCTGAAGGAACAACAAACTGTAAATTCTGGGGTCTGGGAGCTGATGGTACTGTAGGTGCCAACAAGAACTCCATCAAGATCATCGGTGACAACACAGACATGTACGCACAGGCTTACTTCGATTATGACTCCAAGAAGTCCGGCGGTGTAACGATGTCTCACCTGCGTTTCGGTAAGAAACCGATCAAATCCACATACCTGATCCACAAAGCAAACTTCGTAGCATGTCATAATCCATCCTACGTAAACAAATACAACATGGTTCAGGAACTTGTTGACGGTGGTACATTCCTCCTTAACTGTGCATGGGATATGGAAGGTCTTGAGAAACATTTACCAGGACAGGTAAAAGCTTTCATCGCTAACCACAATATCAAATTCTACACAATCGACGGTGTTAAGATCGGTATTGAAACTGGCATGGGACCAACACGTATCAACACAATCCTTCAGTCTGCATTCTTCAAACTGACAGGAATCATTCCAGAAGATCAGGCAATCGACCTTATGAAAGCTGCTGCCAAGGCAACATACGGACGTAAAGGTGATGATGTCGTACAGAAGAACTGGGCAGCTATCGACGCTGGTGCTAAACAGGTTGTAGAGATCCAGGTTCCGGAAAGCTGGAAGAACGCTGAGGACGAAGGTCTTCATATGACTCATGCAACAGAAGGACGTCAGGATGTTATCGATTTCGTTAACAATATCCAGGCTAAAGTTAATGCTCAGGAAGGTAACTCCTTACCTGTATCTGCATTCAAGGATTATGTAGACGGTACTACACCATCAGGTGCAGCTGCATATGAGAAACGTGGTATCGCAGTTAACGTTCCTGTATGGAATCCGGAAAACTGTATCCAGTGTAACAGATGTGCTTATGTCTGCCCGCACGCAGTTATCCGTCCTGTAGCTCTGACAGCTGAAGAAGCAGCTAATGCTCCTGAAGGCATGAAGACATTAGACCTTACAGGTATGAAAGAATATAAATTCACAATGTCCGTATCCGCACTTGACTGTACAGGATGTGGTTCTTGTGTAAACGTTTGCCCAGGTAAGAAGGGTGCGAAAGCACTTGCTATGGAAAACCTTGAAGCAAGCGCAGACGAGCAGAAATACTTTGACTACACAGTTAAACTGCCGGTTAAAGAAGATGTTATCGCTAAATTTAAAGAAGCAACTGTTAAAGGCAGCCAGTTCAAACAGCCTCTGCTTGAGTTCTCTGGAGCTTGTGCAGGATGTGGTGAAACACCATACGCTAAACTGATCACTCAGCTGTTCGGTGACAGAATGTACATCGCAAACGCAACAGGATGTTCTTCTATCTGGGGTAACTCCTCACCATCTACACCATACACAGTAAACGCTAAGGGACAGGGTCCTGCATGGTCCAACTCTCTGTTCGAAGATAACGCTGAGTTTGGTTATGGTATGCTTCTTGCTCAGAGAGCTATCCGCGATGGCTTAAAAGCAAAAGTTGAAGACGTTGTTGCTAACGGAACAAACGAAGACGTTAAGGCAGCTGGTCAGGAATGGCTGGATACATTTGCTGTAGGTGCTACAAACGGCGCTGCTACAGACAAACTTGTTGCTGCTCTTGAAGCTTGCGGATGTGACAAAGCAAAAGAAATCCTTGCTCAGAAAGATTTCCTGGCTAAGAAATCCCAGTGGATCTTCGGTGGTGACGGATGGGCTTACGATATCGGATTCGGTGGTGTTGACCATGTTCTCGCTAGTGGACGTGACATCAACGTTATGGTATTCGATACAGAGGTTTATTCTAACACAGGTGGACAGTCTTCCAAGTCTACACCTACAGGTGCTATCGCTCAGTTCGCTGCAGGCGGTAAAGAGACTAAGAAGAAAGATATGGCTTCCATCGCTATGAGCTATGGCTATGTATACGTTGCTCAGATTTCCATGGGTGCTGACTTCAACCAGACTGTAAAAGCTATTGCAGAGGCTGAGGCTTATCCGGGACCATCTCTGATCATCGCTTATGCTCCATGTATCAACCATGGTATTAAGAAAGGTATGGCAAAAGCTCAGACAGAGGAAGAATTAGCAGTTAAGGTTGGATACTGGCATAACTTCAGATTCAATCCTGCAGCTGAAGGAAACAAGTTCTCTCTTGATTCCAAGGCTCCGAGCATGGAAGATTATCAGGCATTCCTTGACGGTGAGGTTCGTTACAACTCTCTGAAACGTCAGAATCCTGAGAAGGCTGCAAGACTGTTTGCTAAGAATGAGGCTGAGGCTAAGGCTAGATTTGAATATCTGCAGAAGCTGATCGCTCTTCATAGCGCTGAATAATCTTTTCGGTTTTTGAACGACTGTAAACAAGTTTATAAATCATTAAAAAATAAATAGATAGAGCTATTTATAGTGTCCAGACGATATATGTGGGCCGCGGTACTTTTTGTATCGCGGTCCTTTTATGTATTGCTTAAAAAGGGGACGCCGGGGAATGGCAGAACATCTGAGGCTCAGTCTCGGAACCATGTAATTTCTAAGTATTTGAAAAACCGCTAAAAACATTCAGAAATTGCTCAAACTCGCTTCGCTCAAACAGTGAGCAATTTCTGAATAACGCGGCTTTCCAAATACTAAGAAATTACATGAACCCTCGAGATTCGCCTCAGATGTTCTGTCATTCCCCGGCTGGTTGTTGGCTGATTTAAATACTTTCGTCGTTCTTAAACAATGAAATAATGTTGGCTATAAATTTGACAAGTATTGGATATTTGTCTATAATCAGTGAGAACTTTATAACTCGGTTTAGAATGATAGAATATAAAGGAGCGGTTATGAGGAAATTTGTGAGCAGGGATAGTAAGAAGGATTTCTACTTATTATATACGCTTGTATTTGGGGTTATTTCTTTTTTTATCTATTATCAGTTTGCGGGTAATGGGAAGTCTTTGGTGTGGAGTCATGATGGGATTCCGCAGCATTTGAATTCTCTGGCGTATTATGGGCGGTATCTGAGGGAGGTTCTGCATACGATTTTTGTAGAGCATAAGCTGGAATTGCCTATGTGGGATATGAATATCGGGTATGGTTCAGATATTCTTACAACTTTGCATTATTATGTGATCGGGGATCCGCTGACTTTGTTGTCTGTGTTTGTGCCGGCGGATAAGACGGAGGTTTTGTATGAGGTTCTGATTTTTCTGAGGATCTATCTGGCAGGGATTTCTTTTAGTGTTTTTTGTTTTTATCATAAGAATCCGAAGCAGGCGACGTTTATGGGAACGTTGATCTATATTTTTGCGGGATGGACGATTTATGCGGCTATGAAGCATCCGTATTTTTCCAATCCTATGATTTATCTGCCACTGGTTCTGATGGGGATTGATAAGATTTATAAGAGGGAGAAGCCATGGCTGTTTATCTGGGCGACTGCGGTTTCGGCTATGTCGAATTTCTATTTCTTTTATATGATCTGTATTTTTATGTTTATTTATGCGGCTTTCCGGTATTTTGGGATTTTCAGTGAGAGAAGTGTGAAGGATGTTCTGAGATGGCTGGTGAAGTTTATCGGCTATTATGTGGTGGCTTTGATGATCGCGGCGGTTATTTTTATTCCGGTGGTCATGACGATTTTTGGTACGGATAGGTTTCAGGCTGAGAATTATGTGCCTCTTTTATATGATAAAATTTATTATGAGAAGTATCTGGGTGATCTGATCGGGGAGAATATGATCCAGTGGGGGGTTGCCGGGTATTCTGCTGTTGCTATGGCAGGTGTGTTTGTGCTTTTTTCCAGGAAGAAGAAGTACCTGGATCTGAAATTAGGATTTGGGCTGTTGAATCTGTTTTTGCTGGTGCCTTTTGCAGGGCATGTGCTCAATGGTTTCTCTTATGTGTCCAACAGGTGGATCTGGGCTTATGGGATGATGATCGCGTATATTTTTGTGAAGGCATATCCTGAGCTGTTTACTCTGACTGTGAGGGAAAAGAAGAAGATTTTTGTCATGACGGTGGCGTATTGTGTGCTGGCTCTGTTTGCGAAAGCTGCCAGAACGCAGAGAAATATGGCAGGTGTGCTGGTTCTGGTATTGGCTGTGTTTACGGTTACTTCTTTTGGAAATATTTTTCTGCAGGGGAAGTATATGTGCGGGCTTCTCAGTGCTTTGCTTGTGGTGAGCATTATGTTGAATGTTTCTTATCAGTATTCTTATGAGAAGGATTATCTGTCAGAGTTTGCAGCCGAAGAGGAGTCGCTGGATAAGCTGGAGTCGAATACGGATAAGGCGGTTCTTGCCGCCGGGGATTCAGGTGTCTATCGTTATGACCAGTATGGGGCATTGCCCTATGATAATACTTCTATGTATATGGGTACGAACAGTACTGCTTATTATTTCAGTCTTGCAAACAGCAGTATCAGTGATTTTTTCAGTGAAATGTATCTGAATACGCCATGGGAGCAGCATTATGAGAACCTGGACGGAAGGACGATTCTGGACAGGCTGGCTTCTGTGAAATATTTTGTGATAAGTGGTGATAATTTCCGCTATCTTTCCTATGGATATAATAAAGAGAAGGGCTCTGCAGGAAAGGGAAAAAGTGAGTGCAGGGCTTATGAGAATGAGAATGCACTGCCTCTGGGTTATACTTATGACAGTTATATTCCTGAATCGGAATATGAGAAAATGGATGTGGTAAAAAAGCAGCAGGCTTTGATGGACGGTGTGGTGCTTGAGGAGAGTACACTGCCTGAGGCATCTGTTGATGCTGATAATGAGAATATCCAGTATCGTATGGAGACAGGGGATGGTTGTGCTCTGTCTAAGGGAGCAATCAGGGTGACGAAGGAAGGGGCGCAGCTGAAGCTTGTGTTCCATGGTCTTACGGACAGTGAGAATTACCTGATCGCAGATAATCTGGATTATGACAGTCTTTCACCGAGAGAACTGATTGGTAACAGTCAGTGGAAGAAGATGTCTGAGTATGACCAAAATAAGGTTCTTGATGAGGACAGCCGGTGGCGATACTGGAAGGAATCAAAGGAAGCGGCTATGACAGTCAGCTCCAATGATGTGAGCAAGACCATAAAGATTTTTACGGATAAGTATAATGCCTACAGTGGACGGCATGATTTTCTCTGCAATATGGGATATTCCAGATCAGGGGTTCGTACTATGACGATCACCTTTGCCAATACAGGTGTTTATACCTATGATAAATTAAGAGTTGTGAGCCAGCCGGTGCAGGGGATTGAGGAAAAAACTGTGAAGCTGGGTGAAGAAGCTCTCGAGAATGTAAAAATGGGAACGAATGAGATTACAGGGGATATCAGTGTTTCCGAAAAGAAAGCTCTTGTGTTGTCTGTTCCGTACAGTAAGGGATTTACGGCTTATGTGGACGGGAAAGAAACGAAGCTTCAGAAGGCGAATACCATGTTTATGGCTCTGGAACTGGAACCTGGTTCACATGAGATACGCCTTACATATTGTACGCCTTATCTGAAAGCGGGAATGCTTCTTTCTGTTCTGGGGCTGGTTATATATGTAATGCTGGTGTTCAGGAAGAAAAAGTAATCCAAATTCCATTGCTTCAGGAAAGTCTGGGATGAATTTGAGTCTCATTACTGAGAACGAAGAGAACAGTAATATACGTGCTACTATCCTGTGAAGTGTTTGACACACTGGTGCATGCAGATTGTTGGAATGGACATTTCTGTAAATTTGTGTATAATAAAGTAGAAATAAGAATTGCGGGAGCTGTAAAGTGCTTAGGAGTAAAATAACCTTTTGCCCCTGACATTATAGAAAATATTTACAGGAGTAACAGACAGTGAATGAGAAACTAGTCTGTTGTATATGAATGAAACAAAATGAGGAATGACATCATGAGTAAATTATCAGTGGTACTTCCGGCATATAATGAGGAGCTGATGGTTGGGAAAACCTGTCGGGTGCTGGCGGAAGTTCTTACAGAAGCGAAGATTCCCTATGAGCTGGTGGTTGTAAACGATGGTTCCGTCGACCGGACATGGGAAGAAATTCAGAAGGCAGGAGAGAGGGATGCGAATGTGACAGGCGTTCTTTTTTCCAGAAATTTCGGAAAGGAAGCAGCGATTTTTGCAGGACTGGCGCAGGCCTGTGGAGATGTGGTGGCTGTCATGGACTGTGACCTGCAGCATCCGCCGCAGACGCTTATTGAGATGTACAGGCTGTGGCAGGAAGGCTATGAAGTGATCGAGGGTGTGAAGGCAGACAGAGGAAAAGAGGGCTTTTTACATAAAGAATGTGCCGGATTTTTCTATGATATCATGTCTAAGGCAACTAAGGTAAATATGAAGGATGCCTCGGATTTTAAGATGATGGACAGGAAGGCTGTGGACAGTATTCTGTCTATGCCTGAGAGGAATATGTTCTTTCGGGCTACTTCTTCCTGGGTGGGATATAAGACTACCAGTGTGGAATTTGAGGTGCAGGAGAGAGAGGCCGGCGTTTCCAAGTGGTCTCCGTGGTCTTTGGTGAAATATGCGTTCACAAATATAGTGGCATTTACTACTTTTCCGCTGCAGTTTGTTACGATCACAGGAGCGATATGTTTTGTCTGTTCGCTGGTCCTTATGGTCTATTCGCTTGTGCAGTATTTTACAGGTTCTGCAGTGGAAGGTTATACCACCCTGCTGATGGTGCTGCTTCTGGTGGGAAGTGCCATGATGATCAGTCTTGGGATCATTGGATATTATATTTCCAAGATTTATGAAGAAGTAAAGCGTAGACCGAGATATATTATTTCAAAAGTAATTAAGAATGGAAATATACAGGACTGAGAGGATATATTTTATGAAGCAATGGATCAGAAAAATGTATGAAAGTTCCGTTATCCGCTATATTTTCTTTGGTGGATGTACCACTATGGTAAATCTGGTCAGCTTTTTCATTCTCAGAAAGCTGAAGGTGGAGCTGAATATCGCCAATATTATTTCGATCATCCTGGCGATCCTGTTTGCCTATGTGGTAAATTCGAAGTATGTTTTTCAGGATAAATGCAAGACATTGAAGGATCATGTTCAGCCATTCTGCAAATTTGTCAGTGCCAGACTGGTCACTATGGTGATAGAGGTTGGCGGTGTATGGCTGCTTGTGTCAGTGATGGGGCTTAATGATATGATCGGGAAATTCCTGACACAGTTTATTGTGTTGATACTGAATTATGTATTCAGTAAATTTTTTGTGTTTACAACAGGGAAATCAAAATAATGAAGGAAAAGAGAGGGAAAACTCATGACTCTGGAAGAAGCTATTGCAAAGATTAAGCCATTAGATCACAATGCCATGGAAATTGCACAGAAAAGATGGGACAGTATTGCGAAACCACTGCATTCTCTTGGAAAACTGGAGACTCTTTTGATCCAGATCGCGGGAATTACAGGAAACGCAGAGGTGGATCTTTCCAGGAGAGGTCTGATCGCCATGTGCGCGGATAATGGCGTGGTAGAAGAGGGTGTGACACAGACCGGACAGGAAGTTACTGCCATCGTTGCCGAGAATTTTCTAAAATATGACACATCTGTCGGTGTGATGTGTAAGCAGAACCATGCGGAGATTTTTCCGGTGGATATGGGGATGGTGACGGACACAAAAGTCCGCACAGACCATAAAATTGCCTATGGTACACAGAATATGACCAAGGGTCCTGCCATGACAAGAGAACAGGCTGTAAAGGGGCTTGAAGCAGGCATTGACATGGTAAGGGAACTGAATGATAAGGGCTACCGGATTCTGGCAACAGGGGAAATGGGAATCGGAAATACAACCACCAGCAGTGCAGTTGCTTCTGTGTTGCTGAAACAGCCGGTGGAAGAGATGACAGGGCGTGGCGCAGGTCTGACCAGCGAGGGACTTGTGCGCAAGATCAATGCGATCAAAAAAGCCATTGCATTAAATAAACCGGATCCTGAGGATGCCATTGATGTTCTGGCAAAGGTAGGCGGTCTTGATATCGCTGGAATGGCAGGTGCCTTTCTGGGAGGTGCGGTTTATGGTATTCCTGTAGTCATGGACGGATTTATTTCCTGTGTTTCTGCGCTGATCGCCATGCGTATCTGCCCGGCTGCGAGGGATTATATTCTTGCATCCCATGTATCAAATGAGCCGGCTGCCCATCTGATCCTTGAGAATATGGGGAAAGAGGCAATCATTCATGCGGATATGTGTCTGGGCGAGGGAACCGGAGCAGTAGCTTTATTCCCGATCCTTGATCTGGCAGCAGCGGTTTATCATTCTATGAGTACTTTTGACGATATCCATGTGGAACAGTATGAGGAGCTGAAATAATGCTGACGCTTGTGACAGGGGGAAGCGGGAGCGGAAAATCTGCTTTTGCGGAAGACAGGGTGCTTTCTTTCGGGGATGCACAGAGGATTTATATAGCGACCATGCACCCTTTTGATGAAGAGAGCCATAAAAGGATCGAGAGACACCAAAAGATGCGTGCAGGAAAAGGTTTCGAGACAGTTGAGTGCTATACAGGGCTCAAAAATGTGAAACTGCCTGCCGGATGTGTGGTGCTTCTGGAATGTATGTCGAATCTGGTGGCAAATGAAATGTTTGAAGAACAGGGAGCCCATGACCGGACAGTTTCGGAAGTTACAAAAGGGATTGAGAATCTGCTGGAACAGGCTGCTCATGTGGTAATCGTTACAAATGAGATTTTTTCAGATGCGGTTGTGTTTGATGGAGATATGGATTCTTATCTGGAATATCTGGGAAAAATCAATCAGGCTGCTGCGCAGAGAGCTGATGAAGTGGTGGAAGTTGTATATGGGATACCAGTCTTTCACAAATCCACAGATACCTGCAGCAATCTTTATAAATAATATATTTGACAGGATTGACATACTATGAAAAAGAGGAATTGATCAATGAAATCTTTATGGAATAATTTTAAGGTGGCATTTGCCATGTTTTCTAAGATTCCCATGCCCCGCGCTGACTGGACAAAGGAAAATATGAAGTATATGTTCTGCTTTTTTCCGTTTATCGGAACTGTGATCGGCGGGCTGACTATGCTGGTGGCGTATCTGGGACTTCGGTTTGGGTATCAGCCGGGATTCGTGACAGCAGTGCTGGTGCTGGTACCTGTATTTGTGACAGGCGGGATCCATGTGGATGGTCTTTTGGATACTTCGGATGCCCTGAGTTCCTGGCAGGAGAGAAGCAGAAGGCTGGAGATTCTTAAGGATTCCCATGCAGGTGCTTTTGCCGTTATTACTGCGGTGGTATATTTCATTGCCTGGTACGGCGCTTACAGTCAGTTGTTTAACGGTGCAGAGAATATGAGGGTGATCGGAATTCTGAGCCTTGGCTTTATGGTTTCCAGATGTCTGTCAGGGATCGGAGTTATTACCTTTCCGAAAGCAAAGGCAGACGGTACAGTTGCTGAGTTTTCCAGAAATTCTTCAGATGTGCTCTCGAGAAATGTGCTGATCGTCTATCTGGTGCTTCTGGCTGCGGGAATGATCTTGATCCGGCCTGTATGGGGAAGTCTGGCTTTTGTGGGAGCTTTGTTGATTTTCTGGTATTATCATCATATTGCGATGAAGTACTTTGGCGGGACAACCGGGGATATTTCAGGATTCTTTCTTTGTATCTGTGAAGTTGGGATGGCATTGATCCTGGCGGTGGTTTCTAATTTTTGAGGAGCGAAGAGTATGGAAATGATAATCGGCGGTGCATATCAGGGAAAGACTGAATATGCCAGGAAACAGTATCCACAGTTAAGGTGGGGTGACGGCGGTTCTGTCACAGAGGAAGAACTGATGAATGCTCAGGGTGTGACTGATTTTCAGCAGTATATCCGCAGTGAACTGGAGAATGGAAAAGATGTGTCAGATCTTGCGGAAAAAATCATCTGTAAGAATCCGGATATTGTCCTTGTCTCGCAGGAAGTAGGGTACGGGGTTGTACCTGTGGATGCTTTTGACAGAAAATACAGAGAGGCTGTAGGGCGTGTATGTACGAAGCTGGCTGCATACAGCCATAAGGTGACGCGCGTGGTCTGCGGGATTGGAACGGTGATCAAAGATGATTAAGTTATGGCTGATCAGACATGGAAAAACAGAAGGGAATAAACTTTCCAGATATATCGGCACAACGGATGAGCCGTTATGTCAGGAGGGAACAGAGTTTCTGCATAAGATGGATTATCCAAAGGTTCAGGCCATTTATGTAAGTCCTCTGAAACGATGCGTGCAGACAGCAGAGATTCTTTTTCCGGGAGAGCCGGTACATATTATTGAAGAGCTGGCAGAATGTGATTTCGGAGAGTTTGAAAATAAGAACTATAAAGAGCTGGAAGGTAATCCGCACTATCAGGAATGGATTGACAGCAACGGTACTCTGCCTTTTCCGGGAGGAGAAAGCAGGGAAGGGTTTAAAAGCAGAAACCTGAGAGGATTTGACAGGGTTGTGTCCGGATGTATCCGCAGCCATGTGGCAGAGGCGGCACTTGTCATCCATGGCGGTACGATCATGAATATCATGGAAGAGTATGCAGATATACAGAAACCATTTTATGAGTGGCATGTGAGAAATGGCGGCGGCTATGAGGTGGAGCTGGATGAGAATCTCTGGAAGAATGGACGAAAACAGCTCAGGGTTAATTCTGCGATTATGGAAGGATAACTCTCCTATCTTACAAAAATTGTTGACAAACCTGAAAATTTGTCATAAAATCAGCTTCATCAGAAAACAGGAAAATCAAAAAAAGAACGAGGTTGTTCATTGTCATCAATGACTGCCCCGTTCTTTTTTTATCTGTTCACCGGAGATAGTATAAAACCTAAAAAAAATTTGAAAAACCAAAAAGTTTTTGTAAATTCTACTTGCATTATCCGGAGAAATATGTTACAGTATTAGTACATAATTCCTAAACAAAAGGTAAAAAGCAGTAGCGAATTGGTAGTTTTTAACAAGTGAAAGGAGGAACTATATGCTGGTAATTGGTAATGGAAGAATGATCACACAGGACGCATCCAACCCATTCCTGGAGAATGGTGCTGTAGCAATGGATGGTAACACCATAGTAATGGTGGGGGTAACTGAAGAGGTAAAGAAAGTTTATCCGGATGCTGAATTTGTTGATGCGAAGGGTGGGGTTATCATGCCGGCATTTATTAATGCCCATGAGCATATCTACAGCTCCTTCGCAAGAGGCTTAAGCATTAACGGATATAATCCTCAGGGATTTCTGGATATTCTGGATGGCTTATGGTGGACAGTTGACCGTCATCTGACACTGGAGCAGACAAAGCTTTCTGCATATGCTACATACATTGATTCTATCAAGAATGGTGTAACCACAGTGTTTGACCACCATGCAAGCTTTGGCCATATTACAGGTTCCCTCAATGCGATCGAGGAAGCTGCGAAGGATTTAGGTGTGCGTACCTGCCTCTGCTATGAGATTTCTGACCGTGACGGAATGGAGAAATCCAGAGAATCTGTAATGGAGAACGTGAATTTTATCAAGCATGCACTTGCAGACGACAGTGATATGATCGCCGGAATGATGGGTATGCATGCATCCTTTACAATCTCTGATGAGACAATGGCTCTCTGCAATGAACTGAAACCGGAAGGTGTTGGATATCACATCCATGTAGCAGAAGGCATTTACGATCTCCATCAGTGTCTGAAAGAGCATGGCAAACGTATTGTTGACCGTCTTCATGACTGGAACATACTTGGACCGAAGACTTTGCTCGGTCACTGTATCTATGTGAATGAACATGAGATGGATCTGATCAAAGATACAGATACCATGGTTGTACATAACCCGGAATCTAACATGGGTAATGCATGCGGATGTCCTCCAACTATGAGAATGGTACAGAAGGGAATCCTCACAGGTCTTGGTACAGACGGATATACTCATGATATGATGGAATCCTGGAAGGTTGCAAACGTTTTACACAAACACAGCCTCTGCGACCCGAACGCAGCCTGGGGAGAAGTTCCACAGATGCTTTTTGAAGGAAATGCAAAGATTGCAAACAGATACTTTAAGAAACAGCTCGGTGTCCTGAAAGAGGGTGCGGCAGCAGACGTGATCGTGATCGATTATGATCCGCTGACACCAATGAATGAAAGCAACATTAACGGACATCTGATGTTCGGTGTAAACGGAAGCATGGTCCAGACTACTGTATGTAACGGTAAAGTCCTGATGAAAGACCGCGAAGTCCTTGTATGCGACGAGGCAAAAGTTATGGCAGACTGCCGTCAGGCTGCAAAAGAACTTGCAGATGATATTAATGGTTAATCTGTAAAGAATTGTAAAGAAGATAAGTTTTCTGCCTGGCAAAAATAAATGTAAACAAAATATAGAACGGATGGAGAGAAGCCATACCGTATGAAATAATGGAGGATCGGATTATGAGTGAAGTCATGACCTGTATGCCCTTTGAACAGTTAATGAACTGGGTATTAGAAGAAAAGAAAACAAAAGGAACAGTTTTCGGACAGCACAGAGCTTATGCAGCGGAAACTGACAGGAAGCTGAATATATTTGAGAGAAATCTGGAAACACCGATCGGACCTGCTGCAGGACCGCATACACAGTTAACACAGAACATTGTTGCTTCTTACTATGCAGGCGCACGTTTCTTTGAACTGAAAACAGTTCAGAAGATGGACGGTGCAGAGCTTGCAGCCTGTATCAACAGACCATGTATCCTTGCAGATGATGAAGGATATAACTGTGAATGGTCTACAGAGCTTTATGTTCCTCAGGCAATGGGAGAATATATTAAAGCATGGTTTATCCTGCATGTGATCGCCAAAGAATTTGATCTGGGTGCACAGGACGGATTCCAGTTCAATATTTCCGTTGGATATGATCTTGCAGGGATCAAAGAGCCAAAGGTTAATACTTTCATTGACAGTATGATGGAAGCAAAAGATACTGAAATCTTTAAAGAATGTAAACAGTGGTTATTGGACAATGTAGATAAATTTGAAAAAGTTACAAAAGAGGATATTGAGGCGATTCCGTCTGATATCTGTAATTCCGCAACAATCTCTACTCTCCATGGATGTCCTCCAAACGAGATTGAGAGTATTGCAAATCATCTGTTTAAAGAGAAACACCTGAACACATTTATCAAATGTAACCCGACTCTCCTGGGATATGAATTTGCCAGAAAGACCATGGATGCCATGGGATATGATTATATGGTATTCGGTGATTTCCATTTCAAAGATGACTTACAGTACGAAGATGCGATCCCGATGTTTAAGAGACTGCAGGCACTTGCAGATGAACTGAACCTTGCGTTTGGTGTGAAGATCACCAATACATTCCCTGTAGATGTTACAAGAAATGAACTTCCAAGCGAAGAAATGTATATGTCCGGAAAATCTCTTTTCCCGTTATCCATTTCTCTTGCAGCCAGACTTTCCCGGGAATTTGACGGAAAACTCCGTATCGCTTATTCAGGCGGTGCTGATTACTATAATATCGACCGTATCGTCGGATGTGGTGTATGGCCTGTAACAGTGGCAACTACACTTCTGAAGCCGGGCGGATATCAGAGATTTACCCAGATGGCAGAGAAAGTAATGGCTAACGGTGTAAAAGAATGGAAAGGTATTGATGTAGCTGCACTTGAGCAGTTGGCCGAGGATGCGAAAAAAGATGCTCACCATGTAAAGAGCATCAAACCGCTTCCTAAGAGAAAAACAGATTCAGAGGTTCCGCTCCTTGACTGTTTCTTTGCTCCATGCGAAGAAGGATGTCCGATCCACCAGGATATCACAACCTATGTGAAGCTGGCAGGAGAAGGCGATTATGTACAGGCATTAAGAGTTATCCTTGAGAAAAATGCACTTCCATTTATCACAGGTACTCTCTGTGCGCACAACTGTATGTACAAATGTACACGTAACTTCTATGAAGAACCTGTAAATATCCGCAACACTAAGCTCATCGCAGCACAAAACGGATATGATACAGTGATCGGTGAGATCAAAGCAGGCACAGCAGACGGTAAGAAAGTAGCTGTTGTAGGTGCAGGTCCTGCAGGTATTGCTTCTGCATACTTCCTTGCAAGAGCAGGTGCTTCTGTAACAGTATTTGAGAAAGAAGAGAAAGCCGGCGGCGTGATCCGTTATGTGATCCCGGGATTCCGTATCTCTGATGATGCAATCGATAAAGATGTTTCCTTCATCCAGAAGATGGGTGTGGAGATCAAAACAGGTACAGAAGTGAAATCTGTACAGGAATTAAAAGCACAGGGTTATGACGCAGTGATCGTTGCAACAGGTGCAAATAAACCGGGTACTCTGAAGCTTGAAAAGGGTGAAACCATCAATGCTCTGAAATTCTTAAGAGATTTCAAAGCAACTGACGGTAAGGTTGCGCTGGGTAAAAACGTAGTTGTGATCGGTGGCGGTAATACTGCCATGGATACTGCAAGAGCTGCGAAACGTACAGAAGGTGTAGAACATGTTTACCTGGTATACAGAAGAACCAAACGCTATATGCCAGCAGCAGAAGATGAGTTACTGGAAGTACTGGAAGAGGACGTAGAGTTCAAAGAACTTCTTTCTCCTGTATCTCTGGAAAACGGCAAACTGCTCTGTAAGAAGATGGAACTTGGCAGCATGGATGCATCCGGACGTGCAGGCGTGACAGAAACGGGCGAAACAGAAGAAGTTCCGGCTGATACAGTGATCGTTGCAGTTGGCGAGAAAGTTCCGACTGAGTTCTATGAAGCAAATGGTATTGCGGTCAATGAGCGTGGAAAAGCCCGCATCAATGATAAAACAATGGAGACAAGTGCAGAAGGCGTTTACATTGTCGGTGACGGTGCAAGGGGAGCTGCTACGATCGTAGAAGCGATCCGCGACGCACAGGTTGCTGCAAAAGCAATCCTTGGACATGATATTGTAAAAGGACAGCCTGTACCGGGAACAGAAAAAGACTGTTACTCCAAAAAAGCAATACTCAAAGAAAGCAAGGACGCTACGAACGAAAGTGAGCGCTGTCTGACCTGTAATAAAGTCTGTGAGAATTGTGTAGATGTATGTCCAAACAGAGCAAACATCTCCATCAAAGTTCCGGGAATGGCAATGAATCAGGTGATCCATGTAGATTATATGTGTAACGAATGCGGCAACTGCAAGAGCTTCTGTCCATATGCAAGTGCACCGTACAAGGATAAATTCACATTATTTGCTTCTGAGGCAGATATGGCAGACAGCACAAATGATGGATTTGCAGTGATCAATCCGGAGACAAAAGAGTGCAAGGTTCGTCTCCTTGGTCAGATTTCCGACTGCAAGGCAGATGATGCAAATGATAAGTTGTACGAAGGTCTTCGCAGACTGATCTGTGCAGTAATCGATGATTACAGCTATCTGATCATGAAATGATGATCCTAGTACATCGTTTTCGAAATAACTATACCACTCACTTGTCTGCGAATCCGATTGCACAGGTCTAAAAGCCTCAGCGTAGCCCGCTACGCCTGCGTTTTTATACCAGCACACTCGAATCCGCATCCTACGCGATTGGTATAGTTATTTACGAAACGCTGTACTGGAGCGTGTCTGAAAACAGAAATAAAGAGCTGTAAAATAATTTTAAATTTGTAATATCAGATAACTTATAAAGAAATATTTAATGCTGTCCACAGCAGAAAAAGGCTGTGGACAGTGTTGCATATCAGGCTGAATCGCGGCCGTATGTTACTTTTGTAATAAATTCATGCGGTATCACAGGCAGATAAAAAACAGAAAAAGGTAAACTCTGGCTGACTGCCCTAATTGGCAGACGTGCGAAAAAGAAAGGAGAGTCCGATATGGCAGTATTTACAGTCAATGGACAAAAGGTCGAACCGACCGGAAATCAGAAACTACTGCGCTTTTTGAGGGATGAACTTCATCTGACTTCAGTGAAGGACGGCTGCAGTGAAGGCGCCTGCGGAGCCTGTACAGTTATAATTGACGGAAAAACATGCAAGGCATGTGTGCCGGACACAGATTTACTGGATGGCAGGACAGTGATCACAGTAGAAGGACTGACTGAATGGGAGAGGGAAGTCTATACCTACGCTTATGGAAAAGCAGGTGCTGTTCAGTGTGGATTCTGTATTCCGGGTATGGTAATGTGTACAAAGGCTCTTCTGGACGTGAACAAAGAGCCCACAGATGATGAGATTAAATATGCACTGCGCAATAACTATTGCCGCTGCACGGGCTATGTAAAAATTATGGATGCAGTAAGGCTGGCTGCGAAAGTTTTAAAGACGGGTGTGATCCCGGATGATTTGGATCCGGACTGGAATATAGGACATAGAGTATCCAGAGTGGATGTGGAGGAGAAAGTACTGGGAACCGGCAAATATCCGGATGATTTTTACTTTGACGGAATGCTGTATGGGGTGGCACTCAGAAGTAAATATCCACGTGCACGTGTACTTGAGATCGATACAGCAGCAGCAAAGGCACTTTCCGGGGTAGAAGCGGTATTAACAGCAGAGGACATTCCGGGAGAGAATAAGATCGGACATCTGAAACATGATCAGTATTCACTGATACCTGTAGGGGGGCTGACACATTATCTTGGAGATGCCATTGCCGTTATTGCTGCAAAAGACAGAGAAACAGCTGAGAAAGCTAAGAAACTGATCAAAGTAAAATATGAAGTGCTGCCTCATATTCGTACAATTGAGGAAGCAGCGGCAGAGGATGCACCGAAGGTATTTGATGAAGAAGAAAATAATATCTGTGCACATAAACATATCAGCAGAGGAAATGCAGATGAAGCAATCCGTAATTCCAAATATGTGATCAGTCATCATTTTGAAACCCCATGGACTGAACATGCATTTCTTGAGCCTGAGTGCGCAGTGGCTTTGTATGATGAGGACGGAGATATTTTAGTATATTCCACAGATCAGTCTGCACACCAGACATTACATGAGTGTTCCCTGTTACTTGGAACGGACAGAGTAAAGGTACAGAATGCACTTGTAGGCGGCGGATTCGGCGGAAAGGAAGATATGACAGTACAGCATCTGGCTGCGCTGCTCACTTATGCTACTAAGAAACCGGTGAAGATGAAACTGACCAGAGCAGAATCCCTGCTGGTTCATCCGAAGCGTCATCCGTTTTATATGGATATGACCATGGGCTGCGATGAGAACGGCAATATCATGGGGGTAAAAGCGAAAGTAGCATCAGATACAGGTGCATTTGCCTCACTTGGCGGTCCTGTGCTGGAACGTGCATGTACTCATGCGGCAGGTCCCTATCATTATGAGAATTTCGAGATTGAAGGAACTGCTTATTATACCAACAATCCGCCTGCCGGAGCGTTTCGCGGATTTGGTGTAACCCAGACCTGTTTTGCAACAGAAACCCTGCTGAATATGATGGCAGACAAAGTAGGTATCACTCCATGGGAAATCCGTTACCGCAATGCGATCCGTCCCGGTGAGACGCTTCCGAATGGTCAGATCGTAGATAATTCCACAGGTCTTGTGGAGACACTGGAAGCTGTAAAGAAGAAGTATGACGCTGCTCTGGAAGAAGGAAAACCGGTGGGAATCGGCTGCGCCATGAAGAATGCCGGTGTCGGTGTCGGTATCCCGGATACAGGCCGCGTAAAACTCGTATTTGAGAAAGATAAAAAGCTGCACATCTATTCCGGTGCTTCCTGTATCGGCCAGGGACTTGGTACAGTTCTGACACAGATGGTAGTCACCAATACAGATCTGAAGCATGAAGATATTGTATATGAGAGAAGTAATACCTGGTTCGCACCGGATTCAGGTACAACTTCCGGCTCCAGACAGACTCTGGTAACAGGAGAAGCCTGCCGCAGAGCCTGCGGTAAGGTTATGGAGGACCGCAATGCAGGTAAGACCATTGATGATGTGATCGGCAAAATTTATTATGGGGAATATCTTGCAAAGACAGATCCTCTTGGCGCAAATGTGCCGAATCCTGTTTCACATGTAGCTTACGGCTACGCGACGCAGGTATGTATCCTGGATAAGAAAACAGGTAAGATTGAGGAAATGGTTGCTGCACATGATGTGGGCAAAGCAGTCAATCCACTGTCCTGTGAAGGCCAGATCGAGGGCGGCGTAGTGATGTCCATAGGATTTGCACTGAGAGAGCATTATCCGATCGATGAGAACTGTAAACCAATTGACAAGTATGGATCGCTTGGTCTGTTCCGCTCTCATGAGATTCCGAAAATCGATGCCATCGTTGTTGACAAACCGGGACTGAATGTAGCCTGTGGTGCCATTGGAATCGGTGAGATCACCTCTATCCCAACTGCACCTGCAATTGCAGATGCATATTTCAGATGGAATGGTGAAAGACAGTATAGTCTTCCTCTGACCGGAACACCATATGAAAGGAAGTGCTGAATATGGCAGTAAAGAAGAAATTTCCATATCGCGCGGCTGTAGTTGCATGTAATGGGGGATGCAGATCAGCCGAAGGTGAGGCCGGCTGTGCAGATGGATGTATCGGATGTAAAGCCTGTATAGATAAATGTAAATTCGAAGCCATTTCCATCAATGAGTATGGTGTGGCGGAAGTAGATGAGGAGAAATGCATTGGCTGTGGTGCCTGCGCAAAAGTCTGCCCACAGAAAGTGATCCATGTCCATGAGTGTGCAAATTACATTGTGGTAAAATGTTCCAATAAGAAAAAAGGTGCAGAAGCAAAGAAACAGTGTGACGTCAGCTGTATCGGCTGCGGAATCTGCGAGAAGACCTGTACAGCCGGTGCGATAAAAGTAAAAGACAGCTGTGCTGTGATCGAGGAATCCATATGTCTGAGCTGTGGTATGTGCGCAGTGAAATGCCCAAGACACGTTATCCATGACCTGCATGGAATATTGACAGAAATACGTTAAGTAAATCAGGTTACTGTTCACTTTGTTCTTAGTAATACATTGCAAAGGATATTCTCAGTGAACAGTAACCCAATCAGACAACTTCGTTAATAGGAAAATAATACGTAAAAATTGAATAAAAGATTGCAATTTCATATCCAAATATGCTATACTCAAATCAGAAAACAGATAACAATTATGCAAATAAAAAGTAAATTCGCCTGATGTCAGAAAAAAGGTGAAGGAAAGTAGCATGGTTCGGAGCCGGACATAAGTCCTGAGGGGAACAGACAGATACCTTGGGGTGTGTCCGGCTCCTTCTATATAATAACCAAAAATAAATACAGAGAAGGTGAAAACATGATTGGAAAGAGTGTTCCAAGAGTAGATGCCTATGACAAAGTTACAGGACGTGCAAAATTTACTGATGACCTGGTTCCTGCCAACTGTCTGGTGGCAAAAATCTATCACGCAAAGATCGGAAACGGTATCGTAAAATCAATCGATACCAGTAAAGCAGAGGCTCTGGACGGCGTAGTAAAAGTGGTTACTTTTAAAGACGTACCGAATCATTGTTATCCTACGCCGGGACATCCCTGGTCTGTGGAGCTGGCTCATCAGGATGTTGCAGACCGCAATATCCTTACCGGAAGAGTCCGTTATTACGGAGATGATATTGCTGCTGTAGTGGCAGAAGATGAAATCACAGCCCAGAGGGCATTGCGCCTGATCGAAGTTGAATATGAAGAATATCCGGTAGAAATCCATCCGCGTAAATCCATGTATGGAAGCAAACCGCCAATCCATCTCGACAAAAAGGATAATGTACTTGTCCGTTCCAATTACTTTATCGGAAATGTGGAAGAAGGGCTGAAGGAATCCGAAACAGTTATAAAACGCAGTTATAAAACCCCGATTGTGCAGCACTGCCACATTGAGAATCCGATTTCCTGTGCATATATGGAAAATGGCAGGATCATAGTTGTGACTTCCACTCAGATTCCGCATATTGTCCGGCGTGTGATCGGGCAGGCTCTTGGAATCCCATGGGGAAAGATCAGAGTCATTAAGCCATACATAGGTGGAGGATTCGGAAATAAGCAGGATGTGCTGTATGAACCGTTAAATGCGTTTCTTACCACGCAGGTTGGCGGCAGACCGGTCAAACTCGATATAACCAGAGAGGAAACTTTCTGCAACACCAGAACCCGTCATTCCATTGAGTATGATCTGACGGCAGGTGTTGACAGTGAGGGGCATCTTCTGGCAAAGGATATGCTGGCTATTTCCAATCAGGGAGCATATGCCTCCCATGGACACGCCATAGCAGCCAATGGCCTGACTGCCTGGAGACTGCAGTATGCATGTCCGAATATCAAAGGAGAGGCATATACTGTCTATACGAATACACCGGTAGGCGGAGCAATGCGTGGATACGGGATCCCGCAGGTATGTTTTGCAATTGAGTGCTTTATGGATGATATTGCAAAAGAGATCGGGATGGATCCTCTGGAGTTCAGAAAGAAAAATCTTATCAAAGGATATTATGAGGATGCTTACCTGAAGCCGATCGCAGCAAACACCAACGGGATTTTTGAATGTCTGGAAAAAGGTGCAGATTATATCCACTGGGAAGAAAAACGAAAAGAATATACAAACCAGACAGGTAATATCCGCAGAGGCGTCGGAATGTCACTTTTCTCCTATAAGACAGGTGTATGGCCGATCTCACTGGAAATTGCAGGTGCAAGAATGACTCTGAATCAGGATGGAAGTGTTGGCCTGATGCTGGGAGCTACTGAAATCGGTCAGGGCGCTGATACGGTATTTTCCCAGATGACGGCTGAGGTTTTAAATATGGATATCAGTGATATTCATATCCAGACAGTCCAGGATACTGATGTAACGCCATTTGATACCGGTGCCTATGCATCCAGACAGTCGTTTGTAACAGGAACAGTTGTTAAAGACTGCGCAAATCTTCTGAAGGAAAAGATTCTGGCTTATGCAAAAGAGCTGCTGCCTGAAGAGACAAGGAAACTGAGGCTTGATCATGGATGGATCATGGCAGGAAAGGATCCTGCAATATCTCTTGGAAATCTTGCATTGGAGAGTTATTACAGTCTTGGCAATTCTTCTGTTATTACAGCAGAGGTTTCCGAGCAGGTAAAGAAAAATACGATTGCCACAGGATGCTGCTTTGCTGAAGTGGAAGTCGATATAAAACTTGGCAAGATTAAAATCCTTCATATCATTAATGTGCATGACAGCGGTAAGCTTATTAATCCGAAACTGGCTGAAATGCAGGTACAGGGCGGTATGTCTATGGGAATGGGATACGGTCTGTCGGAGCAGCTCATTCTGGATGAGAAAACAGGAAGACCACTGAACGGAACCCTGCTGGACTATAAACTGATGACAATGATGGATACTCCTGATATCAAGGCGGATTTTGTGGAACTTGATGATCCGGTTGGACCTTTCGGAAACAAAGCACTGGGTGAACCGCCGGCAATTCCGGGTGCACCGGCAATCCGTAATGCAGTACTTCATGCAACAGGTGTAGCCTTTAATGAAAATCCTCTGACACCACAGAGACTGATCGATGGCTTTATTAAGGCCGGACTTATTTAGAGGGGAGGGGATTTTATGTACGATATTGAGAACTATTATCAGGCTGAAAGTGTAAAAGATGCTGTGAGATTACTGAATGAACATCCGGATGCCAGGATCATTTCAGGAGGAAGTGATGTGCTGATCAAAATCCGGGAGGGAAAATTTGCCGGAACTTCTCTGGTGAGCATCCATGGAATCAAAGAAATCCAGGGTGTAAAAATGGCGGATAACGGAGATATTTATATTGGTGCCGGAACTGTCTTCTCACATATAACAAATGATGCAATTATCAGGAAATATATTCCGGTTCTTGGCGAGGCTGTAGATCAGGTAGGAGGACCACAGGTACGAAATATTGGTACTATCGGTGGAAACATCTGCAACGGAGCAGTCAGTGCGGACAGTGCACCGACCGTATTTTCCCTGAACGCACTGCTGAGGCTGGAAGATGGAAAGGAAGGCCGTCTTGTACCTGTAAAAGATTTCTATCTTGGACCCGGCAGGGTGGATCTGCGGCAGGGAGAGATCCTGACCTATGTGATCATTCCTGCAAAAGAATATGAAGGGTATCATGGTCATTATATTAAGTATTCCATGCGAAATGCCATGGATATCGCAACGATCAGCTGTAGTGTGGTGAGCAAGGTAGATCAACAGGCAGGAGTGATAAAAGATGTGCGCATTACCTTTGGAGTTGCAGCTCCGGTTCCGTACCGCTGCACAAAGGCAGAAGAGGCTTTGAAGGGCATGAAGATAGAAGAAAGCCTGTATGAAAAGACAGCACAGCTGATCCGGGAGGAAATCAATCCGAGAGATTCCTGGAGAGCATCCAGGGCATTTCGTCTTCAGATTGGCGGAGAAATTGCGGCACGGACATTGAGACGTACCGTAGAACTTGCAGGAGGTGACCGCATATGAAAAAGCAGATGCAGCTTGTACGATGTACAGTAAACGGAAGAGAAGTTGAAGAATATGTAGATGTAAGGGAGTCACTGCTTGATATGCTTCGCAACCGACTTGGACTGACTTCTGTAAAAAAGGGCTGTGAAGTAGGAGAATGTGGTGCCTGTACAGTAATCATAGACGGAGAGACTATTGACTCCTGTATTTATCTGGCAGTCTGGGCGGAGGGTAAAAATATCCGTACACTGGAAGGTCTGGAGAAAAACGGAGAACTTACCAGGATTCAGGAGGCATTTATCGAAGAAGGTGCCATACAGTGCGGTTTCTGCACTCCCGGATTTATCATGTCTGCCACTGTTTTACTGGAACATGGAGAGAAATTATCAAGAGATGCGATCCGGAAACATATGGCAGGAAATCTCTGCCGCTGCACAGGTTATGAGAACATTGTAAATGCGGTGGAAAAAGTAATGGATGAAAATGAGACAAGAAGAGGAAAGACAGTAAGATGACAAACAGATACACAAATGTCCCAAAATCTGACAATAAACCGGAAAATGTTGTAATAATAAGAGGTGGCGGTGATCTGGCCAGCGGTACGATCCACAGATTATACCGATGCGGCTACCGTCTTCTGGTACTGGAATGTGAGAAACCCACTGCGATCAGGCGAATGGTTTCTTTTTGCGAGGCTGTTTACGACGGGCAGTCTTCTGTGGAAGGAGTTCTCTGCAGAAAAGTTGACAGTGTAGAGGAATGCGAGGCAGTCTGGAAAGCCGGGGAGATTCCTCTTATGGCAGACACAGAAGGAACTGTCCTTAAGAAATACAGACCTGCAGCACTGATAGATGCAATTCTTGCAAAAAAAAATCTTGGAACCACCAGAGAGATGGCAGATCTAACCGTTGGTCTTGGACCGGGATTTGTGGCAGGTGAGGATGTGGATTATGTAGTGGAGACTATGAGAGGCCACAATCTTGCCAGAATCATCACAAAAGGCGCTGCTATGCCAAACACAGGAGTTCCGGGTATCATTGGAGGATTTGGAAAAGAGCGCGTGCTCCATGCTCCTGCTGCAGGGGAAATCCATTGTATCTCAAAGATTGCAGATATCGTGGAGAAGGATCAGGTCCTTGCCTGGATTGGAGATACACCTGTCAGGGCTTCTCTTACAGGAGTTTTGCGTGGCATGATCAGAGATGGATTTACAGTGCCGAAGGGGATGAAAATTGCAGATATTGATCCGCGCAAAGAACAAAAGAAAAACTGTTTCACGATTTCCGACAAAGCCCGCTGTATTGCCGGCAGTGTATTGGAAATCCTGCTTTCAGAAGGAGTGATGCCATATGAAGCACCAGGTCGATTTTCTGGAACTGCTGCAGATTGATTATGAAAAATACCCTGTGATCGCTGTAGTTGGCGGCGGCGGCAAAACCAGCCTGATTTACCGTCTTACAGATGAACTGATCGATAAGGGAAAGAGAGTGATCATTACCACGACCACCCATATGGCAGGAGAATCTGAACTTCCGTTTGCCAGGGGCGGAGATGCAGTCAGGGTAAAAGAACTTCTGGACAAAGAAAGATATGTGATTGCTGCGGAATATGAGGAGGACACCGGTAAATATGCGTCTCTGACAGAAGAAAAACTGGAAGAACTGAGAGAATTGTGCGATGTAATGCTTGTGGAAGCGGACGGAGCAAAGCATCATCCGGTAAAAGTCCCGGAGAAATGGGAGCCTGTAATCCCAAGATGTGCGGACATTGTGATCAGTGTGATCGGACTGGACTGTCTGGGGCAGCCGATCAGTCAGAGTGCTTACCGTATGGAACGTACCTCGGAATTTCTCAGGAAAAGTCTGGAAGCTCCGATCACTGAAGAAGATATTGTAAAGATTGCGACTTCTATCTGCGGACTTTTTAAGGATGTGGAAGAAAGAGTATACAGAGTGTATCTGAACAAGTCAGATATACTCAAAGAGAAAGAACCTGCAGAGCACATTGTTGAGGAACTGGAAAGGAAGAATACAGTAGCGGCTTACGGAAGCCTTTTGGAGGAATAAATTATTTTGAAAATTGCAATGATCATGCTGGCGGCTGGAAACAGCCGCCGTTTTGGGGCAAATAAACTGTTATATGAAATAGACGGAATACCTATGTATCGACATGTGCTGGAACAACTGGATGATACAAAGAAGAAAATAGAAAATATCTATTCGGAATATTCAGATATTGTTCAGTTAAATAACCTGTACAGAAATAATATTACAGCAAAAATAATCTGTAATATTATTGTTATTACTCAATATGACGCCATTGCAGAAGCAGTGAAAACAAAGGAAATACAGGTTTTGTATAATCCCCATCCGGAAGATGGAATTTCTTCCTCTGTAAAAATCGGTCTGAATGCCAGCCTGGATGCAGATGCAGTGCTTTTTACTGTGTCTGATCAGCCCTGGCTTACCAGTGAGACAATCTGTGAACTGATCCATGTGTTTTTAAACACTTCCAAAGGAATCGCCTGTGTTTCCTGTCAGGGGAAAATGGGAAATCCATGTATTTTTGACAGGAAATATTACAATGAGCTGCTTTCTCTGGAAGGGGATAAAGGCGGTAAAAAAGTAATCATGAAACATCTGGATGATACGCAGATTTATGAGATAGAAGCAGGCAGGGAACTGGAAGATATTGATTATTATGAATCTATAGCAGTCCACTAGTACATCGTTTCGTAAATAACTATATCAATCGCTAGGATGCGGATTCGAGTGTGCTGGTATAAAAACGCAGGCGTAGCGGGCTACGCTGAGGCTTTTAGACCTGTGCAATCGGATTCGCAGACAAGTGAGTGGTATAGTTATTTCGAAAACGATGTACTAGAGCGTGTCTGAAAATGCTTTCCGCAAGATGTATGTCAAAATATACCGAAAAGTGGGGCGTGCAGATTGCAGGAATGATTTTCCAGACACTCTGGTCCATTCATCACAAAAAAAGTTCCGGGCGAGGTCACCGGAACTTTTTTTGCGTAATTATTTCGCTATATGGCAGATATCCTGAATATGTGGCAGTTATATATATCAGTATTAAACAGCTGATATATAATAAGATATCTGCTGAACAGATTAAAGATGGATTTTGGTTCCGGTTTTTCCCTGGATACCGTCTTTGGCTTTCTGAAGTAAAGTGATCATGGCAGTTCTTCCTTCTTTGGAGCTTGCAAAATCAACGGCAGCCTGAACTTTCGGGAGCATGGAACCTGGGGCAAACTGTCCCTCATTAATATATTTCTTAGCGTCATCTACAGTAATGTCATCCAGCCATTCTTCGTTTTCCTTGCCGAAGTTTACAGCAACCTTCTCCACTGCTGTAAGAATGATAAGCATATCTGCATCCAGCTCTTTAGCCAGGAGACAGCTTGCATAATCCTTATCAATAACTGCTG
>ULSO01071650.1_pt1 | contig 30316 bp, 30 predicted proteins | sample 1956701 | NCBI WGS metagenome assembly ULSO01 (sample SAMEA4835708, study PRJEB28245) | human gut metagenome | biome: gut microbiome; material: fecal sample | place: Denmark | collected 2008 | reverse complement strand
AAAAACTATGTGTATTATACAACACATTAAAGGCATTGTCAATCAAAAATTTGATTTTGATTAAATTTTTAATCTTCTATTTCGTTTTCTATCTCAATATTTCCATGCAATCTTTCAAAATCGTTTATATATCGCTTTATGGCGAATTCTATTTCTTTGTTTTTGCTTCTTCCGTTGAATGAAGCTGTGTATTTGATTTTTTGTTGCAAAGAATTAGGAATACGCAGTGTATATCTTGGCAAATTGCTCATATATCCCTCCTTATGTGAAATTTTACAAGAATTGAAGAAAAATTACTTAAAAATGACGTCAATAGTTCGTCATATAGCATTATTTTTCGACATAAAACATCAAGTGTGTTTAGGGGGGATATTTTCACAATTATTACCAAAAATTTATATATCATATTATGAAAAACATTAAATTGCTAAGCAGGGAAAATTTGCTTCATAATTTGAGTTGTTTTAAATCAAAAAAGATTTGTGCGATGGTCAAGTCAAATGCTTATGGGCATGGACTGAGAGAGATTGTCAAGTTGATTGAAAATGATGTTGACTATTTTGGTGTCGCACATATTGAAGAAGGAGTGGAAGTCAGGAAGATTAGTGACAAGCCTATTTTGGTTTGTTCCAAAATTTCTGATTTTAAGAAATGCAAAAAACACAATCTTGAAGTGATGGTTGAAGATGAAGTTGACATTCAAAATTGTTTGAACTATGGGCTTAAAGATGATATGCACTTGAAAATCAACTGTGGCATGAACAGATTCGGTGTTGGAAATGTTTTGTATATGGGGATTTTGAACGATTTGTTGGAAGAAAAACAAATCAATTTGAGGTCTATCTACACTCATTTTCACTGTTTGGAAGACAAAAAACAGACACTTCATGACTATAAGAAATTTCAAATGTTAAGAGCAGAAATTTTGCAAAATACAACGATTTGCTTTGGTGGCAGTGGAATTGTCAATTATCCTTTTGAATTTGATATGGTGCGTTTGGGGATTGGACTTTATGGGTATGGACAAAAAGATCTGAAACCAGTTATGCAAATTTCATCATACGTAAGCAAAATTTTTTATGCAAAAGGTGGAGAATACATCGGCTATGGAAAGAAATATAAAGTAAGAAATGGTGGCTATTTTGCCATCGTTCCTGTTGGTTATGGCGATGGCTTAAGAAGAAACTTAAGTGGAGATTTCAAGGTTTTGATAAACGAAAAACCATACAGAAGTGTTGCAAACATTTGCATGGACGCATTTTTTGTGAAAGTTGATGAAAGTGTCAAAGTCGGAGATAAGGTTGTTTGTATGTTTGATGCAGATTATATGGCAAAAAAGATTGACACAATTCCGTATGAAATTTTGACTGGATTTTCAAACTTCAGGGGTAATACTTTGATTTTGTGATGAATATTTTTGTTTTTCTTGCAAAATCATTTTGCAAAATGCTATCATATCTCCATGAGAATTGATTCTGGAAAATTTAAGGGAAGAAGACTTATTGAAAACAAATATGACCATATCAGGCCTACCACAGACAAGGTTAGGCAGGCTCTTTTTGTCAAACTCCAATTTTTTCTTCCAGGCAAAAGTGTTTTGGATTTGTTTTGTGGAACTGGTGCAATGGGTATCGAGGCGTTGAGTCGTGGGGCAGAGAAGGTTGTTTTTGTTGACAAAGATGTTCGCAGTGTTGACATGACCAAGAAAAATTTGAAAACAATGGGCGTTGATACCAAGGTTTTTAAGTGTGATGCCATGATTTTTCTTGATAAATGTGAGGAAAAGTTTGATTTGATCATTCTTGATCCACCATACAAAAGTGGTCTTTATGAAAAAGTTTTGGCAAAGATTTATGAAAAGAGTTTGTTGGCAGAAGATGGAATCATTGTTTGTGAACATGACAGCCGTGACACTTTTGACTATGGAAACTTTGAAGTCTTTGATGAGAAAAAATATGGAAACATCACATTGACATATCTGAGATAATTGAAAATATAAAATGTAGATAGCAAAATTTTGCTATCTTTTTTTTCACTGTAATTCTCCCAAAAACATATAAGATATTGGCACGATTTAGTGCTTTTATTTTTAGGAGATGTTATGTGTGGAATTTGCAGTGCAATTGGGAATTTTAATGAAGTTTTTAACGTCATTGATGGGCTTAAGAAATTGGAATATAGGGGATATGATTCCAGCGGGATTGCTTATAAACAAAACAACAATTTGGAAGTTGTCAAAAGTGTTGGGCCGATTGCAAACTTGGAGAAAAAGATTGGAAAAAATTTGAACTCAAAGATTGTGATTGGGCACACAAGATGGGCAACGCATGGAAAAGTCAGCGAAGAAAATGCTCACCCTCATCTGTCATCAAATGGGGAGTTTGCCTTGGTTCATAACGGAATCATTGAGAATTATGAAGATCTGAAAAAGATTTTTTTGAGTGATGTTTGTTTAAATTCGCAGACAGACACAGAAGTTTTTGTCAATCTGATTTCCAAGCAAAAAGGGGCGGTGATAAACAAATTGATTGAAGCTTGCGATTTGGTCAAGGGAAGTTTTGCGGTTGCTATGCTTGAGAAAAACAGCAACAAAATTTTTCTTGCCAAAAGAAAAAGTCCGCTTATGGTTGCTCAAAATGAAAACGGTTGCATGGCGGCAAGTGATCTGTCGGTGTTTGTGGGAAAGTTTGAAAAATGTTACATAATGGAAGATGATGAGTTTGCAGTTATGAGTGCAAAAAACATTGTCTTTTATGATAAAAGTGGCAAAAAAATCAAAAAAAATGCTGTTTTGATTAATAATTTTGATTTTTGCGATGAAAATCTCAATGAAGAATATTTCATGCTTAAAGAAATCAAAGAACAGTCCGTTGTGTTAAAGCGAACATATTTTAAGTATTTTTCAGAAAACACTTTTTCAGAAACGGAAATTTCAAAATTAAAAAAATACAAAAGTTTTCATTTCATAGCCTGTGGAACCGCTTATCACAGCGGGCTTATGGGAGCAAGGTACATTCAACAATTTTGCAATAAAGAGTGCAAAGTTTCCATTGCTAGTGAATTTCGATATGATAACAATGTCTTAAACAAAAATTGTCTTTATGTGTTTGTCAGTCAAAGTGGAGAAACGGCTGACACGATTGCTTGTGCAAATTTGATCAAAGAAAAGGGTTTTGATGTTATGTGTGTAACCAATGTGCCTTATTGTTCTTTAAACAAATTGGCAGACATCATCTTGCCAACTTTTGCAGGACGAGAAGTTGCAGTTGCTTCAACAAAGGCATATGTTGCACAGGTTTTCACTTTATTGATTTTTGCAATAAAACTATCCGGAAATTTGGAGTTGCAGGAGAGTCTGAAAAAATTTGTGCTGTCATTTGATATCTTGCAATTAGATGACACTCTTTTGAAATTCCTTTACCAATTTAAAAACATTTTTTACATTGGCAGAGAGCAAGATTATGTTGCAAGTCTTGAAGGTGCTCTCAAAATGAAGGAGATTGCATACATAAATTGCATTGGTTTGGCTGGTGGAGAATTGAAACACGGAACTTTGGCGCTTGTTGATGAAAATTCTCTTGTGATTGCCATTTCGACGCAAGAGAAGTTGAAAGAAAAAATGGAAAGCAACATTCAGGAGGTCAAAGCAAGGGGAGGGAAAATTTTGCTTGTGTCAAACTTTGAACATTCTGTTGAAGTTGACTATTTTTTGCAACTTCCGGAGTTTGAAGAGTTCTTGATGCCGATTGTCAGCATAACCGCTTTGCAACTTATGGCATTTCATTATGCGGTGAAACTTGGCTACAATCCAGATAAGCCAAGAAATTTGGCAAAATCTGTGACAGTGGAATGATTGACAATATGCGAGATTACGACAGAATAGGTGCAGTGCACTATGCTCAAAGTTGGGCTTTGTCACGCAATCCAAACTATTTTGATTTCAGTGATTTTGGTGGGGATTGCACGAACTTTATCTCTCAGTGTCTTATTGCCGGTGGTGGAGTGATGTATTATGACAAAATCAAAGGTTGGTTCTACGAAAATTCGTATAATCGATCAGCAAGCTGGAGTTCCGTTTTCTATTTTGAAAATTTCATATTAAACAACATGACAAAAGGTCCTGTGGGGCATATTGAAAATGTTTATAATTTGGAGATTGGTGATTTGATTCAACTACGCCAAGGGTTGAAAGATTTTAATCACACTGTCATCATTTCCAAAATTGAAAATGGAGAAATTTATGTTTGTGCACATTCTGACGACTCTTTGAATCGCAAATTGAATGATTATTATTTCTTGGAATTACAAGGAATAAAAATTGAGGGCATTTTGATTTAAAATTTTAGGAAAAAACATAAGTTAGTTTTCAGAAATAAAAAAACACCATTTTTGGTGTTTTTTGTTGTGTTGATTTTTATTAAATTTCAGGGTCAAATTTTTCGAATATGATGTTGTCGCAATATTTGACAACTTTAAGATATTCTTCTTTGCTTCTGACCGTCCAGGCAAGAAGAGGGAGGGTTTTATATTTTCTCACAAATCTGTTTGGAAGGGCGGAGGCTTCGTAGGATATGAAATCTGGTTGGCTTACTTTTTTGTTGAATCTCATTTTTTTAAGCAAAAGTCTTTTTATCCAAGACAAATTACTTTTTTTGAAAGTGCCTGAAAGTTGACCTCTCAAAATTTGAGGAGCGTGCTTTTTGAAATACCCAAGAGAAAAAGGATTGAAAGATTGAACAGCGTAATCTCCTTCATAGTCTTTTAACAAATCAATGACGCTTTGTTCCAATTGACCAACTTTGTATTGATTTTTGATTTCAATCAAAATTGGGACTTTTCCGTCTACGAGTTTGAGAACTTCTGCAAAAGTAGGTATGCTCTCTTTTGTGCCTTTGAGTTTGAGAACTTTCAAATCTTCTTTGTTGAGATATTTGATGTATCCGTCATTCCCAGTCATTCTTGACAAAGAGTCGTCATGAAAAACTGCAACTGTGCCGTCTGCCAAAAGTTGAACATCAAGTTCAATGGCATAGCCTTTTTCTACTGCTTTTGAAAAAGCAGCCAAAGAATTTTCTGGAATGTTTTTATCGTGATAACCTCTATGGGCGATAGGGGTTTCAACCAACCAACTTTTAAATAAATCCATATTTTTAACCTTTTTAGTTTTGTTTTATTTAGTTATTTTAAAATATTTATATTCTTTTGTCAAATTTATTTTACGCATTTTGATTGTCTTTTATGAATTTCTTGATTGTCTCAAGTCTTTCTTTTGCGTCTTCTTTGCTTTCGGAAAGCAGTTTTTCTGCTTCTTCGCCTTTGAGTTCTTTGATTGCACTGAAACGACTTTCTCCGTTTAAATATTCTTCATATTTGTCAAAGTCGCTGTTGCTGTCGATTGACAGGTCGTTTGTTCTTGGGTTATATCTAAGCAGTGACCAATAACCACACTCAACAGCTTTTCTCATCTCGGTTGTCGTTTGTGACATATCAAATCCATGGTTGACACAAGGAGCATAGGCGACAATCAAACTTGGTCCATCAAATTGTTCTGCTTCTTTGAATGCTTTGATGCACTGATTCATGTTTGCACCAAGGCTGACTTGTGCAACATAGCAATTTTTTGAAGCAATTGCAAGTGCAACCAAATCTTTCTTCTTTGTCTGTTTTCCAGAATTTGCAAATTTGACCATTGCGCCTCTTGGAGTTGCTTTTGATGCTTGTCCACCGGTGTTGGAATACACTTCTGTGTCCAGAACCAAAATGTTGACATTTTCTTTGCTGTTCAAAACATGGTCAAGTCCACCATAACCAATGTCATAAGCCCAGCCATCGCCACCGATAATCCAAATACTTTGTTTTTCTTTTGCACCATATTTGCTTCCGAGTTTGATGCCAAGGCCAAATTCTGCGTTGTCTTCAAAAAGTGAGTTTGCCCATGCTGGACCTTTTCCTTCGTCATCTTTCAAATATGGACAAGATGGATATGAGCCGCCATAGATGCTTGAGCAACCAGTTGCGTTTGCAATCACCATTTCCTTTCCAAATAGAGTTGTTGCTAGTTTGATGTAAGGCGTTTCACCACAGCCACCACACGCACCAGAGAAACCAAAATAGCAATCTTTGAATTGCAAACCTTTTGGCATATCTGTTGAGAATGGGGTTTCTTTTTCTGACTTAATTTTTTTCAAAGTTTCATAGTTTTTCTTTTCTTTGTCAAGACTTTCATGTGCCATTTTCATGACAAGAGCTTTCTCTTTTGCAGGACAAACATTTGCACAAACGCCACAGCCAGTGCAATCTTCTGGACTGACTTGCAGGCGGTAATAATATCCATTCATTCCGAACGCATTTGCAAATTCAATTTCTTCTGGAGTTTCGCCTTTAACAAGAACTGGGCGAATGGCATTATGTGGGCAGGAGATAACACATTGTCCGCATTGAATGCAGTTTTTTGGAAGCCAAGTTGGAAGATGTGCGGCGATGCCCCTTTTCTCAAATTCTGCAGTTCCACTAGGAATTATTCCCGACTTGTCAAAGACTGAAACAGGGAGATTGTCTCCTTCAAGTTTTTCAATTGGTTTCATGATCTTTTGATAGAATTCGTCAGGAATATTTTTCTCAGTGAACGTAATACCTTTGAAAGTGAATTTGCTTATGTTGACTTTTTCAATTCCATTTTCTGTAAGTTCAACCGCTTTCAAATTCTTTTCAACAACTTTTTGACCCTTTTTAGAGAAGGTCTTTTTGATGTATTTTTGAATCTGCATTTTTGCATCTTCAAATGGTATTATTCCAGATGTTTTGAAAAGTGCAGTTTGCATAACCATGTTAATTTTGTTTCCAAGTCCAACGCTTTCGGCAATCTTTTGGGCATTAATGACAAAGAGTGTTGCTTTTTTCTCTTGCAAGATTTTTTTGTATATATCAGGCAAAACTTTGTCAACTTCATCAGCGCCAAAGACAGTGTTGATGAGAACTTTGCCTTTTTCTTTCAAACCTTCAAGACAGTTGTATTTATGCACAAATGAGAAATTGTTGATTGTGATTATGTCGGCGTTTTGAACAAGATAGGTGCTTTTGATTGGTTTGTCGCTCACTCTGACATGGGAGCGTGTCAAACTTCCACTCTTTTTGCTGTCATATTCAAAATAGCCCTGAACAAATTTGTCGAGTTCATCTCCCAAAATTTTGATTGTGCTTTTGCTTGCGGAAACTGTTCCGTCAGAGCCAAGTCCAAAGAATTTCATTTGGAATGTTTTGATTTTTGAGTGATAGGTTTCGAGTGGAAGTGAAGAATTTGAAACATCGTCAATTATGCCAACTGTGAAATTATCTTTCATAGTTTCAAAGTTTTTGATGACCGCCTTCACCATTGCTGGAGTAAATTCTTTTCCTCCAAGACCATATCTTCCACCAATGATTTTGATATTTGGTCTGTTTTTGAGTGCCGTGACAACATCAAGATAAAGTGGCTCTCTTGCACCACATTCTTTTGTTCTGTCAAGAACAATGACTTTTTCCACAGTTTCTGGAAGAGTTTTTGAAAATTTTTCGTAGTCGAATGGGCGATAAAGATGAACATCAACAAGAGCAACATCTTTTGAAAGTTCTTTGTCACTTTCCAAAACTTCTTCAATTGTTTCGCAAGATGAGCCCATGCTTATGATGACATTTTTAGGCTTTTTTGTGCCAATAAGGTCAAAAGGTGAATATTTGCGACCAGTGAGAGTGGCAAATTGTTTCAAAATTTCTTTCAGTGTTTTGTATACATTCACATAGGCAGGGGAAGACAATTCTCTATTTTGGAAGAACACGTCTGGATTTTGTGCTGTGCCTTTTTGATATGGGGCGTCAGGGGTCATTCTGCTTGCTTTAAATTTTTTGATTTCTTCTTCAGGGAGCATAGCCTTGATGACTTCATCACTTACTGCATCAATTTTTTGAATTTCATGTGATGTTCTGAAACCGTCAAAGAAATGAATGACAGGAAGAGATGTCTTGTATGCCAAAATGTGTGCAATGAGTGCAAAATCATGTGCCTGTTGAACTGATGCTGAAGAGAGAAGTATGCAACCAGTTTGTCTTGTTGCCATGACATCGCTGTGGTCGCCAAAAATTGAAAGGGCATGAGTTGCCAGTGTCCTTGCGGCAACATGAATGACGCAAGGGAGATGTTCTCCAGCGAGTTTGTATAGATTTGGTATCATCAAAAGAAGACCTTGACTTGATGTGAAAGTTGTGGTCATTGCACCGGCACAAAGGCTTCCATGAACTGTTCCGGCAACTCCTCCTTCTGACTGCATTTCAATCAGTGTTGGAAGTTCTCCAAAAATGTTGGTCTTTCCACTTGAAACTTGTCCATCGCAATATTCCGCCATTGGAGATGAAGGCGTGATTGGATAGATTGGAATGACCTCAGAAAGTTTGTATGCCACCATGGCAGCGGCGGTGTTTCCATCAACAACTTTTTTCATATAAATCTCCTTTTGTGTTTTTGATTTAAGTGTGTCGCGTTTACAATGTTTAAACTTAATCTAAGTTTAAATCTTTTCACGAGTTTAGTCAAATTTATTTTGGTTTTTTATTTGATTATTAATTATAATTCTAGTAAAATATTCCTATGAGAAATTTAAAATTGACGATTGAATATAATGGTGCGAATTTTTTTGGTTGGCAAAAGCAGAAGGACAAAAGAACTGTGCAGGAAGAGATTGAAAAAGCATTCGCTGCATTGACTGGAGAAATTTTGAATGTTGAAGGAAGTGGAAGAACGGACAGAGGTGTTCATGCACTTGGTCAAGTCGCAAGTGTTCAAACAGAAAATGTTATGCCAGTCAAGAATTTCAAAACCGCTCTCAATGATTTGTTGCCAGCGGATATTTTCATAAAAAAAGTTGAAGAGATTGATGAAAATTTTCATGCTAGGTTTTCTGCCAAGAGAAAGACATATCAATATGTTGTTCAAGTTGGCGGAGATAGGGGAGCAATGAATCATGACTTGATTGCGTTTTATCCATATCAGGTTGATGATGAAAAAATGCAACAGGCTTCAAAACTTTTGATTGGAAAACACAACTTCAAAGGTTTTTGCAGTGCTGACACAAATGTAACAAATTTTGAAAGAGAAATTTATGACCTGAAAATTACGAAAAAAGGAAAAATGTACACTTTTTGCGTGACGGGGAACGGATTTCTTTACAATATGGTCAGAATAATTGTTGGAACATTGCTTGATGTTGGGCGTGGACATTTGTCAGAAGAAGATGTTGAAAAAGCACTGCTCACTGGCCAAAGAAAATATGCTGGACAGACTATGCCGGCTTGTGGACTGTATCTCAAATGTGTCGAATATGAAAAATGAGCCAAAATCACAAGAATTAAAAATTACAAACAAAAAAAGAAAAACAGCATCTTGCGATGTTGTTTTTTTAAGCAGTTAAATTTGAATAGTTCAAAACTAAATAATATGATTGGTCTGTGTCAACTTGGAATTCAAAAATCACTTTATAATTTCCGTCAGCATATTGAATTTTGTATCTGTAATTGTTTCCATCGATCCAATCGGTGTTGTCTTGATAGCCTATGTCTGCTCTGAATGTTATGCTGATTGTTTTTTGGTTGTAAACAAATTGTGCATTTGCTCTGATGTGTCTGTCTTGTGTTGTTGAAAGTCTCAAAATTTCGGTCACGTTTTCAGGAACGATGTTGACATTGTCTTTGATTTCAGCGTTTTCAATTTCATAAACTGTTGAAAGGTTTGTGGAAGATGAGCCTTGCAAAACAGAAATGTTTGCTGTCATGATTGGGTCTTTCTCCAAATTGTCTTCTTCTCCATCAACATCAGGTGTTGAGGTGACACGCATTGAAGTGAGTTTGACATACATCATTTTGTTGTCGCTGAAAACAGCGGTGTATGAACCTTGAGTGGATGCGGACATTGTGAAAGTGAGTGTGCTTTGTTCCACCAGTTCACTGCTGTTTGTGGTGTTTGCAATTTTGTAGACATTTCCATCTTCAAGTTGTGTTGAATTTTGATATACCCAAGCAATGAAACTGCTTCCTTGTTTTGCAGTGGCTGTGAGTGTCACAGTTGAGCCTTCATCATAAGTTCCGTTTCCGGTGACAGAGCCATAGATTGTTGAACTTGAATAGACCAAAACAGGATATGAAGAAACTTCATCGCAACCAAAAAGTGCGAAGAATGGAATGATAAATATTGAAAGAAGTAAGAGTGGCAATTTTTTCTTCATACTATATATTCTATTCCTTTTGCATTTTAATTATCTTAAAAATTTCAACAAAAGTCAAATAAAAAATAATATTTGCAAAATAAAACCAAAATTTTGAGTATTTTTGAACTCCTTGCATAAAATAGGTCTTGTAAGGAGTTTTTATGTGGGAACTTTCTATTTCTGTCAGCTCTAAAAATATTGAGATTGCCAGATTTATATATCAAACCTTGAAGTCGCAGACAGCAGAATTTGGTGCGGTTGTGACTTGCTATGAAGAGTTTGAAAATTTTTACATCTTGATTGGTTGCCCAGAAAGTGAACGTGCAAGAACAAGTGTGATTATTGAAAGATGCGTCATCAAAGTGATTTGCAATTTTTATAAAGACAGATTTTTGACAGAAAATTTGCGTTTGCCTCTGCATGAAAAGATGAGTTTGATGGCTTTTAAGAAAGCGCTCATTAATTTTGATAAAGAAACCGATTTTTATATCATAAGCAAGAATTTGGAACTTGAAAAAAATTTGCATCTTGATTCATTTTACTTTTTCAAACTTAAGGCCCTGAGAGAAAAGTGGGCGGAACTTATTGCACTCGCAAACGAAAACAGCGATTATCTTGTCAGTAATGAAGCCTTTTTTGATTTGCTCAAATTCTTGATTGACAATCTTGAAATTTGCGAAGAAGAAATCAATGTCTTTGAAGATGAAAATGGTTATTTCATAACTCCACATAGCACTCAGGAAGATTGTCCTTATGAAAGTTTGTCGAAGGAGGGGCTTGTTACTTCTCTGATTGAACTTTGTCCAAAGAAAATCAATCTTTTCTGTCGAAGTGATGACAACACAGCAGGTTTTTTAAGTCGAATTTTTGAAGAAAGAATCAATGTTTGTTACAATAAAAATTTAGAAAAAATTAATAAAGTAACTTTATATAAATAAAAAAACAGACCTTTATATCTGTTCTTTTTATTATAATTCTCTAGTTGCTTTTGCTTTTTTATTGTTGTTTAAGAAACGTTTTAAGAAATTAGCAAAACTTTTGTTTCCAGTTTCTTCAAGATGTGAAAAAATCTCGTGATCAAAATTGTTATTAACCATAAAACTAAGCAATCCTGTGTTTTCTTGGTTTGCAAGTTCACGCAATGCAGAGATGGTCAAATCCATATTGCTTTCTTTTTGATTTTTTGAGAAGTTTTCGTTCTGTTTGTTCTCTTCTGGCAATTGAAAATCTTCAAATTCTGCAACCATAGTTTCCTTCTTCATGAGTTCGCCTCCTTTTAATTTGAATTTTTGAACGTTCTCGCATTATAACATAAATATATTATCTGTCAAGACCAAAAATGAGAATAATTTGACTATTTTTGTCGAATTTGAATAAAATTATCAAGAGTGACTCAAAATCCTTGACAAAAACCAAACAAATGGTTTATAATATGACCGTATTTAGTGAAAGACAAGTAGTTTTTGAAATTTTGCGCGCAGAGAAAGATTGGTTGGTGAAAAATCTTGGCAATGTCAAAAATGAAACCACTTCCATGTTTGAAGATACAAAAATTGAAAGAGTGGCACATTTTTGTGCAATTAAGGTGGAACCACGGTTTTGTTAAATCGTCCTTAAATTCAAGTTATGCTTGTTTTTAAGAACGATTTTTTGTTTTTAAATGCAGGCGAAAAGGAGAATTTGAAATGGAACTTAAAGAAAAAGACGAAAAATTACACAGAGCAAGACATTCTCTTGCACACATTTTGGCCAAGGCCTTGATGGAACTTTATCCAAGCACAAAACTTACAATTGGACCTGCCATTGATGATGGTTTCTATTATGATGTTGATTTGGACGAACAATTGACACCAGACCATTTTGACGCAATTGAAAAGAAGATGAAAGAAATCATAAACAAGGGAGAACCTTTTGTCAGAAAGGAAGTTTCAAGAGATGAAGCTTTGAAACTTTTCAAAGGAAATGAATACAAAACTGAAATCATCAATGAACTTCCAAAAGATGCTGTCATCTCGTTGTATTACACAGGCGACGACTTCTTTGACCTTTGCAGTGGACCTCATGTTGAAAGCAGCAGAAATCTTCAAAATTATGCTTTCAAAATTCATGCAGTCAATGGTGCATATTGGAGAGGAAACGAAAAGAACAAAATGCTTCAAAGAGTCTATGCTTATGCTTTTCCTGACAAAAAACAATTGAATGAACATATTGCCATGCTTGAAGAAGCAAAGAAGCGCGACCACAGAAAACTTGGGAAAGAACTCAAACTTTTCATGATTTCTCCAGAAGGTCCAGGATTTCCTTTCTATCTTCCAAATGGAATGATTGTGAGAAATTTACTTATTGATTATTGGCATCAAATTCACAGAAAAGCAGGGTATGACGAAATCTCAACACCAATCATGCTTTCTCGTCATCTTTGGGAAACTTCAGGACACTGGGAACATTATAAAGCAAATATGTACACAACAAAAATTGATGATGTTGATTTTGCTATCAAACCAATGAACTGTCCTGGTGGAATTTTGGTTTACAAAAACTCACCACACTCATATCGTGATTTGCCTTTGAGACTTGGTGAACTTGGACTTGTTCACAGACACGAAAAGTCTGGCGAACTTGGTGGACTTATGAGAGTTCGTTGCTTCACTCAAGACGATGCACACATCTTCATGACACCAAATCAAATCAAGGGTGAAATCAAAAATGTCGTTGCTCTTATTGATGAAGTTTATAAGACATTCAACTTCAAATATCATGTTGAACTTTCAACTCGTCCTGAAGACAGCATGGGCAGTGATGAAGATTGGGAACTTGCAACAGATGCACTCAAGAGTGCTCTTGACGAATTGGGACTTGACTATGTCATCAATGAAGGCGACGGCGCTTTCTATGGGCCAAAGATTGACTTCCATTTGACAGATGCAATTGGCAGAACATGGCAATGTGGAACAATTCAACTTGACTTCCAACTTCCACAAAGATTCGAACTTGAATATGTTGGCGAAGATGGAGAAAAACATCGTCCAATTATGATTCACAGAGTTATTTATGGTTCTCTTGAGAGATTCTTCGGAATTTTGATTGAACATTTCGCCGGTGCTTTCCCACTTTGGTTGGCACCTGTTCAGGTTAAGGTTTTGACTTTGACAGACAGAAACAATGAATATGCAGAAAAGATTAAACAAAGTCTTTTTGATGCTGGTTTCAGAGTGGAACTTGATGACAGAAACGAAAAGGTGGGATACAAAATCCGTGAAGCACTTTCAATGAAAATTCCATATCTGATCATTGTTGGTGATGAAGAAGAAAAAAATGGAACTATCTCCATTCGTGGTCGTGGTTTTGAAAACAAGAGTGGACTTAAACTTGAAGATTTTGTTGCAAGAATGAAAGAAGAGGTTGAAACTAAGAAAATTTAACGACAAAAAAGCACAATTTTCACAAACAATATTGAATTTTTGTTTGGAATATGTTATCATTTTGTGATAATATCTTAAAAGGAGTCACTTACATGGGAATTAATGAATTGATACTGCCTTTAGGGGTGATATTCATGGTTTTGATGATGGGCTTTTATTTCAAATAAAAGGAGATTTTGTTTATGAACAGCATGTTGCTTGAAGGTAGCGGAACAGGCGTTTGGAACTATGTTTTGATTGCCATTGTTGTTTTGCTCTTGATTGCTCTTCCAATCATGATGAATGCAAGAAACAAAAGAGAAACTCAAAAGGTTCAAGAACAGACAAATTCTTTGAAAGTTGGAGACAAAGTTTTGACAACAAGTGGTGTCTATGGCACAATTGTTGAACTTAAATTTGACGATTCTCAAAAGATTGTTGTGCTTGAAACTGGTGGCAAAAACAAAAGTTATATGAGTATTGATGCTTATGCAATTTACACTGTTTTCAAAAGTGAAGCAGAACTTAAGAAAGAGGCAGAAGCAAAGGCGGAGGCAGAACGCAAGGCTTTGGAAGAAGAACAAGCAAGAAAAGAAGCCAAAAAGAACAAGAAAAAGAAAAAAGACACTGCAGAAGAAAAGGTTGCAGAAGTTGTTGAAACAAAAGAAGATTCAACTGCTTCAAAAGAAGAGCCTGCAAAGCCTGAAGAAAAATAATAAAAAACACAAGTCAAAAACACTTGTGTTTTTTTTGTTTTCTCAATCGACAAATTTGTGCTGGTTTGTCATTAATAAATTTTGGTTGGCATAGGATATTTTATCTAAAAAGTCTGTCCATGTTTAAAAAATGGCAAGGAGGCAATAATGAAATTGAAAACAGCAAAGAGCGAAAAAGGTGCAACGAGTGGTCTTTTTTTGAGCGTTTTGAAAGGTGTCGTGGTTGGTCTTTGTGTTGCCTTGGTTGGAATTTTGCTTTTCGCATTCATATTGAGATTTACAAACATTTCTGACAAAATCATCGCACCGGTCAATCAGGTCATCAAAGGTGTCAGCATTTTCTTTGGCGTCTTTATTGGAATGAAAAAACACAAAGAAATGGGACTTCTAAGTGGGTTTTTGATTGGTCTATTTTTCACAATTATTGCCTTTTTGGTGTTTTCAATTTTGGACGGGGCTTTCTGTTTTGACCGCACTTTTCTTAACGATATTATCTTTGGAAGCATCATTGGAGCAATCTGTGGTATTATTTGTGTCAATTTGAAAAAAAATTAGTTTTTTAATTGACATCAGCCCCTTAATGTATTATACTAGTCAAGGTAATTTATCTGAAAATTATTTATCAAAATTATGTTGAAATTAAGGGGAAATAATGGCTAGAAGTAGAGTTAAAAAGAATTCCATTCTCAATTATATTGCTGTGGCACTCATAACCATTCTTGGAATTGTTTTGTCTGTCTGCAGTTTCAATGTTCCATTCACATCATTCACCTACAATGGCTTTGCCAACTCCATTCCTCTTGGGTTGGACCTTGCAGGTGGTATTTCTGTTGTCTATGATTGCTCTCTTTCAAACGACAGCAATACACAAAGTTTGGATACGGCAATTGACGGAACATTGGCAAGACTTAGAATGGTTATTCAAAATGAATATCCAGAAGCAACAGTTGAAAGACAAGGCAGTTCAAAAATCAGAATTGAAGTGCCATCTTTGACAGATTCAAACGAAGTTTTTGATTTGATTGGTGAGCCTACACCACTTTATATGACGCTTGACCAAAATGCTTCTGCTGAGGCAAGAATTGTTGGAAGCGACATCAAAAATGTTCAGGCGGGTGTTCAACAAGATGCAAATGGTGAATATGTTTACGGCGTCAGCCTCCAATTCACTGAAGAAGGTGCAAAGAAATTTTCTGCTTTGACAAAAGATGCAGCAGAAGGCAATCAAGTTATCTACATTTATTTGGGTGAAATTGATGATTCTGCTGATATGCAACTTACTTGTGAAGAACAAATCACAGGAGATTCAACTTTCATTTCTGGAAGTTTTGACACCCTTGAAGCTGCAGAAAACTATGCGCTTCAAATCATGAGTGGAACATTCAGTGTCAATTTGAACAATCCACAAATCAATGTCATTTCCGCAACACTTGGAGGCGAAGCTCTCAAACTTGCAATCATTGGTGGTGTTGTTGGACTTGTTGTTGCATTGATTCTTCTTTGGTGCAGATATGGTGATTTCAGTTTCCTCTCTGCATTCTCACTTGTTATTTTTGCGATTTTGATGCTGTTCTTCTTGCAAGCAATCCCATTTGTTCAACTTACTTTGACAGGCATTGCAGGAATTGTTTTGAGTTTTGCTGTTACAATTGGTGCAACCATTTTCATCTTCGAAAAAATCAGAGAAGAATATCGCACAGGCAAAAAGATCCCACTTTCTGTTAAATCAGGATTCAAAAAGGCTTTGTGGCCAATTCTTGACAGTCACATTGTTATGGCAATAGTTGCAATCTTCCTTTGGATTTTTGGAACAAGTTCAATTCAAGGCTTTGCCATTCCTTTCTTGATTGGAATTGTGCTTTCATTGTTTGTCAACTTGGTTGTTTTGAGATTCTTTGTCAAATGGTATCTCCCATTCAACAGTGTAAAAGCAAAGAAACTTCATTTGCCAAAACAAGTTAGGGTGTTCAAAGAAAATGATGAGGCAGTCGTAGGAGGGCAGGCAAATGAGTAAGAATAAGAAAAAGACAAGATTTTCTCTTGATGAGAAGATTCAAAATTCAAAATTTGATTTTTGCAAAAACATGAAATGGTTTTTGATTGCGCCTCTTGCCATTATCATTGTTGGCATTGTGATGCTTTGCACGCTTGGTTTCAATCTTGGCATTGATTTCACAGGTGGTTCAAACATGACAATCTACACCAATTCAGAGGGGACATATTCAGAATTTGAATCGTACGACCTTGACACTGACATGGGAAAACTTAAAGAAAAGATCAATGATGTTTTGAGTGACTTTGGTCTTTCAATCAATACAATTCAAAAAACCACAATCACAAACAACAATTTGGGCATCTATACAGAAGATGCTGTCATAGTCAAATACCAAAACGATTCGTCAAAAGATGAAAGTGGAATTGAAGCAGACAACGATCAAATTCATCTTGCATTGTTGAAGGCATTTGGGTATGTTGATGAAAGTGTGAATGATCCAAGTGATTTGGAAGGATTGGACGAAGCAGGATTTGTCACAAATGGTGGATTTACAACAGCAAGCGGAACAATCGAAACAGTTATGAAATCTGTCATTGCATTTGTTGTTGCTCTTGCAGTTGCATTGATCTATCTCATTTTCAGATTCGGTTTTGTAAGCAGTATGACAACATTCCTTGCACTTGTTCACGACTTGTTGATTACTGCGGCCGTAATGGTTATTTGCAGAATTGAGATCAATATTTCATTCATTGTGGCACTCTTTACAGTTTTGTGCTTCTCAATTTATAATTCAGTTATGTTGTTTAGCAAAGTCAAAGAAAATTTGAAAGTTTCAAGTCAGGCAAATCAAAAAATTGACAACAAACAAATTGCAAACAGCGCAACCAAGAGCAATATGTCTCACTTGATTTTGGCTGTTTTGGTTATGTTCATCATTATCTTCATGATCACTGTTTTGGGATTTGTTAATATGGGCGAGTTTACATTCCCAATTTTGGTTGGAACTCTTGCAACATTCTACTCATGTGCTTTCATGAGTTCTGGACTTTGGGCAATTGCTTATAAACCTAGAAAAAAGAAGAAAAATGTTCAACAATCAAAATCTCAAAAAGAAGATGTTGTTGAAATTGCTGAATAATGGTGTAAAAAAGACGTCGATTTGACGTCTTTTTTTGTTCGAAAGATTGTTTTGCTTGAATTTGGTTTAAAAGAAACCTTCATCTTCATTTTTTCTGTTTATGAATGAGACAGTGTCGCTTGCAACATAAATCTTGTTCTTTCCATATTTTTGATTGATTTCATTTATTGTTTTGCCCAGGTCTTTTGTTTCTTTTCCGAAAAATGAAAGTTGTTCCATTTTGTCAACCTTGGTCAAATTTGACATTCTGACACGAATCGCTCTCAATTTTTTGTCATATTTCCAAAATTCATCAATCAAATTCATTGCTTGCTCGGAGATTTCTTCGCCAGATTGAATTGGTGCGATGGTCTTTGAGTGTCTAAATTTTTCGAATTCATTTGTTTTTAATGTCACTGTCACAGTTGAACCGTGGAGATTGCCATTAATCAGCCTTGAGCCTACTTTTTCACTCAAAAATGTGACCACTTTTTTGACATCTTCTCTTTTTTCTATGTCCTGAATGGTTGTGGTTCCATTGCCTACACTTTTTGGTGGAGAAATTTCGTAATAACAGGTCACTGGGTCAATCAGTTCGCCGGATAATTTTTGATGAAGTTCGACTCCTGTTTTTCCCATGATGTCTTTGACAAACTGTTCTTTTAGAGCAACAAAATCACCAATTGTGAGAATGTTCATTTTTTCAAATTTTGTAGTCAACTTATTTCCAAATCCAACAACCGAATTAAGTGGAAGGGGATAGGTAATTTCTTTGAAATGTTCTCTGTCAATTATGGTTGTTGCATCTGGTTTTTTCATGTCACTTCCAAGTTTTGCAAAGATTTTTGAGAAAGAAACTCCAACAGAAACCGTGAAACCAAATTCTTTTTTTACCCTCTCTCTGATTTCGTCAGCAATTTGCTGTCCGTTTTTGTTTAGGTATTTCAAAGACGAAGTCACATCAAGCCAACATTCATCAAGTCCCAATGGCTCGACAAAGTCTGTGTACTCTAGATACAATTCATGAAGTTTTTTTGAAATTTTTTCGTAAAGTGCATAGTGTGGACCGACAGTTACAAGGGCAGGGCATTTTTGTTTTGCTTGCCAAATTGCTTCGCCAGTTTTGACGCCTTGTGCCTTGGCAATTTCATTTTTTGCCAAAATGATTCCCGTTCTTTTTTCTGGATTTCCTGTGACTGCAACTGGTTTTCCAAACAGTTTCGGGTTTGTGGAACATTCCACCGAAGCAAAAAAATTGTTTACATCAGAGTGCAAGATTGTTCTGTCTTTCATTTGCCTTTTTCAACCTTTTGTTATATACTCTTTCATATCATTTAGTATTATTTCAAAGGCGGTTTATATGCAAAAAATCTTTAAAAATGCAAACTTGGTTGATATTGAAAATGGCTCGGTGGAACTTGTTGATTTGTATGTTGAAAATGGCGTAATAAAAGACATTCAAAATGCTGATTCTGACAGACAAGAACGGGCGGATATTATAGATTTGAATGGAGATTTTGTTCTTTCACCTTTTGTCAATGCATTTTGCCACAGCATTAATGCATTTGAAAAGAATTATGGGGGCGTTGATGTTGTTGATGCGGAAATGTTGAAATATGTTCAAGACCTTATGATTGTCAAAAACGTGTTGGCTGGGGCAACTTTCAACGATTTGTCTGAGAAAAATGAATTTGCTTGTGTATTTTTAGACCATTTTGAAGAGAAAAGTGAGCAAGAATTGTCAGAAATTGTATCATTGGTTGCGCAAAATAAAAGCAGATTGTTTATTGATGCCGGAAGGACATTGGAAGAACTTGGAACGATTGATATGCAATATAAAAAACCGCTTTCACAAGTTTTGGAAGATTTTGGTTTCTTGGACAGAGCGCCGACAATTGTTGGGGGCAATTGCTTTGAAAAAGATGATTTGGAATTGTTTTCTCAATATGATTGTTCTTTTTGCTTGACACCTTCTGCTGATGGGAAATCTGGAATCAGACCAACCAATTTGGTTTCGCTAAAGAGCAAAGATTTTTGCGTTGGAATTGGCAGTGGAAGCAGTTTTGAGATTGATTTTTTTGCTTTTATGAGACAAATAATCATGACTCAAAGAGGACTTTTTGAAGACGATAGTTGCATTGATGAAAAATACGTCTTCCAAATGGCAACAACATGCGGAGCAAAAATGCTTGGAATTGAAAATTATGGAGTAAAAAAAGGAAATCTTGCCAACTTTATCGTTGTTTCTGGTGGAAGGTCGCTTTATCAAAATCCGCTCAAAACACTTGTTTGGGAGAAATCTAAGAGAGATGTCCTGATGACAGTGTTTAAAGGCGAAATTTTGCAGAAAAATGGTGAAATCTTTATGAAAAATTTGCCAAAATATGATACAATCATTAGTGAAATACAACAAAGATTAAGGAGAAATTAACATGACTATTGAAGAAAGACTTTCAAGTGAATTTGGGCTTAGAAGTGACTACACTCACAACATTATTGAATTGATTGATGAAGGAAACACAATTCCGTTTATTGCACGTTATAGAAAAGAAATGCATGGTTCTTGTGACGATCAAGTGCTCAGAAATTTCGCTGACAGATTGAAATATTTGAGAAATTTGGATGATGAAAAAACGAAAGTTCAAAAAGTTATCACAGAACAGGGAAAATGGACTGATGAACTTGCAAAAGCTCTTGAAGAAGCATTGACACTCACTGAAGTTGAGGATATTTACAGACCTTACAAACCAAAGAGAAAAACAAGAGCGTCTGTTGCCATCGCAAAGGGTTTGGAACCTTTGGCAGATATTTTGCAAGCACAATCAAAAGACTATGTTGTTGCTAAGGAAGCAGAAAAATTTATCACTGAAGAAGTTCCAACTGTTGAAGAAGCTATTGCTGGCGCAAAGGATATTGTTGCAGAAAGAATTTCTGACAATGCAGAACTCAGAAAAGAGCTTCGTGAAATCATTGCAAACAAAGCATTCATCAATTGCGTTCTTCTTGAAAATGAAAACAATTTGACCTATGAAACCTATGCAAACTTCAAACAAGAAGTCAAGAGTTTGCCAAGTCACAGAATTTTGGCAATTAACCGTGGTGAGAAGGAAAAATGTTTGAAGGTTGACATCACAATTGATGAAAAGTTGACAATTCCAGTGATTGAAAAATATTACAAAAAAGACAATGAGGACACAAATGCTTTGATTGACGAGGTCATTCATGATGCATATGACCGTCTTTTGTTCCCATCTCTTGAGAGAGAATGCAGAAACAATTTGACAGACATGGCTGACGAACAAGCAATCAAGATGTTTGAAGTCAATCTTAGACCCCTTCTTATGGAATCTCCACTTAAGAACAACATCATCATGGGTTTTGACCCGGGTTATCACAATGGTTGCAAAATTGCAGTTATTGACAAAAATGGTTCTGTTTTGGACACAACAGTTGTTTATCCAACTCCACCTCGTTCAAAGACAGAAGAGGCAATGGAAAAACTTAAGGCAATGATTGAAAAGAATAAAGTTGACATCATTGCAATTGGAAACGGAACCGCTTCAAAAGAATCAGAAATTTTTGTTGCAGAACTCATCAAACATGTGGATCGTCCAGTGAGTTATGCAGTTGTCAGTGAGGCGGGTGCTTCTGTTTATTCAGCATCTAAACTTGCTGCAGAAGAGTTCCCTGATTATGATGTTAATCTTCGTAGTGCGGTGTCTATTGCAAGAAGATTGCAAGACCCATTGGCTGAACTTATCAAAATTGATGTTAAATCAATCGGTGTTGGTCAATATCAACATGATATGCCTCAAAACAGGCTTACAGAAGTTTTGACAGGTGTGGTTGAAGATTGTGTTAACAGTGTCGGAGTTGACCTCAACACAGCTTCTCCAAGTCTTCTTTCTTATGTTTCTGGACTTAATATGTCTATTGCAAAAAATATTGTTGCATACAGAACAAAGGCAAAAGGTTTTAAGAGAAGGGAAGAACTTTTGTCCGTTTCCAAACTTGGTCCAAAAGCCTATGAACAATGTGCTGGTTTCTTGCGTGTTGTTGGTGGAGAAAACGTTTTGGACAACACTGCTGTTCACCCAGAAAGTTATGACGGAGCAAGAAAACTTTTGGCACTCTTCAATTTGACGGAAGAAGATGTTAAAAACAACAATCTTGTGCTTTTGCCAAAAATGATTGAGCAAAAGGGAGAAAAGAAGGTTGCGGAAGAGTGTGGTGTTGGTGTACCAACTCTTGAAGACATCACAAACGAACTTCTCAAACCTGGTCGTGACATTCGTGAAACCATGCCAAAACCAGTGCTTAGAAGTGACGTTATTCACATGGAAGACCTTAAAGAAGGCATGACTTTCAAAGGTGTTGTCAGAAATGTTGTTGATTTTGGTGCTTTTGTTGATATTGGGGTTCACCAAGATGGACTTGTTCACATTTCACAACTTTCAGATGGATTTGTTAAACACCCATCAGACGTTGTCAAGGTTGGAGATGTTGTCGATGTCAAAGTTATGTCTGTTGACCTTGCAAAGAAGAGAATTTCTCTCACTATGAAAGGAATTGAAAAAGATGAACAATAACATTTGTCCAAAATGCCACACCAGTGTGGAAGAGATTTTGGAAACAGGTTTTGTTGGCTGTGAAAAATGCTATGAATTGCCAGAAATCAAGCAGGCAGTTGATAGAATGTATAAAGGCAAAAAGCATAAGGACAAGGAATGAAATGGAAACACTTTATTTAATAACAGGACCTGCTGGAGTAGGGAAAAGCACTATATCAAAAAAGATTGCAGAAAGTCTGCCAAAAAGTTGCCTTATTGAAGGGGATGATGTTTATCATCTTGTGGTTGGTGGTTATGTCAGCCCATGGAAAGAAGGGAATCATTTGTCATTCTTTTGGGAAAATTGCATTTCTTTGATTGAGAATTGTTTGGCGGAAGGATATGATGTCGTGTTTAACTATATATTAAGCAAAAACGATGTTTTAAAGTTGAAAAACAAGTTTTCTGGCAGTGATGTAGTTATTAAATTTGTGGCACTTATAGTTGATGAGAAAACAATTGTTGAAAGAGATAAGCTTCGTCCACAAGACTGTCAAATGGGAGAAAGATCAATTGTGTTGCTAAAAGAAATTTTGGCAGAAAATTTTAATGAGTCAAACATTTTGGATTCTTCAAAGTTGTCTGTGGAAGAAACTTATCAAGAAATTTTGAAAAGTGACAGGTTTGTGATTTAAAAACCTTAAATATAGTTTGTTAAAAACTTTTTATTTGATATAATTTTATTATGAATATGAACGAAAATTTTGAAAACATTGCTATATCTTCAAGAATTAGACTTGCTAGAAATATCTCTGGCTTCAACTTTTTCACGAAACTGCGTGATGAGTCTGACGCAGTTTTTATCATTGACTCCATTCAAAGCATACTTGAAAAATTTGGTGGATTTGACTTTATCAGACTTAAAAATCTTTCTCTGAATGAATGTAATGCTCTTTTGGAAAGACATTTAATCAGCAAAGAATTGATTGAAAACAAAGATATTTCTGCCGTTGCTATGAATGATGATGAGCAGATCATTGTCATGATTAATGAAGAAGATCATATCAGAGAGCAATGCATGGTCAATGGTTTCAATTTATACAAACCATACAGGGAGTTGAAACAACTTGACGATTTGATTTTGTCTGAAATTGATGTGGCATATTCCAATGATTATGGATACATCACATCAAGCCCCTCAAATCTTGGAACTGGTATGCGTGCCTCGGTCATGCTTTTTTTGCCGGCTCTTGAGCGAAATGGCGACATAAATTTGTTGAAAAAAGAAGCACGACAACAAGGTTACACCATTCGTGGACTGTATGGCGAAGGGAGTGAAACTTACGGAAGTTTTTATCAAATTTCCAATCAAAATTCTTTGGGATTGTCGGAAGAAGAAATTATTGACGGAGTTTCGGACTATGTTTATAACATCTGTCAAATGGAATTGTCAGCAAGGGAAGATATTTTGGCAAGCAATCATGACAAATTGATTGATGAAATTTATCGTGCTTATGGAATTTTGAAGGAGTGTTATTCTCTTGAAGAAAAGGAAATGATTGAACTTTTGGCACTTATTAAGTTTGGTGATGCCTTGGGATTTTTGAAAATATCTGACCAAAAAAGTTTTGAAAAACTTTTGGTTGAAGGAGCATCCGCAAATTTGCGAGAAATTGAAAGTTTTTCGGAAATTTTAAAGGAAGAACAGGTGAGAAGTGAGTATATTAATAGGAAAATAAGAGAACTTGTTTCCAAGTGATTTTATTTTCGTTAAAAGTTGACTTATTTTCTTTTATTAAGGAAATAAATTATGATAATAAAACCAAAAAAGGAGGAATTTATGGCTTTAAATAATGGTTTATTTTCGGATAGTATTGAAAAGGTAATTAAAAATGCAAGCAAAATTGCTCTTAGATTTGGGAGCAACTTGGTTGGCACTGAACATATTCTCTATGGACTTGCCAGCGTTTCTGAATGCACTGCTTCAAAAATTTTGGCATCTTATGGTGTCACAGAAAATGCTTTGTTTGAACTTTTTGAAGAATCTGCAAGCGGTGTTTCATTGTTTGGAAGCGTGGAATTGACACCAAGAACCAAGGAACTTTTCCAATTGGCACAGCAAATTGCAATGGATATGGGACATTCTTTCATTGGAACAGAACACTTGCTTCTTGCAATCCTTTCAAACAAGAGTTGTTATGCCACCAAAATGCTGGAAAACATTTTCAATGTCAATGTTGATGAGATGAAAATCAAATTGATGTCTTCATTGCAGATTAATGGCAGAGAAAACAAGAAAAATGAAGATGGAAAGAGCAACAATCAAGCAGGCAGCACTTTGCCTGAAAAATTGCTTGATATGGGAAGTGATATCACATTGAAAGCAAGACAACACAAACTTGACCCAGTTATTGGCAGAGAGGAAGAAATTCAAAGGGTGATTGAAATTCTCTGCAGAAAGACAAAAAACAACCCTGTCTTGATTGGTGAAGCGGGTGTTGGTAAGACTGCGGTCGTTGAAGGTTTGGCACAAGCAATCGCAAGCGGTGATGTTCCTGAAGAACTCAAGGACAAGACAATTTATGCTCTTGAAATTGGCGGTCTTATGGCAGGAACAAAATATCGTGGACAAATGGAAGAAAAACTTAAAGATGCCATTGAAACCATCATTCAAGACGGAAACATCATTGTCTTTATTGATGAAATTCACACGCTTGCACAGGCAGGAAGTGAGAAAGGTGAAACAAGTCCTTCTGATATGTTGAAACCATATCTTGCAAGGGGAGAATTGCAAACAATTGGTGCGACAACAACTGATGAATATAGGAAATATATCGAAAAAGATAAGGCTTTGGAAAGAAGATTTCAACCAGTTATGGTCAATCCACCTTCAGTTGAACAGACAATTGAAATTTTGAAGGGACTTAAGGACACTTATGAAGCCTTCCACAAAATCATCATAACAAACGAAGCAATTGGGGCGGCAGCAAATCTGTCAGACAGATACATCACAGACAGAAGTTTGCCTGATAAGGCCATTGACCTTATTGATGAGGCTTGCTCTCGTGCCAAAGTTAACTACACAATCAAACCTCAAAAAGTTAGAGATTTGGAAGAAAAAATCAAAACTTTGTCTGCAAGTCGTGATGAGGCATCATTGCAAAGAAATTATGAAAAGGCTGCAAAATTGCAATCTGAAATCATAAATCTTGAAAACGAACTTAAAACTCAGAATGACACAATAATTAAGAAAAGCGGAAGCAAACAAATTGGAGAAAATGAGATTGCTGAAGTTGTTTCAAAATGGACTGGAATCCCTGTGACAAAACTCACAGAAGGAGAGAAAGAAAAACTTGTTCATTTGGAAGAAATCTTGCACAAGAGAGTCGTTGGGCAAGATGAAGCAATCAATGCGGTGTCAAAAGCCATCAGAAGAGCAAGAGTTGGACTTCAAGACAGCAAACGACCAATTGGTTCTTTCTTGTTTATGGGGCCAACAGGTGTTGGAAAAACAGAACTTTCCAAAGCACTTGCTGAAGCAATGTTTGACAATGAAAACAACATCATCAGAATTGATATGAGTGAATATATGGAAAGTCACACCGTGTCAAAACTTATTGGAGCACCTCCAGGATATGTTGGTTTTGACGAGGGCGGACAACTGACGGAACAAGTCAGAAGAAAACCATACAGCGTTGTTCTTTTTGATGAAATTGAAAAGGCACACCCAGAAGTCTTGAATGCGCTGCTTCAAATTCTTGACGATGGACGTTTGACAGACGGCAAAGGCAGAACAGTAAGTTTCAAGAACACAATCATCATCATGACCAGCAACATAGGTGCCAATGAAATTCGTCAACAAAGACAACTTGGCTTTGGAACGGAAAACAGTGAAAAGGTCAATGAGCGTGACATTTACATGGACGCTTTGAAGAAGAGATTTAAACCAGAACTCATCAACAGAATTGATGTTATTTGCATCTTTGATTCGTTGTCCAAACAAGACCTTATCAAAATTTCTGACATTCTCATATCTAATATCAACAAGCGTCTTGCTGCAAGAAATTTGAAGTTGAAAGTTGACAAAAAAGCAATTGACTATATTGTCGCAAAAGGCTCTAATTTGATTTATGGTGCAAGACCACTTAAGAGATTTATTGAACAAGAGATTGAAGATAAAGTCGCTGAAAAAATCTTGCTTGGAGAACTTCCTGACCATGGCACAATTGAAGTGGAACTTGACGGCGATCAACTTGTGTTTAACGCAGTCTAAATAACTTTTGAAAAACATTTGGAGAATGGAAAAATATTTGGTAAAATGTTTGTACAAAGGAGTGGAATATGAAAATTACATTTGTTGAAAAAAATTATAAAATCGCAAAAAGATTCAAAGATGTCATCACTGAAAAGTTGGACAGATTGAACAAATATTTTGGAGATGAAGCATCAGCAAGAGTTGTTTGCTCAAAACAAAATAAAATTGAAAAATTGGAAGTTACAATCACAAACAAAGGTCTTTTGTATAGATCTGAAGTTTCTGGTCTTAATATGTATGAAAACATTGACCTTGCTCTTCCAAAACTTGAAAAACAAATTGTCAGAAACAGAGAAAAAATCACTCAAAGCAAGAGAAATGCTCCTAAGAATGTTGGTTTCGAATTCTTGGAAGAAATGCCAGATTTGAAATTGCCAGAAATTTATAAGAAAAAATCTTTTGACCTTGATCCAATCATGGTTGAAGAAGCAAAAGATGCAATCGAAAGATTGGGACACACATTCTTCATTTTCTTGAATGCTGAAACTGGAAAAGTTAACGTTATCTACAAGAGAAATGACAACAAATATGGTTTGATTGAAGTTAATTTCTAATCACCAACTGCAACATAACACAAAAATTTGACCAAAAGCAATTTGGAAGATGTTTTTGTGGCATAATTTAGATGAAAACGAACACAATAGAGATATGAAAAAATTTGTTTTGATTATCCTTTGTGTTTGTTTTTGTTTTATGGGCGCAGGTTGTGAAAATGAAACAAAATTGAGAGTTGCACACATCAGTGAGATGACTGGTGCACTAAGCACTGATTATGCAATCAAGGTTGTTTTGTACAATGATGGCAGAATGGAAGACAAATATGTTGATTTGCAAATCAAATCAAGCAAAGAAGAACAACTTTTGACTTTTGGTGAGGAGATGCAAGACCAATATGTCATTTGTTTGCCAAAGAGCGACTATTGGTATAATTTGACCTATCTCATCAGCAAGACCAATGGTGCGACAGGTGAAGCTGGTTATCAAACTTATGAAGATTTTGGAACAAAAGTGTTTTTGTTTTCTGCGAATAATGATGTTGATTTGACATTCCGAGTTGTTGCCGGACAAACAAAAAAGAATGAAGAAACTCAAGAAGAGATTTTGGTTTTGAGTGAAGATATTTCCAAAGAAGTGAAGGTTGAGGTCAAAAAACACCAAGAAAAATAAGTAACAAAAACCATGAAAATGAAAGTAAATTCCGAAAGTTGTTGAATTTACTTTTATTTTTTTTTGAGATATTGTATCATATATTTATTAAATGGGAGCGAATTATGTTATCAATTAAGAACTTATATCTTAAATATACCAAAGAGTTTTATGCTCTTGAAGACATCAACCTTGACGTGGCACCTGGGGAAAGTGTGGCTTTTGTTGGGGAGCAAAACAGCGGAAAGACAACCTTGCTTAGAGTGATTGCAAAGTTGGAAGATTACGATTCCGGAGAAGTTTATATCAACAAAATTCCTTTAAAAAAGATTGATTTCAAGACAGACATCAGTGTTGGTTATGTGCCTTATTGTCCTGTTTTTTTGGAGAACAAAACTGTTTATGAAAACTTTAAGTATATCTTGAACAAAAAAGGGTATAAGCCGGCTGAAGCAGAGAAGATGATTAACAATGCCATAATTGATTTTTCTCTTGAAAAAATCAGAGACGAAAAGGTTAAAAACATCAGAAAGGAAGATAAATACATCTTGTCACTCATCAGATTGTCATTCAGACAACTTGACTTGCTTCTTGTTGACAACATTTTTGATGAAATTTCTGACATTTATATTGATGCCATTCTCAACATGATCAAGAAGCTCAAAGGACCAGACACCACGTTGATTTTGGCTTGCACAAGACCTGAAATCGCAGAAAAAATTTGCAAAAGAAAGATCTATTTTGAACATGGCAAAGTCGTTGACGAATAAAAAACAGACCAGCTTGATTTCAAGCTGGTTTTTTGTTGTCTATTTTTAAGCACCATGGTGCATATTTGAATACATTTTAATTTTTATGTGATATATTGTGTGTAGGAAGGTGAAAAATGGATAAGTTGGTTGATTTATTGTATCAAAATTTTGTTGAACGAAAAATTGAAAAGATGGAAGAATATAAATTATATGAGAGTTTGGCGGATATTGAAGAAAAATTAAGAATGTCATTAGATAAGAATCAAAAAGTATTATTAGAAAAATATCAACAAGATATGTTTGAATTACATTATTGTGAAGATAAAATTTTGATTGAGTATATTGTCAAACTGTTTCGTTAATATTTATAAATCCTCAAAAGTGGAAGAGTTGTCAATGATTTTTTCTACATTCTCTTCACTTGGTTTTGATTTTTTTGGGGGAGATAGCATGTTGGACAGCGCTTGCATCAACATATTATTTTTTTGATCTGGGTTGTTGCTCCCAAAAAGGTTGCTGGCAAAAAGAGATGTCAACAGATCGTTGTTTCCAAACAAATTTCCAAAAAGATTGCCACCATTTTGTGCGTTAAACAGGTTTGAAAAAGGGTTTTGCCCTATGTTTTGATTTTGTGCGTTTTGTTCTTGTTGAATATTTCCTTGTGTGTTTGGTGTTTCAAAAGATTGTGTTTGAGCGTTCACGTTCAATGCCTCGGGGTAGTAGGCATTTGCTCTGTTATTTTGAAATTGTTGGCCATTATTCCAAAAATTGTTCATGCTTATTTATATGCAAGAAAATTTGATTTAGTGTAGATTTTTCAAACTTAAACATATATTGTTTCTAGGAGCAAAATATGAAACTTAGTGAAATGTCAAAAAATCAATCCACTTCAAAGACTAAGAACACAAATTCCCAAAAGGACATCAATCAGGCATATGAAGATTTGAAAGACCGTCCGGCAGATGAGTTGTTTTCCATGCTTTCCAAAGAAATTCAAAATCAAAAACTTAATGGCACATTTGATTATGACGCTCTCAGAACATCAGTTGAGAAAATCAAGATGTATTTGCCAACTCAAACCTACGAAAATATGATAAGGATAATTGACAGTTTGAAATGAATGTAAACAAAATAGACAGAAGATTATTAAACGAAATTGCAATATTAAGCCAGGATAAAAAATTGCCATGCTTTGTTTTTTCCAAAAATTTGGATAAGACGAGGCAGATTTTGATGGATAGAAAGATACATATCATTGATGAATATTTATTCATAAATTCTTTCTATTGCAAAGCGTCTCAAAAGGAAATTTTTTCGCTGTCAACCTCTGATTCTGTGAAATTTATCTCTTCGCTTGCGGTGGCAAATTGCATGATGTATGTTTCAAAACAAATCCTTGGGGCACAAGAATTGCCTTTCTATGGAGAAGGGGTGGGAGTTGCTTTCATTGACACTGGGCTCGCTCCACATTGTGATTTCATGATTGGACGAAATCGAGTGGAACTTTTTAAGGACTTCATTTCAAACAAGAAAAATATGTATGATGACAATGGACACGGAACTTTTGTTTGTGGGGTATGTTCCGGCTGTGGGGCCTTGTCAAAGTTTAAATATTCTGGAATTGCTCCAAAATCCAAAATCTTTGCACTCAAAGCTTTAAATGATAAGGGTGAGGCTAGTGCGAACAAAATTCTTGATGCTATGGAATGGGTTTATGACAATCATCAAAAATACGACATCAAAGTTGTTTGCATGAGTTTTGGAAGTGAACCGCTTGGACACAATGACCCTATCATGCTTGGTGCCGATGCTCTATGGAAAGATGGAGTGGTTGTGGTTGCAGCGGCGGGAAACAGTGGGCCGGAATATCAGACCATCAAATCCCCTGGCATAAGTTCAAAAATTATCACTGTTGGAGGAATTGACGACAACAGATATGATGATGCAAATTTCAATCGAAAATATTTTGAAATTGCGGATTTTTCATCACGGGGACCTGCTTTTCGAAACATAAAGCCAGATGTGGTTGCACCAAGTGTGGATATCATTGCATGCGGAATTAAAAATCCATACACTCTTTTGAGTGGAACT
>ULSO01071107.1_pt1 | contig 30489 bp, 26 predicted proteins | sample 1956701 | NCBI WGS metagenome assembly ULSO01 (sample SAMEA4835708, study PRJEB28245) | human gut metagenome | biome: gut microbiome; material: fecal sample | place: Denmark | collected 2008 | reverse complement strand
CCCGCAAATTTTTTTGCGGGCGGGCTTTTTTTATTTAAATTTACTAAAATTATCCGAGAAGAAAACTTAAAATATCTGTTTTGCCCTTGCCTTTGAACGTTATGTACAGAGCGAAATTCTGCTTCGGCGAAACAAAATCGCCGAAAAAGGTTTTCCAGTTTTCCGAGGGCTCGACGTCAATCTGCGCGAGACAATTCTTTCCGTCGCTCACGATAAGTTTGCCCCTGCCGCTTCCGCGGGCTGTTATGCCTATGCGCGTAGCGCCGCACGGCGAGAAATATTTGAACCCGCACACCGCTCCGTCGCGGAAATTGGCTATGTGCTGATAAGCCTCCCTCTCCCCGTCCGGAAGATCCTGCGTTATGTATGGATGAACGCCGTCTGCGGGCACGTCGCCGCGCATAGTTCCGTACTTGCTCTTTAAATTGCAGGCTATGCCCGCGGGATATTCTCCCCTGCCCTCAAGCGGTCCGCCGTTGAGCCCGCAGCTCGTCATTTCGACCTGCTCTATTTTTGCCTCGGGCGAAACCTCTATTCTCTCCGCGCACGCCTGACGGGAAAAAGACCTGCGGTTGGTGTGCCTGTGATAGAACACGTACCACTGCCCGTTTATGCACTCTATCGACCCGTGATTGTTAGCTATATAGCCGTTGCAATCATTCTCGTCCGTTATGCCGTTTATACCTATATCGCCGTTTGAAATTATCGTTCCGCCGAAAGTAAAAGGTCCTTCCGCGTTGTCAGACGTGGCATAACACAGCTCGTGCCCGTAATAGGACGACCAGATGAAAACGTACTTATCGCCCACCCGCCTTATGGAAGAAGCCTCGAAAAATTCGTGCCCCTCGAAGCCCGTTCCCGCAGAGTTGGAAAAGGACGGGACGACGGCGACGGGCTCGCCCTCTATCGTGAGCATGTCGTCTTTGAGACGGTAAACCCACGCGTTGGTGTAAGTTTTGGGCACGTCCATCAAATGCCTCGGGGGATAGGGACAATAGCCGATATAAAGATAATTTTTGCCTTCGTCGCGCAATATTGCGGGGTCAAACGCATAAGGCTCGCCCTCGCGCGAAGACAAAACGTGCCCGTCGGGAAACTTTACATGCCCGTAAAACTCGTACCTTCCTGCGGGCGTGTCGCACACCGCCACGGAAATTACGCTGACGAAATCGAGCGCGTAATAGAGATAATACCTCCCGTCCGCGCCGCGGCAGACGTCGGGAGCGAACAGCGCGTGCGAGCCGTCGGCGTTAAGAGGGTCCTGCTCCTTTTTATAAATGACGCCCTCTTTTTTCCAGTCCGAAAGGTCGGATACGGGCGCCGACCAGCAGACGTAATCGTTCATGCAGAACTTGTCCCCGCCGAAGCGGTCGTGGCTGCCGAAAAGATATATTCTGTCGCCGAACACGTGCGGTTCGCCGTCGGGGATGTATTCCCACAGAGGAAGAAAGGGATTGAAAACCTGCTTTTTCATACCTCGCCTCATTATTTATTTTTTTATAATTATAGACCCGTGCGCGCGCAAATGCAATACCCATAGGGCAATATCAAAGCATATGTCCGCAGAAAAATTGTGATTTTTACAGTATAAATGCTTTCACGGCGGGCAATAACAGACGTATGAAAAAATTTTGCATAACTTTCTTTGTTTTACTCATCTTAATTGCAACGGTACTCGCGGCGACGCAGGTAAAAACCGCGGAGACGCAATACGAATATCTGCGCATTCACGTCCGCGCAAATTCCAATTCCTCATTCGACCAGAACATAAAATATTCGGTAAAGGACGAAGTCGTCGAATTCATAACGCCTTATATAGCTCAGTGCGCGACCAAAGAGGCGGCGATGGAAGTTATAAGCGGCATTACGGACGGAATAGAAAGAACGTGCGACAGCGCGCTCGAAAAGCTGGGCGTAAACTATAAATCGCGCGCCGAGGTGAGAAAGGAATACTTCCCCACCAGGGTTTACGGCGAAGTTACCTTAAACGCGGGCGAATACGACGCTCTAATAGTGGAGCTGGGCGAAGGCACGGGCGACAACTGGTGGTGCGTGATATATCCGCCCCTCTGCTTTACTTCGGCAACGTGCGACGTGCAGTACCGTTCGCTTATTTACGACATAATTGATAAATTTTTTAATAGATGAAGCGCGCTAAACGCCTTTTAGCGTCATCGGGAGGAATTATTTTAGATGAAAAAAGCACTTAAAGCCGGCATAGCGCTCGCCGCGACTTTCGCATTGGTCGGGGGATATGCCGCAGTCGATTTACAGATGCAGCAGGCGCAGTACGCCGCAATCTCCGTCGTCGAAACGGCAGTCCTTAAAAAAGGCTCGAGCGGCGGCGAGGTGCAGGAAGTACAGCGCAGGCTCAAAATGTGGGGTTATTACTCGGGCGAGGTTGACGGCATTTACGGCTCGAAGACCGTAGAAGCGGTGAAATATTTTCAGCGCAAAAACGGACTTACCGCAGACGGCATAGTCGGCAAATCCACGTTCCAGGCCCTCGGCATGAACGACAGCGCAAAAGTTGTTGAAAATCAGAACGGCGGAGGTTCTTCCTCTTACACCAATTCTGACTTGTACCTGCTTGCAAAATGCATTTACGCGGAAGCCAGAGGCGAAAGCTACACGGGTCAGGTCGCCGTCGGCGCGGTCATTTTAAACCGCGTGGACAGCCCCTCTTTCCCCAACACCATTGCGGGCGTAATCTACCAGAAGAACGCGTTTACCGCCGTTTCCGACGGACAGATTAACCTTGAACCCAACCAGACAGCTTTGAACGCTGCCGCAGACGCGATGAACGGCTGGGACCCCACTTACGGGTGCCTGTATTATTACAACCCCGCCGTCGCGACGAGCAGCTGGATTTTCACGAGACAGACTGTTACCACCATAGGTAAGCACGTCTTCGCAATATAGGAGGTAACGGATGAGCGAGAAGAAGAACACATCGAGCGGCGCAGAAAAGACGGAAAAACTCGCCGCAAAAAAGACGACTTCGCAAAAGTCTTCGAAGGGAACGGTCAAATCGACCGCGGCAAAAACGCAGACTGCAAAGCGCAAGCAGACGGACGCGGAGCGCAAGAAGGCGCAGGAAATGCGCATGAAAGCCGAAAAGAAGCAGGCAAAGCTGGAAAAGAAGCTCGAAGCCAGACAAAAAAGGCTTGACAGAATAGCGGCTATGCGCGAAAAGCGCGCCGAGAGGACGGAAGAGCGCAGGCGCCGCAGAGATAAGTTAAAGCACGAAAGCGAAAAGGAGCGCGCAGAGAGAATTAAGAGCGAACGCGCGGCAAAGATGGAAGCGCGCAACGCAAAGCGCGAAGCCGCCGCAGCCGAACGCCGCGCAAAGCGCGAACACAGGCTTAAACTGCGCGCGCAGAAGATGGCGGAAAAGCAGAACAAGCGCCATGCGCCCGGCTTCGGCGGCTGGCTTGCAGCCGTAATATCCCTGGGCGTAACCTGCCTCGCCCTTGCCAGCGTGGTAACTTACGGCTGGATGAACATGAGCGACATGCAGGCGAGCATGAACGGCTCGCAGACGCAGGCTCTTTACGAACTCAATTCGGTGGTGGATAACCTCGACGGAAATCTCGCGAAAGCGAGAGTTTCCTCCTCCTCTTCGGACAGAGCGCGCGTTCTTGCAGATATCGCCATTCAGAGCGAAATGGCCGAAATGATTTTAGAGCGCATGCCCCTCGACGGAACGTCCACGGCGCAACTCTCGGCATTCGTAAACAAAATGGGCGACGCCGCGCAGAACATGCTCTATACCGTGGCGGACGGCGGCGAACTTACCGAATGGCAGACGGCGAGCATAGAGTATATGTACCGCACTAACAAACAGATAAAGAACGTCTTGAACGAACTCGTTTCCAAGGCGGGCACAAAGGATATCGAAGCCGTGCTTCGAGGCAATCAGAGCATTATATCCGACAGCTTCTTTGATCTTGAAAACAACGTAATAGAAGCGCCCAAGGGCATTTTCGACGGTCCTTTCGCCGACGAAATCAACGACACCAACATTTCATTCTTCGAAGGGCTTAAAGAGATAAGCTGCGAAGAAGCAGAAAAAATGGCAGCAGAGATATTCAAAGATTACAAAGTTACCGAAACCCGCTGCACGGGCGAAACGGTAACCGCCAACATGAGCCTTTACAACATTTCGATGACCGCCGAAGACGGCGAAATGTTTGCGCAGCTCTCCAAAAAGGGCGGCAAGCTCGTGATGTTCGACAGCTACAAGGAATGCACTGAGCATAAGTTCGACGGCGCGCATTGCGAAACCATAGCCGAAGAATTTTTAAAGGCGGCGGGTTATGACGACATGAAAGCCGTCTGGATGAGCGAAAACGGCACAACCTGCAACATCAACTTCGCACCCGTTCAAAACGGAGTGATTATCTACCCCGACATGATTAAAGTAAAAGTATGCGAGGAGCGCGGAATTGTTACTGGCGCCGAAGCGATAAGCTATATTTTAAACCATTCGCAAAGGGATATTGCCGAGGCAAGCATAACCGAAGCCCAGGCAAAGAGCTCGATAGACGGACGACTTGACATCACCTCGTCGAAGCTGGCGCTCATACCCCTCGAGGATAACGAAGTGCTCTGCTACGAATTCCACGGCACTTACGACGGCGGCGAATATTACGTCTATGTCGATGCCCGCACGGGCAACGAAGTGCAGGTGCTTACGGTAATAGGCACCGCGCAGGGCAAAAACGCTCTTTAAAAAATAACGCATCGGGCACGGATTTCAAAATCTGTCCCCCTCTGCAAAAAAACAGCCGACTGCTTTTGCAGTCGGCTGTTTTTTTATCTGCTTAGTTCCGATTACACCAGAATTATCATAGATAAATTCAAGTCCGTTTTTACCGTTAATATGAGTAGTTCCATAAAAAGGTACTATTCAATATCCATTCTGACCCGCATTTTGAGGCAAAACCTCACACAAAAATCCGTTATGTTGTTCCGCATTTACCTTGATTTGTGTTACAATCTGATCAATTTGCTTTTTACTGAACCACATCGTAAGAATATATTCTTCTTTGTTTATTCCTTCATATTTTATAAAAATTGCAGAAAAATAAAACATCCCTTTGTTTATCATATCAAGGCGTAAACTTTTTCTGTATTGTAATGATTTAATTCCCGAATAATTTATTTTAAGATCATTATGCCTGACTAAAAATAAATCCCTGTTGGCAGCAACAAAAATATATTCATCAAAGAAAATTATTTTATATCTTATTATTTCACGCGTTTGCAATATAAACAATATTACTATAACAATCATAATACAAACCATTAAGCAAATGATCATTATATTGTAAGCGTTGTTTGCCGGATACCGTAGTTGATTTAAAATTGTAAATACTCCCAGACATAACAACCCAATTAAAATATATATTTAATTAGCGTGTATATTATATATGCTGCACCCTTAGGTCTTAAAACTTTTTTATTCATAATACTCCTGAACCTTAACGCTCAATAGCGATAAGTTTTAATATAATGGGTAAGTATTAGTTTCTGGAAATGTATAATTAGGTTCATAATATTTTGTGACGAAGATTATATGTTCATCACGGGTTTAATAAGTAATAAGAATAGAGGTTAATTACGTTAATGATTTAAGGATCGGCGTATTCTCTACTGTCGCTGGAGATAAAGCGCCCACCTTTTGGGGTATAGCAATAGCCGCTGTAAAGGAAGAGTTTAGTATGATTAATTATTTTTTATAAATAAAATTGTTTATTACTTCTCTTCCGCCAGATATTTTTATATCATTGCCAAGCAATGCTGCTTTATTTTTTACCTCATCAATCAAATTTGCAACTTGTGTTTTGCTGTAATAATAAACATTTATTAACTTCGTTTGCCCATTTTTTAAGTCAAAAACAATATAAGGCATCTCAACAGATACGTGCTTTACCTGATATCCGTCAGAATCTCTACTTGTCGCACATAAATATATATCTTTAATGTCCTCATAAAAAATACTCGTTTCATGTTGCAATCGCCGTAAGAACAAGCCGCGTTTGTCTGCCATATCCGCATGAACGGCAATCATATTATCTTTTAAAACTATTTTTTTCTTTAAAAACGACAGCAAGTAAATAAAGGAACTTACCCCCACCAATACTGCTGATAGAAAAATTAAAATATAATACCAATCATACGTATTAAAAAACTTATTTATCGCAAATACTATGGCGACCAAACAAAGTATAACAATAGTTGTAAATAGTAACTCACTTATTATTATAAGTATAGAGTGCGGGTAAATCTTTTTCATTTACTGATTGTCCTTAAATCTCCAAAAAGGATTTTTTACCGTTGGGAAAATTAATTAAAATATTATTTTAATACTGAATAAGGTTCAAGCCGGACCTATTATACCATTATTATATCAGAGAATATGCTATCACTTTCAGTATCGTAGTAAACCGCGACAAAGGAAAGAATTGAGAACGCCTATACCTCTTCTGCAATAGCCGCCGTTGTCATTGAGCACCTTAAGATTACTCATTGCTTTATACAAATATTTTACTATCTTACAGACAATCTTGTCAATATCGGCACAAAAATCCGCGAAGCGAAATTTCGCTCCGCGGACTGATTGCTTTTATCTAAATATTTTAAGCTTTAATCTCCTGAATATTATGCCTGTTCATCAAATCAACGAACTCATTAATATGGATCAGCGTTATTTCGACAACCAAATTATCTTTATTAATATCAGAATAAATTATTTGGTATTTACAATGACCTGTTTTAAAAAATCTCTCTAACCTATAATTCTTTATATTTTGTAAACTTATACGCTTTTCTTTATATATTTTTATTATTATTTCTTTATCGGTTACTTTTAGCGAATACAATCTGGCACGTAAATATCTGCTTAAAAATAAACATGATAACAAAAAAACAATACAAATCCGCCAATTGAATCAGCAAGCGTAAAAGCCGAATATGGATACCAATAAGCCAACAAAAAATTTATTGAACAGATAAACAGTACTACCGTTATTATAAGCGAATATTTAGATATCCTTTTCAAGTTTTCCTCAAACAATATATCTTCCATTATTTCTCCTAACATTTTGTTATTATTAAAAACTAAATACAATAGAAAACAACACCCTGATCACGATAATACAACACTGTACTGTGGAGATAACTTGTTGTATGCTATCGCACAATATAAAGCAACAAGCTTCAGGATCGTAGTAGCGGGTTTACAGAAAGTAAAGTTCTGTTTCGGTATCGTAGTAAACCGTAGCAACAGAAAGAATTGAGAACGCCTATGCCTGTTTTGCAATCCTTTCCAATGTCATTGGCTACTTTTAATTGCCAAACACCTTGTATTTGTATTTTAACACTATACCGCTATGACCGTCAAGTACGGCTATGACATTGCCTGCGCGCGACTTGCCAATGCTTTATTTTTTTTAATTCAAACAAATTTGAAGCAGCTAAAAAGGGACGCTTTGTAAAACATCCCTTTTTATTATTTAAATATTTGCTATTAATTGTTAGTTTTTAATTACAGAAAAAGGTATTTCCAAAATCCCACATATTTTTTGCCTGATTGTAAGTTACGCTTTCAGAAAATTCCCGCAAGTCATTATCTCCCGCCTCGGTTAAAGAAGTTTGCACTATAACACCGCTAAACCTACGCACCTCAAATTCTTCCGCATAATAAAATCTAAAAAAATCAAATCAGTGCATATATCGCCTATAAATCCGCTTATTACTACCAGCAATTTTAAAAACGGATTTACTTTTCGTACACATATAGAAACAATATCTTCCTTTTTAATATGAAATTGTACTTTTTTCCCGTGGACTTTAATAACTTCTTCTGCTGTAACTATTAGTTTCCCTTTATAACATAATCGCGCAATAATAGCTATTAAACCAACAGAAAAAAACATATTGCAAAACCAATACCTATGGCTGCCCAAGGTATTAATTCATTGATAATAATTGAAATAATTACCCCTATACCACACGCTAAAATATATCCAACGCAAACAGATATTACCCATGCGATATAATTGTCTTTATATGGCTTTTATTATTAATTGCGTGGGTTCTTTCAAATTAATTCACCCTTAAAAGATCCAATATAAAAGCAACGGAATATATAAACGCATATAAGTAATACGAGCGTAAAATTACAGCTTTATGATGATAGCAAAACACATTATTTTTTGTCAAATATTGAGCCATTATTCTGAATTACTTGACAAAATTACACGTGAAACATTACATTGCTGGGGTCTTTCTGAAATAGAAAAACGTATCGTCTTCTCCGCACTGGCGGAGCCCGGCTGAGAGCAACATGTTGCGGCTGCGCAAATTAGGTTTGTAACATTTGGCGACAACGGTTTCTACGTTAAGGTCAAAAAACGCATAATTCATTGCGCCGATAACCGCCTCGCGAGCGTAACCTTGCCCTTCAAACTCGGGAAGAAGCCTGACGCCCACTTCGCAGTCTCCGCGATAGCCGAAATTATGCAGAACCACCTCGCCGATGAACGTTCTGCCGCAATAAATGCCCATAGGCATTTCGTCGCGGTTTTTAAAATCTTCCCTGAGCGATTGCATAAAGAATTCGGGAGTAGGCTCGCCACTGAAATGCTGACGCCAATCATATCCCCAATATTTATTTCTATCAGCATCATATTCCAACTTAAAAAGCCCCAGCGCATCTACATCCGTGATTTCCTTTATTGTAAGGCGAGGGGTTGCAAGGACGGGAAGATGGGAGACGCGGTCGATTATTCGGCGCGGGAATATATCATATTTTTCGATAAGGCGCACGGGATTATACTGCAATTTACTCTTTCTGAGCCCTGCGTCGCCCGCATCGTCTTCCCGATTGATATACTTGACATTGAGGGCAAAATGGGCGGCAAATTCGTTTGCCATGGTGGGATAAACGCCGTCGTAACCCGTAAGAGCTTTTTCAACATGGATAATAAGCTGGTCGCCGCACTTTTCGCCCATCGAAAGGGCGACTATTGTTCCGTCCACTTCCAACGCACCGACGAAAAGATGCAGCTCGTCAATATAGGGCAGCATGTCGTAAACGCTTTCAAGCTCTTCTTTTGCCATGACTGTGCCCTTTGAAAGCTGACGGACTTCATATCTTTTCAAAAAATCATGTATGACCGCGCGGTCGTCGCCGTTCAATGTCAGAAATTTATACTGCGGGAAGAGCTTTTTGAACTTATTGACATGATTCCTCTGTCCCGAAAACTTCTTTCCGGGGTATTTTATAAAGTCCTCCGCATTGTAAAGGTAATCTCTCCACCGTCTGTGGTTGGTTATCCTCATCTCCATGCCGTACCTATCGAGCATTATATCCATTTTTTCACGTGGAACACAAGTATAATGAATGCGTATATTTTTTTCTCGACAGTACTCCTCTATCATGTCGATAGCTTTCTCCGCATCGCCATCGTTGAGCTCCATAGGATAATGAAAGTACGTTCTGCCCTGATAATACTCTCGGAAAACCACACAGCCTGCAACATAGGCAAATTCGATGGCAAAATGCTTCTGCCACATAAATTTGAACGCCGCAGAATAATCGCTGAGCAGCAGATTGCAACACTCAAAATATTTACGCATGGCGATAATATCGCTTAAAGTCAAAGTTTTGAATTCAATTTCCATAAATTTATAGTAAAAGCGCCTGCATATGCATAGCGCTTTTGTAAAAATACTCCGTTATTTCTTAAATATTCCTTACTTTTCTTACTTTTCTTACATATTTCGCGTTTTAATATATAAATTTTTGTCATTTTGTGCCGAAAACACGTCATTTTGCAAAAAAAGTTTCAAAAATGGGTTATTGTTTGCCGATTATGTCGAGAATTTCTGATATTCTGTCGAGATCGTCGCGCGAATAGTAATCAATATATATTCTGCCCTTCTTATCGTTGCCGATAAGGCTGACTTTGGTTCTGAACGCAAAGCGCATGCGTTCGACAAGGTCTTTGAGCTCTACTGAAGCGATGGCGCGCTTTTTCTTCTTGCGCTCGTCGAGAACCTCCGGCGAGATATTGTAGGAGCGCACCTTTTTTTCAAGTTCGCGCACAGACATTCCGCTTTTTATTGCGTCGGTTGCGAAAGAGATCTGGTCGTCTGGCGCAAGCGGCACGAGCGTTCTCGCATGACCTGCGGACAATTTACCTTCTGCAACCAGCGCCGTTACTTCGGGCGTGAGCGAAAGCAATCTCAATGTGTTTGCGACTGCGGGGCGGGATTTTCCTATGCGCTCGGCAAGTTCGTCCTGCGTGAGTTTATAGTCTATCATGAGCTGCTTCATCGCACTCGCCGCTTCGATTGGATTGAGGTCTTCACGCTGAAGGTTTTCAATCAGCGATATTTCCTTAATCTGACGCTCACTGTATTTGCGTATGACGACGGGCATTGTGGTAAGTCCCGCCATCTTTGCCGCGCGATAGCGCCTTTCGCCGGCGATTATCATATATTTGCCACTGCCGTCGTCGTTGACGACTATGGGCATTATGACGCCGTGCTTTTTGATTGAATCAGCAAGCTCGCGCATTGACTGCTCGTCAAAATTCTTTCTGGGCTGATTGGTATTTGCGTATATTTCGGAAAGTTTGAGTTCGGAAGCGTTTTTGCGTTCCTCCTCAGTATAAGACGCCAACGCCGACTTACCCTCGTAAACGTTGCTGAACGCCGTGCCCGTCTCTTCGAATAACGCCTCTAAACCCTTGCCAAGGCCTTTTCCGTTGTCCTTTGCCATATTATCTCCTTTGCGCGGAACTTGTCCGTCCCGCCCTGAACGACTATTTATACCGCTCTGTATTGTTGTAATAAAATATTTCAATGCCCTTTGCGGGCACATTTAACGCATTACATCCGCCGAAACGCGGACATGATTAAAAATATCGGCTGACGCCTCTGAAAACTCAATTTGAGCCTTGTCTATACATTTGTGTGCTGTCTTTGCAAACTTCGTATTTTTGCTCAAACTTTAACGCCCGCTCGAGCCGCACGCAAGTCAACTTCTGTGCGATCGGGTCAATCATCTTAAAACGGCAACCATATAGCTTTATTACAGCTTGTCGTACTGTTTAATGCAGCATTTGCAAATTATGCAGCATGTCTACAAAACAACCGCAACGACAATTTTTCTGACGGCAATCAAACGACTTTTGCATTAATCAACTTAATAAAACGCTGTTAAATGGGCAAGCAAAACTTGTTAAAACCTTTTTGCATATATCTAACGCCTAGTAGCTCAAATAAGTATTGCAAAGCCCATTTAACCATGTAAAATCGTTTGAAAAGCGTGTTTAAAGCCCCAATTATTAAGGAGCCTGCCAATATATAACTTGCAGTCGTCTGACGATACAGCCTTTACAGACAGCAAATTACATTTCCGTCAATGTCGCAGCCGCAAGCACGCGAGATATCCACTTCCTTCGGCAAACCCACTTGCAAAGCAAGTCAGATTAAAGCCGCATGAATATCACATATAAACGATTTACAAGCTCGACGAAGCCGTTTAAAGCCTTATTATTGCTTGGATAAGAACTCTTCTGCAAGAGCTTTATATGCCCTCGCTCCCACACACTTGGGGTCATAGAGCGAAATAGGCTTGCCGTGGCTGGGGGCTTCCGAAAGCCTTATGTTGCGGGGGATTACAATTTCATAAAGTTTGTTCTTGAAGAACTTTTTAATCTCCGCCGTAATCTGCTTTGAAATGGTCGCTCTGCCGTCGTACATGGTAATGACCACACCCTCGATGACAAGGTTGGGGTTGAGATGCTGTTTGACGAGAGCAATCGTGTTCATAAGCTGGCTGACGCCTTCCAGGGCGTAATATTCGCTCTGCAAAGGTATCAGAACGGAGTCCGAAGCCACCCACGCATTTATTGTAAGAAGCCCGAGCGAAGGCGGACAATCGATGAATATGTAATCGTAATTGCCCTTTACTTCTTTGAGGGCATTTTTCAAAATGGCTTCGCGGCTGTGCTTATAGACCAAATCGACTTCCGCACCCGACAAATCGACGTTCGCCGGAAGAATATCTAAAAGCGGAACTTCGGTCGGAAGAATATTGTTTGAAACTTTGTCGTCGTCTATCAGCACACTGTAAACCGATTTTTTTAAGGCACTTTTGGAAAAACCAAGACCCGTAGTCGCGTTGCCCTGGCTGTCCAAATCAATAAGCAGAACCTTTTTGCCGAGCTCCGCACAATAAGCCGCCAGATTGACAACCGTGGTAGTCTTTCCCACTCCGCCTTTTTTGTTTGTGAACGAAACAACTTTTCCCATAATTTTCTCCTGCTTACGCAATTAAAAAATGTCTGAAACCTTCGTCCGAAAAATTGAAGACCACTCTTTTCGGACCATAAAAAGCTGAATGTTTCCCATGAAACATTTTTTATTTTTCCGCTTTATCGCATGAAATTTTAAGCGGAAAAAAGTTTTAAATACGGCTGTGTCCGCGGCGAAAATTTTCGCCGCGGAACATCGTCCGAATTATTCAAATCTCTTGAAAGGATTGCCGTTGGAAGTGCTGTCGTGTTTATCCATATACTCCATCACCTCTTTATAATCCTTTCCTTCCATAAGAAGATCTACTTCCTCCGAATAAATGGTTTCGCGTTCGATAAGAACCCTTGCCATGTTGTCCAGAACTGACCTGTGTTCGGTAAGAAGTTTAGTTGCGCGCGCATGCGCACCTTCTATTATGGAGTGCATTTCCTCGTCGATAATTTTCGCCGTTTCGTCGGAATACGTGTTGTGCGTTTCCATATCCTTGCCAAGGAATACCGTCTGCGAATTGGAACCGTATGTTACGAGACCGAGCTTTTCGCTCATACCCCATTCGGTAATCATGCGTTTTGCCATCTCGGTTACGCGTTCGATATCGTTGGAAGCACCCGTCGTTATATCCTTGATAACCAGCTCTTCCGCAACACGACCGCCGAGAGCCATGCAGATAAAATCGTTTATCTTGTTCTTGGTCATATGCACGTCGTCGTTGTCGGGACGGGTCATTGTATAGCCCGCCGCATTGCCGCGGGGAATGATAGAAACTTCCTGAACGGGGTCGCAACGCTCGCACAATTTTGCGATAATCGCGTGTCCCGCTTCGTGATAAGCCGTAATGCGTTTGTCGCTTTCGGTTACAACCCTGCTCTTCTTCTGAGGACCCATAATTACTTTATTTACGCCCTCGTAGAGCTCGGCGTTGCCTATGAAATGCTTGTTTGCTCTCGCCGCAAGGATTGCAGCTTCATTGAGCAGGTTGGCAAGGTCGGCACCGGAGAAACCTGCGGTAATTCTCGCAACCGTCTTGAAGTTGACGTCGGGAGCCATAGGTTTGTTGCGGGCGTGAACCTTTAAGATCTGCTCTCTGCCCTTTACGTCGGGAAGGTTGACAAAAATCTGTCTATCGAAACGGCCCGGTCTCATAAGTGCGGGGTCGAGGATATCGGCACGGTTGGTCGCAGCCATGACGATTACTCCTTCGTTCGACTCGAAACCGTCCATCTGAACGAGGATCTGGTTTAAAGTCTGCTCTCGTTCGTCATTGCCTCCGCCGAGACCTGCGCCTCTGTGTCTGCCCACCGCATCGATTTCATCTATGAAGATAATGCAGGGCTGATTTTTCTTCGCCATATCGAAAAGGTCGCGCACACGCGAAGCGCCGACGCCGACGTACATTTCGACGAAGTCAGAACCCGAAACCGAGAAGAACGGAACGCCCGCTTCGCCCGCTACTGCTTTGGCGAACAGCGTCTTACCTGTTCCCGGAGGGCCTACAAGAAGGACACCCTTGGGAATTCTTGCGCCCAGATCGACGAACTTCTTAGGCTGTTTGAGGAATTCGACGACTTCTGCAAGCTCGAGCTTTTCCTCTTCGGCGCCCGCGACGTCAGAGAACCTGACTTTGATATTCGTAGATACGCGCGCTTTCGTCTTTGCAAAAGACATAGCTTTGCCTGCTCCGCCCGCAGTCGAGCGTATTATCAGCCAGAAGACTACGCACAGAACAAGGATGATGACGAATTGGAATACCGACGACCAGATGCTGCCAGCATTGGGATTAGTGTACTCTACGCTGACACCGTAACTGAGCCAATCCTGCAATACACCGTCAGATGACGGCGCATTATAGAACGAGGGACCGTAGCAATAGAATGCCCTTACTTCCTTTCCGTTTCTGATAACATAACCGTTCAACTGGTACTGGTCAAACTGAACTTTTACAATACTTTCCAGTTTCTCGCCTTTATAAGTTATATTGTTGTCGGCGTCGATAGCGTAATCGCTGTCGGTAACAACGTTGCCCTTTTCGTCGAGCACTTTGTTATCTGAAACAGTATAAGCATTGTAATTAACGTAGCGAACAAAATCGTCGTATTCGATTTTCTTTGCGCCGCCGTTAAGTGTGGTGGTAATAATTATCGCAATGGCCGCAATGACCATAATGGCGACAATCACCCATACGATAATTCTGCTTTTTTTGTTCAAATTGATACCTCTTCAAGGCTTAACGCCTTTTAATAAGATTATTTTTACCTGTGACAAACTAATTTTACCATATTATATAAACTATATCAAGCGATTTGCAAAAATTTTGTGCGTATCACGCAATTTTTATCGCGTTTTCACACGATATTTAATCGGTTTTTAACCGTTCCACGTGAAATATATATTTGTTTTATTAAACATATATTTATTAAAAATTGCGTTGCGCCTTACATAATTTTAGCCGTTTTTAGTTTCACGGGAAACATCCTACCAAATTTTTTTGAGTTTTTAATGTTTCACGTGAAACCGTAACGCTCAAAAATCTGCCTTTGTACAATTTTTCCCTCTATATTATACTGTCAATATGTGCATATCTATTCCATTGTTGATAATTTATACCAAAATTATCAACAAATTGCCTGTTTTAATCTTTCTCGGCACAAAATTTTTAGCTTTTGTCAATAAAATGGGCGTATATGCGCATATTTTACTGACAGTGCAATGATTCATGCGCTTGAAATTACCTTAGCGCAACATGAATTGTTCATTATTTTTACTCTTTTTTAATCTGGTAATAAACCTTTTTGAGCAAAACAGGCGCGTCATTTTACTGAAATCAGTTAAAAATTTTATTGCGCCACCATATTTTGTCATCAAAATTTTTATATATGGTTAATTAAAACATACCAGCTAAACTTATTGCCGCACAGACACAGTATATGCAATTTATCGACAATAACTTTTGTTTTGAAGTGAATATTGCTGATAAATTTTGTCAATAACCTGCTGGCAACGATAATGCGGAAATTTTTCCGAAAATAATAATAAACAGGTAATTAATTGACATACTCATTCAATCTGTACAATTCCATGGCTGCGGACGGAGCTTATGCGGCGCTTAAAAAAATTCTTATAAAAACTTCTGCGCCCCCCGTGGTTTTATGCATAGGAAGCGACCTTTCGGTGGGCGATTCACTCGGTCCGCTTGTCGGAACTATGCTTAAAAATCGCCTTAAAGCGCTCAATGTTTACGTTTACGGCACGCTTTCTAAACCTATAACAGCGCACGAAGTCAGATATATCAATTCATTTCTCGCGCAGACGCACCCGAACAGCACGGTTATTGCCGTCGATGCGGCGGTTGGGAATTCTTCTGACGTCGGTCTTATAAAAATTTCTAAAAATGCCTTGAAGCCCGGCAGCGGAGCACAAAAAAATCTGAATAAAGTCGGCGATGCGTCCATTATGGGAATTGTCGCCGAAAAATCTCTGTTCAATTATGCCCTTTTTTCCGCAACCAGACTTAACATGGTTTTTAAAATGGCGCAGATAATTTCGGACGGTATCTCCGATTATTTTACCGACTACCTCAGCGCCGCCGGTTCGGGCAGCTCGGTCGTATGAATTTAAGTTTTTTGATTATTTGGGTAATTTAATTTATGTACATGATCTTTGCCAAAGACAATAAAACTTAACTTACAAATTCATGTATAAAATTTCTGCAATTCAATTTTTTGACGCATATTAATAAAGGTTTTAATTGACCTCTAAGCTATTGGGCGAGTTCAGCAAGATATTATGTCTAATTCTTTGCGCAATCAAAATTTTATAAATAAGAAGAGCAGGGCTAAATAAAGTTTTAAATTTTTCTGCTTATAACAACGATTGCTTCATTCAATTTGCTTTTTCAATTTGCTCTTGCAGGCAGTTAAAAAATGTTACGAATTTAAAGATACGAAATTTATACACAGTTAACATTCTAAATAACAGATTTGTTGCGCAAAAACAAAAAAGTTTTAAAGTCTTTGTTTGCCTTTACTTTGCAAACTTTTTTTCGTTTTAACACGATTTTTTAAAGATTTAAGCATATAAATTCTACAATTTAATTTGCCAAAATTTCATGTAATAAAATGTAAGATATTGCTTTAAGTTAATTATTTAATTTGATATTTACAACATATTAATCATATATTTTAAGCACTTATAATCATACAAAACCTCGTTCATTGAGGCATATATGCGGGGCAATCATAATTTTTGTATAATTTAACAAATATTTACCATTTTTTACCTGAAATGTGCATTCGTTGAGGCATATATGCCGCTCAATTACAATTTTTATATTGATTTTATCAAAAAAAGCCGCTTAAAGCGGCTTTTTTATTAATTAAAGCACTATAAAATTATGTCAACATTGACAACGGGTGTAATATAATGATAAAATACAAATGTCAAATTAAGTCGCTTGGGCTATAAAAATCTGATTTTACTGATATCCGGACACGTTATTTTTCGGATTAATTTTTTCCGAGCAGAAAAGGCAGAAGGCAACTATGTTAAATAAATCAAGCACGGTTTTAAAGGAGCTGATATGAAAAAAGTATTTAAAATGACAACTTTATTGTTGTTTGCACTCATATTGGCTTTTTCTTTTCCAGCTTGCAATAATGTCAAACACAAATACATATTTTCAGGCACAAATTACATAGAACCTTCTTTTTCCTCGGCGGGCTCGCCTCAACAGGGTATATTGTTTGATCTTGAATACGGAGAGTTTTACATAAATACAACGGATATCCATCTCGGCGACACAATAGTGGACAGCCATTTGAATTTACTCAATTTTTTGAAAAATAACGGGCTGAACATAAGGCAACTTAAATACCTGGTATCGGACTATCAATGCAGTTTTGGAGACAGTAAATACAATACTGTCTATCTGGACATAAATTCCCCCAATGACTATAAAACAATAATTGCTTATTTACAGGCAATATGGGGAGAATACACAAACTACGGTTATTTATATGCACTTTCTGACGCCATTGCCGAAAAACTCGGGTGGATGACGGACGACGTCGTAAACATGACCCAGTCTGACATTAATGCCTTTTTTAAAAGTAACGCAGACATGCTCAACCTCGACTATCTTCGTATGACGACGACTTATTCCACAGCGGAAGAGGTTAAATTCTGCAAGGCGTTGAGCAAGCAACTTTTAGAAAAAATTGATTGGCAAAGCCTGTTATCGCTGAACATTGACGAGCAACTTCGCGTTTTTTATCAATTAATCGATGACTATGCACGGCAAATTAATACGGATTTTACGCGAAGCGACTATCGTTTTGCCTACTATGGTTCGAATATACCTTTGAAAATAATGCTGACAAACGTTGAGTTGCAGCTGGAAAACGGATATGTTGACAGTGCGACTGGTAACGCGGATTTTTGGAAAGATTGCAGGACGATTATTTCAACGACAACAACGATAGATAATGAAGTAAATGCATCCCTGAAAAAGTTCGGGCTGTATGACACGGCGGAGTTGGTAACAATAAAATTGTATTCCGCCGAAACAGCGCAAAAAGTATGCGGTAGCCGCATTTACAACGCCTACTTCGATGATAGTAAAACAGTCTGTGCTACCACTTTGATGGGATATCTTCACGAGTATTATCATTTTATAGAACACAGGCTCAATCCTATGCTCGGCACTTCTTGGCAATCGCAGGCATTTTGCGAATTGGGGCGGGCTTATTCTTATTTTTCACAACAAATAATTTCTTCTGTATTTGAAGATCAAAGGTGGAGCGAGCTGTTTAAACAATACTTCGGGCACGAATATCAGGGCACTATGGATGATTATTTTCTTGTGTATGACATGTACTGTTACACAGCGGGAGAATACATTCTCGATTACAATTCAGGTCGCAATCCGATAAATTCTTTTACTTATTACCTTTTAAAAACTTACGGCGAAGATAATGCTATCGATATGTTGCTGTTTCCCGAAAAAACAACTCTTCTTACAGGAAAAAACTGGGGTGCGCTGTACGATGACTGGTACACACAGCTATGCGACAGGTTTGAAAACTTTTATATACCCGACTGGATTTATGAAATGATGAAACTTCCTTAATAACCGCGATTATAATTATTTTTACCACTAAAAACCGTGCCGATTTGTATTTGCAAATTTATATTTGCAAATATTAAAAAATTAAAGTAAAATATAATTATGGCGCGTGCAAAATTTAATTTTAAAAATAAAAATTACAAAATTATAAGACCGAAAAGCAAGGCTTACATAATATACAATTTAATAAAATTTCTTGTGTTTGCAGGTTTAATATGTCTTTTCGCCTTAGGATTATCAGCCGAAAAGCCTTTCTCAACGGGCGAAATAGATAAAATAGTGCAATTCAGTTTTGTAGTTCTGGTCATGATGTTTATTCTCATGCTCATCGTCTTGCAAATGTGCGAGCTTATAAGTTACAAAATAATTATCGGCGACGACTTTTTAACTGTTTCGACCGAACGCGACTTTCTTTTGCTCAGACAAAAGGATGTTAAAGTAAATTATTCGGGTATAAAAGAGCTGCAATATAAAAAAATGCTGCGCCCGGAACTTATCTTTAACGGAATGATGTTCTTTTCGGCTATATATATAACGCGGGAAGGCTGCAAAAAAGAGGAATACATTTCCACTGTGTGGTTCAGCGAAAATCAAATAAAATCAATCATGCAAAATATTTCTGTCAATGCGGAAAAGACAAACAACTTCCCCTGCCTGATTTTGCCTGACGATATCAAATAATTTTACATTGCCCGGCATATATATGGGGTTGAATTGACTTTTTAACTTCAAAAAGAAAATATAAAAAAATGCAAAAAATGTGCAATCTGATTTGCAGAAGGGGTCAAATCCAGTGAAAACAATTAATTTTCAAATAAGCAAGCGGATAAAACATTACAATAAATCAAAGCAAATTTTATAATTTCATACAGATAAAATGTTCATTGACAGTAAAAAGGCGGCAATAAGCCGCCTTTTATAATAATAAAAAAAGCCGCAAATGATATCAGTCATATGCGGCTTTAAATTTTTAGTTTTTTTTATTAGCAATAAATATTTTTAAATGTACATTATTTCTTTTCCGCAGCTTTCGGCATAGCGCACGGTATAAGCCGTGCCGCCCTTTCTTCCGCGAAAGTACGCGATGAGCATGTCGCAATTATCAACCATATATCTGTTGCGCGCATACATGCATCCAGGATAATATTCCTGCGAAAGGACTATTATTTCGTCGCAGCCTTTAAGAACTTCTTCGTAAATTTTTTTGTCGCATGCATTCAGCGTGTCCTTCTGACCGTAAAAGGGAACGCAGGCAATGAGTTTTATTTTATACTTTTTTTTGAACTCTATGACAGTCTGGGCGGCGGCGAGGTCGAAGCCCTTCGCCATGCCGTTGTAAAAAGTGTCGGCGCCGTGCCACACTATTGCGCTTTCAACCGCGCGGGCGAGCGAATTTCTTTCGCTGTATAAATCGAAATTTCTGTGCCCCGTGAACGCGCAATCCATAAAAATCTCCTTGAAATAAAATGCTTTTTGCTTATATAAATGTAATTATACAATAGGTTTTTTTCTCTCCAGACCGCGACCCCTCGGATATTTTTCAGGCACGTGCGCGACCTTATTTATGACGATTACAGAGCGTTTTTCTCCGTTTAAAGAAAATTTATCCGCGACCGAAATCTGACCGCCGAGAATTTTTATTGCTTTTTCCGCTTCTTTGAGTTCTTCGTCGCAATCGCCTTTATATGCTATAAATTTTCCGCCGATTTTTACGAATGGCAGGCAATATTCGCACAGAGTATTCATTCTCGCCACCGCCCTCGCGGTGCACACGTCGAATTTTTCCCTCATGGCCTCGTCCCGAGCGCCCTCTTCGGCCCTTATGTTTTTAACTTCCACGCCGTCCAGACCGAGCGCGCTTGCGGCAGCTTTGAGGTATTCGCACTTTTTTCCCGTGCTCTCGATGAGCGTGAAATTGAGATCTTTCCTTACAATCTTCAAAGGAAGGGAGGGAAAACCTCCGCCCGAACCCACTTCGCACACTCTCGCGCCCTCGGGAAAATATTTTTCACCAACTACGCTGTCGATAAAGTGCTTGACATATACGTCTTCCCTGTCCGTTATCGAGGTGAGATTATACCTTTTGTTATATTCGGTGAGCAAAAGATATAGCTTTTCGAACTCGCCGCTGAACTTTTCCCTTACCAAAGAGCTGTAAAAAAGTGTATCCATACAAAAAGCATTATAACATTTCCCCGCATAAATATCAACATTCTGCGCGCGTCAGCTCAAAATATAAAAGTCAAAATGCTTTAAATCTTACTTATCGACAACTTTTTTCTTTTATCTGTCTGTAACTTTTAATATAATTTAATAAAAAGTCAGAAATTTACCGCATTTTTTCCTTAAATTCTCGTTTTAGAGCCGCTTTTTTGCCGTCTTGAATTGTAAATAATGTTATAAACATATCAACAATTCTTTGTGCATAACTTTATTTTTCGTTTTTTTTGTATTTTTTCCGACTTTATTTTTAAAAAAGTTAAATTGTTTTATCAACTTATCAACAATTTTTCAACACTTTTTCTGACAATCTCATAACTTTCATTAAGCCGCTGAAACGCTTGATTTTTGTTGCTTTTTTATTGTTTTTTTGATATTATATTACTGTCGTTCAAAGCGCGGATTATTTATCAACAATTCAACCGTGCCTATTAATAATTATACTATCAATCTTTCAATAAAATAAAAATAATAATCAAAGGAAAGGACGAAAAAAAAGTCCCGACTTAAAGGAGCGTATATGAAACTCGTTTGCGAAGGCATCAACTTATCCGACGCCGTCTTGAAGGTAGTCAAGGCATGCGCTGCAAAGACAACCGTTCAGATAATGGAATGCATAAAACTTTCCGCTAAAAACGACAGTCTCACGCTGACTGCCACCGACGGGGAAATTTCCATTCAGAAAAAGATCAAGGCGGAAATTTACGAAGAGGGAGACATATGCGTTCCCGGCAGATATTTTGCGGACTTTATCAAAAAGCTCGAGGGCGTGCAGATAATGCTGTGCGTGGAAAATAGCAGAATGGAGATAACCTATGCCGACAGCCAGACCTTCATGCAGGTGCTTTCTGCCGACGATTTCCCCAAGGTTGACGTAGATATCGACGAAAATTCGGTAGTTTTAGAGACGGATACTTTAAAGAGGCTTATTTCTTCCACGTCGTTCTGCTGCGCGGCCGACGATTCTCGCCCCATTCTTAAAGGTTGCCAGATGGTTGTATCCGACGGTCAGATGTGCGTTACCGCGCTCGACGGTTTCCGCCTTGCCACAGCTTACGGCAAAGTGGTTTCTTCCACCGTGCCACAGCTTGAAATAATCTGCCCCGCCAGGACGCTCAACGAAATAGAAAAAATGTTGCCTTCGGGCGAGGGAAACACCGAGCTTAAAATTCAGAAGGGCTTAATTCTCGTCTGCGTCGACGATACCGTTCTTACTTCCAGACTTTACAACGGCGACTTTATTAAGAAGGAAAACATCATACCTAAGAGTTTCATAACAACCGTAACTGTTGACAGGAACGCGCTCAAAGCCTCCATCGAAAGGGCGGCAATTCTCGTAAGAAACGATAAAAACAGCCTCATAATTTTCGATATTTCCTCGGGAAAAGTGGAAATCACTTCAAATTCCGAGATAGGCAACGTGCAGGAGCCCGTAAAAGCCGAAACCGAGGGCAAAGATTTAAAGATTGCCATGAACTCAAAGTTCATAATCGACGCGATAAACGCGCTCGCCGAGGACAGGATAGTAATTTCTTTCAACAACAACGTTCAGCCCTTCATCTGCCAGAACGAGAACGATAAAGACAGTTTATATTTAATTTTACCCGTAAGGACAAGCAATATCGCTTGACATAAAATATACTGAAAATTATAATGATATAGTGTCGTTTTATGTTGCGGCGCTCAAAAACAGCTTAAAAGTATAAAACAAATTAATTTTGAAATTATAAAAAAACACGGAGAAAAAACAAAATGAAAAGAACTTATCAACCCAAAAAGAGACAGAGAAGCAAGGTTCACGGCTTCAGAAAGAGAATGGCTACGACCGCAGGCAGAAAGGTTTTGAAGAGAAGAAGAAACAAGGGTCGCAAGAAGATCAGCGCGTAAAACCTTTAACGCCGTATGCGTTATTTGAGATTAAAGAAAAACACCGATTTCAGAAAACTTTTCAAGAGGGGAAAAAGAGTATTTTCCCCTCGCCTTACACTACTTTACTCTCCCGCGGGCAAGCAGACTATGGGCATAGCCCTGACAAAAAAACACGGCAAAGCCGTGCAGCGCAACCGCATAAAGAGGGTGATACGCGCGGCGTACGATAAAAACGTAGTCATGCTGAACGGCAGTTACAGCGTAATAGTCATGCCGAAGGCGGGGGAAGAACTCACCTTCGCGCAGGCTGAAAAGTGCCTTATAAGTTGTTTCAGAAGGATTAACGGCGGGCAATGAAAGAAATTGTTCAGGCTTTCAAATGGCTGCGCAGAAATATTTTCAGACCGTATATAAAAATGCTACTTATGCGGCTGATAATTCTCTACCAGCGCACGCTTTCGCGGCACACCTGCCTGTACGAGCCGACCTGTTCGGAATACACTTTAAGGTGCCTGAATAATCTCGGCGTAATTGCGGGCATTCTTTTGGGATGCTGGCGCATACTCCGCTGCAATCCCCTTTCAAAGGGCGGATACGACCCCGCTCCCGAAAATTATTTTAAGGTAAGATGGGTTTACTGATTTAACCCACGGAAATGTAAATGAATTTATTAGCTATTTCACAGGGCGTCCTCGGTTACGGGGTAAAATACATTCCTTCGATAGAGCTCAACTGGATAGGCGTCATAATACGCTGGCTCATAGAGGGCGTGGGGATAATAGGCGTCGGCATAATTCTGTTTACGCTCATCCTCAAAACGATAGTCCTTCCGCTCGACATTTATTCTAGAATAAAAAGCAAAAAACAGGCCCTCATCATGGAAAAGATGAGACCTCAGATGGAAAAACTGCAAAAGCAGTACGCCAACGACAAGCAGATGTACAGCCAGAAGGTCATGGAATTGCAGAAAAAGAGCGGCTATTCCATGTTCGGCGCCTGCATTCCCATGATAGTTTCGCTGGTGATATTCCTTTTCGTGTTCAACGCGTTCTCTACCTATTCGCAGTATGCCAATCTCGAAAGCTACAACGATATGGTTACGTCGTACAACAGCGTTGTCGATACCTATGTGCAGAACGAGGAAAACCCCGAAGGCTTTCTTATTCAGACCGAAGCCGACGGACAAGTCGATTATTTCGTCGATTTTACCGCGTTTGCGGCAGAGTATAACAAAAATAATCAGACGACCCTCACCGAAGAGCAGGTATTCACCGCTCTGATGGAAAAATATACCGACGAAAAGGGCACGCTGGTCGCAGACGGAGCAGAAAACAGTCAGGACGCGCAGACGAGAGAAGCCGTTCGCCTGACGCTCGTTTCGTATTATATAGACGGTTTTGCGGCGCAGAAGGTTGCGCAGGATTATTACGCAAAGATGTCTTCGCCCGAAGGGGACAACTTCCTCTGGGTTAAAAATATCTGGTATCCCGACTCTATGCTCAACAGGCAGATACCCGATTTCGCAAAATTCAGCCAGACGGTTACCTCGGCTTCTATAGACGGAAGCTACGAAGAATCCTACAACAAAGTAACCGCGGCTCTTTCCAAGGAAAAGGAAACTTACAACGGTTATTTCGTACTCATAGTACTGTCGATAGGCGTCATGCTCTTGCAGCAGTTTATAGCTATGCGCACAAACAAGTCTGTCAACGAGCTAGGTTCGGTTGACGGCAGCGGCGCGAGAACTATGAAGTGGATGATGATTTTAATGCCCGTCATGTACGGTATATTCGCGTTCATGTATTCGTCGGCATTCTCCATCTACATGATAACCAACACGACTTATTCGATAATAACCACGCTCATAATCAACAAGGCGATGAACGTGTGGTTCGCAAAGAAGGAAGAGGCTTCGGAAATAAACAGAATGGCGCACAAAAAATAAAGCGCTTTGAATATGCGCGTCAGGAAATCAATGCGCGCGTTATGGCGGCGATCAGCCGTTAATGGTGTAAAAAGGAGATTTTATGGACAACAAAGACGTTTTCACCGGCAAGACGGTGGAAGAGGCGGTTGAAGCAGGGCTTGCCGCCCTCGGCATAACCCGCGAAGAGGCAGACATCAAGGTAATCGAAGAGGGAAAGAAAAAGATTTTCGGCGGGGTTAAAGCAAAAGTTATCGTAACCAAGCGCGCATCCGACGGCGAGCGCGCGGCAGCTTTTATCGACGGACTGTTCGATATACTCAAAATCAACGCATTTGCCGAAGTAAAAACAGACGACGAAAAGATTGAAATCAACGTTCAGACGGCAAATTCAAATCAGGTTATAGGTCATCACGGCGAAGTGCTCGACGCCATTCAGACGATTGCGGGCGCAGTTGCAAACATAGGCAACGAAGAATACAAAAAAGTAGTCGTCGACTGCGAAAATTACAGGGAGAGCCGCAAAAACACTCTCACCTCGCTCGCAGAAAAACTTGCCAAGAAGGCGGTTGAAAAGGGCAGAAAGGTCAAGCTCGAGCCCATGAACCCCTACGAAAGAAGAATTATCCATTCGGCTCTCGCCGAAAATACAGAAGTCAGGACGGCTTCCGAAGGCGAAGAACCCAACAGATACGTAGTAATCATCCCCAACAATCTCAAGCCCTTCGAGCGTCGTCCCCGCGGAGATAAGAACTTCCGCGACAGAAAGGAAGGCGGTCGCTTCAACGGCGAACGCCGCGGCAACAGAGAAAGAGGCGGAAGGGGCGATCGTTCCTCCGCTCCCCGTCAGGCGCGCCCCGCAAGAGCCAAAAAGGAAATCCGTTTCGGCACGTTCCTCGGCAACAGCGGCGCAGGAAAGGCTCAGACCGAAGAAAAGAGCGAAGGCGAAGAATAATCTGTCCGCACCGCAGCCGCGGCTTACAGCTCAAAATGCGCGCGCACAGCGCGCTTTATAAACTGTCAGCGCGTCAGCTTGAAAAAATAATAAATTCAGAGCGCGGCGAAACTAAAAATATCAATAGCGGAAAATAAAAAAATTCAGAAGAGAGACTTTGACAGTCTCTCTTTTCTATTTACGCCTTATTTTCGCGAAATTTTAAGTGTAGTATTATATTTATTATTTTCGCAGGTCAAAGCGCCGTGGTTGTGGCATATTATGCCGTCAATAGCCATATTTTTAAAAAGCGTACAGAATTATAAAAAGTGCATTGAATGCGGCATATTGCCCGCCGAATGTGCTTTTTTAAATAGCGATATTCAAATCTTTGCCGCCTTGCAAATTATTGCCTTCCGCGGCTGCGCGCAAGGCAAGTATAAAATTTTTCCGTAAGAAAAATCAGACGATATTTCTGCGGCAGAAAGGTGGCGGGCGCATATCTTTGCGTTCGGGGTACAATAATAATATCGTATAGTTTTTTAAGATAAATTTTTTCTACAAAAATAAAAATTCAAGCGACTTTTAACGTCAAGCGCGTAGGATATTTTTTCTTGATGAAAAGACATTTTATGTCAATCGGCGGGCAAAAGTCAACATATACCAATGTCGTTAAATTAAACTTTAAAAAACTGCGATTTTCGGGCTAAAATAAACAATATTCTGTCGAAAAATCACAAATTTCTAAAAAAATAGCGAAAATGGTTGCAAATTTATTGCTATTTCTTTATACTAAATCACAAGTAGGGATGGGCTACTAATATTTAAATTTACGGAGCGTATTATGACTATCACAGAAGCAGTGGCAAAAAGATTAGGTGGCATCTTGAAAGAAAGAGGCATGATGAAAAAGGAGTTCAGAGAACTTCCCGGAGTTAAGGGACAGAGCATCTGCAACATTTTCAGGACCAAATCGACTCCCTCGATTTCAATGACCACTCTTTACAGAGTGTGCAGGGCCCTTGACATGACAATGGCAGAGTTCCTTGACGACCCCGTTTTCAGCGAAGTCGAGGTTGACTGACGCAAAACTCTTTTCATGCTCGCCGTGCGCGGCTTTGCCGCGCGTTTTGGCGTTACCAAATATTCTATCCGCGACCGCGACTAAAAAAAGCCTGCGGCCGTTTTTTTGTTCGCTCTTGACTGACGACTAGAAGGATAAACAAATTTGCTTAAATTAAAATAAATAATACTATTGCCCGCGGCATATGCCGCGGGCAATCAGCTGTATTACATAAAAGTTATTTATTTTCGGGCGATATCGCCCTGTCCCCGCTTAAAAATAAAAGGCACATAAATCAAGGGAAAAGCCGTCGGACAGCGGGAGGGAAATGCTGCTGACCGCGCGCGGATAATCGGCATATTTCGGCGTATAGGCGATATCACTTTTGTGGCGGCAAAACGCCGTCATTTTAAGAGGAGCGGCAAATAAGTTTGACATATAAATATCAGGCTATTAAAAATTATATAAAAATAAAAGGCAATTAAAAAAGACGGCATAAAAGCCGTCTTTTTATGTGTTTAAAGAAATTACTTTGCGCAGTTCTTTTTGAGCGTTTCGAGGCACTCGATAAGTTCTGCGGGAATTCTCGTCTTGATGGTGTTGGTGTAGTAGCCTTCGATTTCTTCGGCTTCCTTTGCCCACTTTTCTTCATCAACTTTAAGAATTTCTTTAAGGTCGTCTATGGTGAACTTCTTGCCGGGAGCTATTTCATAGTTCATGTCCTCGAGGTCGATGTCCTGAGCCTTGGGAACGTAACCTATTGCCGTCTCGTCAGCGTCAACGGCGTCGTCGCAGCGCTTCAAAATCCATTCGAGAACGCGCATGTTGTCGCCGAAGCCGGGCCAGATGAAGTTGCCGTCTTTATCCTGTCTGAACCAGTTGACATTGAATATCTTGGGAGGATTTTTAACTACTTTGCCCATATCGATCCAGTGCTGGAAGTAGTCGCCCATATGATAGCCTGCGAAGGGCTTCATAGCCATGGGGTCGTGGCGGAGAACGCCGACTGCGCCCGTTGCGGCTGCGGTAGTTTCGGAGGACATTGCAGAGCCTACGAATACGCCGTGGTTCCAGTCTCTCGACTGATATACGAGGGGAGTGGTGGAAGCTCTTCTGCCGCCGAAGATGATTGCCGAAAGGGGCACGCCTTCCTTGGAGTTGAATTCAGGCGAAACGCAGGGGCAGTTTGCCGCGGGAGCGGTGAAGCGTGAGTTGGGATGAGCCGCGCAGGTCGACTTGTCTTTCTTGTCGAACTTTGCGGGGTTCCAGGGCTTGCCCGTCCAGTCTATGCAGTGTTCGGGCAGATCCTTGTTGAGACCTTCCCACCAAACTGTCATATCGTCGGTGTTGAGCGCAACGTTGGTGAATATAGTTCCGCGCTTTGTAGCTGCGAGAGCGTTGGGGTTGGAGTGTTCGTTGGTGCCGGGAGCTACGCCGAAGAAGCCGTTTTCGGGGTTGACTGCCCAAAGTCTGCCGTCTGCGCCCACTCTTATCCATGCGATATCGTCGCCCACGCACTCAATCTTGTAACCCTTTTCAAGGTAGTGCTTGGGGGGAATGAGCATTGCAAGGTTAGTCTTGCCGCATGCCGAAGGGAATGCCGCTGCGACGTATTTTTTGCTTCCGTCGGGGAAAGTTACGCCGAGGATGAGCATATGCTCTGCCATCCAGCCTTCGTTCTTGCCGAGGTAGGAGGCAATTCTCAAAGCGAAGCACTTTTTGCCGAGAAGAACGTTGCCGCCGTAAGCCGAGTTGACGGAAATTATGGTGTTGTCTTCGGGGAAGTGCATTATATAGCGGTTGTCGGCGTCAACGTTGCACTTTGCGTGGAAACCTTTAATAAAGTCTCCGTCGTTGCCGATAGCGGCGAGCACGTTTTTGCCGACGCGGGTCATTATTTCCATATTGAGAACTACGTATATGGAGTCTGTAACTTCTATACCGTAGCGTGCAAAGGGAGAACCTACAACGCCCATGGAGTAGGGAATGACGTACATCGTTCTGCCCTTCATGGAGCCGCGAGCAATCTCGTTTGCCAGCTCGTAAGCCTGCTTGGGGTCCATCCAGTAGTTTACGGGACCTGCGTCATCTTTGTTTTTAGTGCAGATAAACGTTCTGTCCTCGACGCGCGCGACGTCGTTGACCTTTGTTCTGTGCAGATAGCAGTCAGGCAAAAGGCTCTGGTTGAGCTTTATGAGCTCACCCGAGGTAACAGCTTCTTTCCTCAGTTCGTCGGTCTGTGCGCGGTCGCCCGTAATCCAGACAATTTTGTCGGGCTGGGCAAGTTCTGCGCTTTCTTTGACGAAATCGAGTACTTTCTTGTTTTTAGTGAGTGCCATTTTATATCTCCTTGTAAATTGTATTACCGCATTTGAAAGGCAAAAATCGTATAAATATGACAAATATTCATAAATATACAACCTTAACCAACTAAAAGTATAGCAAAATCGCGGGCACAATGCAACAAAATGAAAGGTAAAACGTTTCATTTTTTTAATGCGCGTGATTTTATACAATAATATATAAATTAATACATAAAACGCTCATTTATGCGCGAGCATAAGCAATAAAATATAAAAAAGCATATAAAAACGAAAAAAGGGAATATGCAATGGCTGGTTACGCAAAGAGAATTGCGCTCATAAAGACGTTAAAATCGGGCTATTCGGCGGACGGCGGACCTTTAAAGGGACTGGTTCGCTGCGAGGCTTACGCGGGATTTTTAAAAATCGAAGCGTCGCTCATCAACTTCGCCCCTTTGAGCGAAGGTTGCCTGCGCATAGGCGTGTCAGACGGCGATAGCGTGGTAATATTCGAAGGCATTTCGCGCGAGAGCGAAACGCCCTTCGATTTGTCGCGCGGTTTTGCCTGCCTGATATGTTTCTGTCGTAAGGGCGACGTCGTTCCCGTGGCGTGCGCGGTTTGCGGCGACATGCAGGGGTATCTCGCTTCCGTCGAGAGCGCCATAAGGCAGTCTGAAGCTCAACCCGCGTCTGACGGGCGCGAAAGAGCATACGACGACGAAGCGATTGCCGAGGAGAATTATTATGAACTGGAAACTGATGAGGGCGGTGGAGCTGTACGCGAGGATAAAGGTCAAAAAGAAAAAGGCGGCTCTTACGGCGGCGAAGAGGGCTATGATAATGGCTTCGTCGCGCGCGAAAATGAAAAAGACGGCGGAAAAGATTTCTCCGAAAGATTTAATGCAGACAAATTGAATGTAAAGGAAGCCGCCCGCACCGCGCAGAGCGGCGCGGGCGGCGAGGGCAGTTTCCGCGAAAATAATTCATTCGCCGCGGAATATGGGCGTACAAAGGGCGCGGATGCGGAAAATAAAAGCGCGGAGAAGTCCGAAAATACAGGCGAGAAAGGTTCAGACGCAGAACGCGCGCAAAGCGCAAGCGCCCCGCGCGGAAACGACGGGGAAAAAAGAGGCAAAAATTTTGGCGAGGACGCAAAGGGCGGACTTGCGGGCGGTGATTTTTACGACCGCATGAGAGGCGAGATAAAAAAGATATTCTCGGTATATCCGCGCGCGACCGAACTCGAAGAGGTCATGGAGGGTTCGCGCTGGGCAAAGATATCTTACGGCGGCGGCAGGCACTACGCATTCGGAGTGCTTTATTCGGGCGGTCAGGCGGGATATATCTGTTACGGCGTTCCCGTAGAGGCGGGCGCACCCTGCCCCGAAAGCCTTGCGGGCAGAGCGGGCTATGTACCCGTGCGGGGCGGCGGATACTGGGTAATGTATCAGGACGCGGCGACGGGCGTCAGCGTAAAAATTAAAAATTCATAACAGCCTTTACAAGGGTATAAAATCTGCGGGCGGCGAGTTTTTTAGCGCGCCGCCTGCCTGCAATAATTCCTCGGGGCATATTGTGCGGTCAATGACTTACACAGGCAGAAATTAATGACAGAGCGGGCAAAATGTGCCTTTTTTCCCGCAGTCCGCCGTTCGACCGCATATATGCCGCGGTCAACGGGTTTTATTATTATATACGGAGGCGCGCCGCGACTTGTCG
>ULSO01073435.1_pt1 | contig 30583 bp, 27 predicted proteins | sample 1956701 | NCBI WGS metagenome assembly ULSO01 (sample SAMEA4835708, study PRJEB28245) | human gut metagenome | biome: gut microbiome; material: fecal sample | place: Denmark | collected 2008 | reverse complement strand
CGGGCTTATTTTAAGCCCGCGGGCGCACAGTTTTATCGACAATTTACCGCGCGGTTTCATGCACAAAATTGCGCACAAAATTATGTGCTCACTTTGCGTACAAATGTTTAAAACCTGCTCTTCTGCGTTATAAAATAAGCGTACGGACAGAACCGCTTTTTTAAAGTGCGGCAATAAATTTCCGCGCAGACGAAACTGCGCGGCAAGGGAGGTTAACATGAACGGCAACCGTTTTACACAGAACAGCATCCAGGCTTTGACGCGCTGTGAAAGTCTGGCTGATAATTACGGCAACACGGAAATCGTGCCCGTGCATATACTTTACAGCCTTTTGGATAAAGACGGTCTGATTGCGCGCATTCTTACCCGCTCGGGCACCGATGCGGAAGGACTTTCGCGCTCTGCTTTGGAGCAGATTGAGCGCCTGCCCAAAGTTTCGGGCTCGGGCAGGGGAAACGTCTATCTTTCTTCGGCGGCAAACGCCGTGCTTACGGCTGCGGAGAACACCGCTTCCGAAATGAAGGACGAATATGTTTCGGTAGAACATATATTCCTCGCTCTTCTGGACTGCGACGACAGCAAGATAAAGACGCTTTTCAGAAACTTCGGCGTTACGAAAGAGGCCTTTTTGCAGGGGCTTAAAAAAGTGCGCGGCAACGCGACGGTAAAGAGCGACAACCCCGAAGAAACTTACGAAGCGCTTGAAAAATACGGCACCGACCTCACGGCGAGGGCTAAAAAACACAAGCTCGAACCCGTCATCGGCAGGGACGAAGAGATACGAAACGTAATAAGAATACTTTCGCGCAAGACCAAAAATAACCCCGTGCTGATAGGCGAACCGGGCGTCGGCAAGACGGCGATAGCCGAAGGGCTGGCGCAGAGAATTGTAAAGGGCGACGTGCCCGAAGGGCTTAAAAACAAGACGCTCTTCGCGCTCGATATGGGCGCGCTGGTTGCAGGCGCGAAGTACCGCGGCGAATTCGAGGAAAGGCTTAAAGCCGTGCTCGAAGAAGTTACCCGCTCGGAGGGCGGCATACTGCTGTTCATAGATGAACTGCACACCGTCGTCGGCGCGGGCAAGACCGAGGGCGCTATGGACGCAGGCAACCTGTTGAAGCCTCTGCTTGCGCGCGGCGAACTGCACTGCATAGGCGCAACCACCCTCGACGAATACCGCAAATATATTGAAAAAGACGCAGCCCTCGCAAGGCGTTTCCAGCCCGTAATGGTAAACGAACCGACGGTAGAGGATACCATTTCCATACTGCGCGGACTTAAAGAAAGATTTGAAATTTTCCACGGCGTGCGCATTCACGACGACGCCCTCGTTGCAGCGGCAACCCTTTCGAACAGGTATATCACCGACCGTTTCCTTCCCGATAAGGCAATAGACCTCGTCGATGAAGCGGCTGCGATGATAAGGACGGAGATAGACTCCATGCCCTCGGACATGGACGCCCTCAACCGCAAGATATTGCAGCTCGAAGTCGAGGAAAAAGCCCTTTCCAAGGAAAAAGACAATTTGTCGGTCGCAAGACTCGAAGCGCTTAAAAAACAGCTCGCCGACGATAAAAACACATTTGCCGCAATGAAGGCAAAGTGGGAAGACGAGAAAAAAGCCATTCACGACGAAAAGGAACTCAAAGAAAAGATTGACGCAATGCGCGCCGAAATCGACCTTGCCACAAACAGCGGCGACTTTGAAAAAGCTGCGCGCCTGCGCTACGGCGAACTGCCCGGGCTTGAAAAGAAGCTCGAAGAAGCCAAGGCGCACAACGCCGAACGCAAGAGCGAACTTTTGCAGGACGAAGTTACCGAAGAGCAGATCAACCAGATAGTTTCGCGCTGGACGGGCATTCCCGTCGCCCGCCTGAAAGAGGGCGAAAGGCAGAAACTTCTGCACCTTGCCGACGATTTGCATAAGAGAGTTGTCGGTCAGGACGAGGCCGTAACAAAGGTTTCGGAAGCTATACTCCGTTCGCGCGCGGGCATTTCCGACCCCGCAAGACCCATAGGCAGCTTCCTCTTCCTCGGACCCACGGGCGTGGGCAAGACCGAGCTTGCAAAAGCGCTTGCAGAAAACCTTTTCGACGACGAAAAGAATATAATAAGAATTGATATGTCCGAGTATATGGAAAAGTTCTCGGTATCCCGCCTTGTAGGCGCGCCTCCCGGATACGTAGGTTACGAGGAGGGCGGCACGCTCACCGAAGCGGTGCGCAGAAAACCCTACTCCATTGTGCTTTTCGATGAAATCGAAAAAGCTCACCCCGACGTATTCAATATCCTCCTTCAGATACTCGACGACGGTCGAGTTACCGACTCGCAGGGCAGGACGATTGACTTCAAGAATACCATAATCATTTTAACTTCCAACCTCGGCTCGCAGATTATTACCGAAGGCATAGTCGGAGGCGAAATTTCCGACGAGGCGAGAAAACAGGTTCAGGGCGTTTTAAAGCAGTCCTTCCGTCCCGAGTTTTTAAACAGGCTGGACGAAATCATTATGTTCAAGCCCCTCACCAAGGAGAACATCGGCGGCATTGTCGACATTCTGCTTAAAAAGCTCAACGCCCGCCTCGAAGGCGAAAACATTTCGCTCGAAGTCAGCGCAAAGGCAAAGGATTATATCATCGAAAACGGCTACGACAACATTTACGGCGCGCGCCCTTTGAAGAGATATATTCAGTCTCATATTGAGACGCCCATCGCGAGATATATCATAGAAAAGAACCCTCAGCCCGGCACGAAACTTGTGCTCGACGTTGAAAACGGCAGTCTGCAACTCAACGGTCCTTCCGCATAAAGCAGAGCCTGCTCAGATAAAGGCGTTCAATTCTTAAATGAGCGGATAAATTGCAATAAAAAGCGGTCGGACGGCACATATGTGCCGTCCGACCGCAATTTTTTTGTCCTCTTCCCTTCGTTTTTGTCGTTATGCCCTCCTTAGGATTGCCCCGCACATATGCGCCCGAAAAGCGCGCAGGGCGCTTCTACAAAAGACAATTTTTTATCATTATTGACAAAATAAACCTGTGATGGTATAATTTTTAAAGCATATATATTTTAAGGGGAAGAGAGAACATGAACAAAAAATTAGCCGCATTCTGTCAGGCTTACGGCATGACGGTTGACGGAAACCTTGCCAAAGGTCAGGTAAAGGGCTTTGAAACCACCCTTCTGTGGGAAAAATTCGATATGCAGTGGCCGGTAAAAATTCACATATCCGCATACGCGAACGACGAACAGAAAAAGCTCATTTTAGCCGAGATAAGAAAACTTGCCATACCTTACAGCTCGGCGTCGTTCACCCAGTACGGACTGCTGCTCGGATACAACGACCCGTTTACGGTAGGCAGGCTAATGAAGAGGCTGCCCGCGGCGACGGATGCAATATTTGCGATAATGACCGAACAGGGCGCGCGCGGCTCGGGCTTCTGCCCCGTGTGCGGCGAAGTATTCGAAGGCAAGGAGAACAAGCAGTACACCATAGGCAAACTGCCCGTTACGCTGCACTGCGAGTGTGCGAGCGACATTAATAAAGTTATTGAAAATCAGAACGCAGAATTCGACGCCGCGCCGGACAACTATTTTAAAGGATTTTTAGGCGCGCTGGTCGGCTCGCTCGCGGGAGCGGCCTTCGCCATACTCTTATATATCGCAGGCTTTGTTTCGGCAATTTCTGCCGTAATAGCCATGGCGGCGGGCACATTCCTCTACCGCAAGTTCGGCGGAAAGCCCAACAAGGTTATGATTGCCATTGTTACGGTAACCTCCCTCGTCGTTCTCGAACTTGCAATCGTGGCGATATACATTGTCGCTTCGGGAATTGCCGCGGCGCAGGCGGGCGTGCCCATGTCGCCGACAGACGCATTCTGGATGCTTATGACTGACGCAGAATTTTCGAGGCTGTTCTACACCGACCTCGCACTGACCTTTGTCTTTGCCCTCGTCGGTGCCATAGTCGAAATATTCTACCTGTTGAGGCAGATAAAACGCGAAAAGACAATAAAGTAATTGAAAAAGCCCCGCGGCACAGCCGCGGGGCTTATTTTAAAGCGTGGCGCAAGGAAGTTTTCCTTGCGCCACGCTTTTATATTCTTTAACTAAAATCAGACTGCAATGTGCGATTAAATAAGACCTATTAAAAGCTGGGTGCCTATAAGCACGAAGAGGAAGGAAAAATTGATTGCGCTGAAAAGTCCTATGTATCTTCCGAAATGTCCGTCGCCGAGAGATCTGTACTGATTGAGCGTGATGAGGCTGGCGAGCGAGGCTATGGGCGTTCCCAGACCGCCTATATTGACGGCGACGAGCAGATTTGCGTAGTCGGTGGTAAACCTCGAAAGGAGCACGGACGAGGGCACGTTGCTTATGCACTGGCAGCACGCCACTCCCATCAGGAGGGGCGAAGCCGCAACGGCAGCTGAAAGAAGCTGCTGAACGGCGGGTATCCTCGCCATATTGCCCGCAAAGACGAAGAACGCGCAGAAGGTTAAAAGGAGCGCATAATCGACTTTTAAAACGGCGTGCCAGTCGAGCGCGAGCACCGCAAGAAACACAGCGAGCACTCCCCAGTAATAGGGGAAAAGCCTGAACACCGTGCATATCGACAGCACGAAAAGCAGCGAATAAACTATCGTGCGCCACAGGCAGGGAGCGGACGCCGCGGGAACGACGAGCTTTAACTCCTCCTTCTTTACGAGGAGGCAGGTAAGAACTATCATTACGAGCGCAACGCCGAAGGGCACAGCCATTATGGCGAAAAACTGACCCGTGGGAATATTGTAATACGAATACAGATAGAGGTTCTGGGGATTGCCGAAGGGCGTGAGCATTCCGCCGAGGTTGGCGGCGACGTTCTGCATTACGAATGTGAACGCCATATGCTTCTGCTTTCCGCAGCTTTTAAGGACAAAATAGCCGAGGGGCAAAAAAGTTATGAGCGCCATATCGTTTGCCAGTATCATGGAAGCGACGTATGTAATCATTACGAGCGCTATCACCGCGTTGCGGGTGTTGCCCATATGTTTTACTATCGCGCAGGCTATGTATTCGAAAACGTGAATGTCGCGGAAGGCGCAGACGACTAAAAGAGTGCTGAAAAGACAGCCTATCGTGCGCCAGTCGAAGTAATCGGCATACTCCGCGTCGAAGGGCACGAATATGCAGGTTATTGCCGCCGCGATGAGGGCTATCCACAGCACCATGTTCTTTAATATGAATTTTTTGAAAACGGGCGCCGAAACGGGGCGCGCAACCACCTTATACATAGCAACTATTCTATGCCCGAAAAATGCAAAAAGCAAGCGAATGAAACAACTTTTTTGCCCCGAAACGCGCTTTTTTGCTTTTTTACACCCTTTGGGCGAAATTTTCATAAATCCAAGGCAAACTTTTTGCGGTATTGCCCATTATTTTTGTTCTGTCGCCTTATATAAACGCTTTTTCATTTAATTAAGCGTTGTTCCGTGCAGCGCAAAAAAATTTTTATATATCAACCAAGCGCCCATATATTGCGCGAAGCGCAGAAATACCCTCCCCCCTTACCTTGCACGAATGCAGATAATATTTGTGCCCAGATAAAAAACGGAGCGCGAGCGGGAAATTTGTTTAAATTCGGGGAGCAATATAATTAACAAAGCATGCTTTGCCGCACGGCGGTCAGAGCTATGGCTTGCAAAATATCTGCAAGGATTTAAACCGTGAAAAAAATTATTTTACTTGTGATTTTTTAGCGCAAATCAAGCACTTAATTTTATAAAATGAGCAAAAAAATCTGAGGTGAAATATGAAAAAAACTGCTTCCCCCGCTACTGAAGAACCCGCCTCCGCGACGGGATCCCTTCCCGTGCTGATGTCTTTGGCATCGCTTTTGCTCACGCTGATATCTCTGCTTGCGCTGTGCTTTGCGCCCGTATTCCATGCAGATCTCGGCGATTATACCCCCGAAACCGAGGAAGAAATCGATTTGATAATAACCATGGCTCCCGACCTTGAGCAATATAAGGATAAAGGCTTTTCCGTCGATTATTCTTTTATCGATTTTACTAATGATTCGAATAAAGAAGGCGACTTAAAAAAGGCTATCGAGAACGAAGATTTAGCCGCAATCGCCGAGGCTATGGAGGGAAGAGGCGCTTACTCTGCCGCAATATCTGCATTATCCATACGCGAATATTATGATGCTTATCAGGAATACATGTCGCAGGTGGCTGCAGGCAACGACAGCGCCCGCGCTCCCATTTTTGAAAGGCACGGCGAATACTACGAAAAAGTCAATAACGCCGGCGTACTGACGTTTATCATACTCATTTTTATGGGAATTGCCGCCCTTGTGGAGATTATAATATTCCTGCGCGGTCTGGCAAAGAAAGTTAAACGCACTTCGCTTCGCAAAAACGGCATTTTCATCTTTTCAATTATCCTCACCGTTATGCAACTGTTGCTCATTGTGTTCAACTTGGTAAGCGGCGCGGCGCTGAACGGATTTATCGCATTGCCTCTCGTACTCGCATTGCTCGGCATTGCCTGCCCCGTCGTCGCCGTCGTTATCAATAGCCGCAAAGCTCAGCATAACGCCGCTAAGGAATAATTTATTCGGCATTGAACTTTTTTGTGAATATATAATTCCGTCAACAAATCACTCATCCTTTTAACATAATATGCTATCGTAAAGAGAGCGGCGGCGCTTTACAGCGCCGCCGCTTTCCTTGCACACAGATAAGAACGACAAAACAGCCGTTCATATGCACGGCTGTTTTGTATTATTACCTTTTAATCTGTCAATTACCATACAACGGGCGTTTTGCCGTCAGTGTCATAATGCCAATAATTGCCGCTTCCCGAGGGCTGAATCTGGCTATAATAATATTTGGTCGCGTCATTAAATCCATAATTGGATTCACCTATGATTACCTGTTCCCACTCGTCGGCATTTCCGCAATAATATATATCTTTGATATCAAAGCAATAGTAGAACGCGTCATTGCCTATATTCAATATGCTTTGGGGAAGTATAATTGTATTTAGAGCCTCGCAAGATTGGAATGCTTTATCTTTTATAGTCAGCACGCCTTCGGGAATGACCAGATTTTTCAGTGCACCGCAGAAACTGAATGCGCTCGTTCCGATAATTTTAACGCTTTGGGGAATTGTCAGCCTCATCAGACTGTAACACGAACCGAAAGCACTTTCGCCTATGGAATTTACACCTTCGGGTATGTCAATACTTATAAGCGAGCTGCAACCGTCGAAAACTCTGTCCTCGATGATAGTCATATGAGAAGGTAACTGTATGTTTACGATAGAATAACACCTATAAAATGCGCTTTGCCCTATCGTCAGAACACTATCCGGGATAGTAATATTTGACAGTGCATTACAGTTCGAGAATGCACGCTTACCGATACCCGTAACACCATCCGCAATAGTAACTGTCTTTAAAGAATAGCAATTTTCGAATGCGCTGTCAGAAATTACTTTTACTCCGCGCGGAACAGACACCTCGGTTATCGCGCTGCAGCAGAAAAATGCTCCTTGTCCTATATCTGTAAGGCTTGATGGAAGAGAAATGCTTATCAGGGCATCGCACATGCTGAAAGCATAACTATCAATCACCGTAAGTCCTTCGGGCAGCGACACTCTGATGAGCGAAGTACAACCTTCGAACGCGTTCGCACCTATCTTCTGTAACCCCTCGGCGATAGTTACATCAATAAGCAAAGTGCACCCATAGAACGCGCCGTTACCTATGGAAGATACACCCTCAGGTATGACGATATTTGTAAGCGCACTGCAATTTTTAAAGACATAATTTCCAATGGTCTTCAATCCCGCAGGCAAAGTTATGTTTTTAAGCGCGGTACAACCTGAAAACGCACTGGAATTTATCGTATTTACGTCTGCGGACAAAATCACGTCGGTAAGCGCATCGCAGTTTTCAAAAGCATCAACGCCGATTGTTTTAATTCCGCCGGTAATATTGACGCTTGTGAGCGAATCGCAATTACTGAACGCATATTTGCTGATTTCTGAAAACCCGCCGGAAATTTCGAGCGATGTAAGTAGACTGCCGTTTAAATAAATCTTTTTTGCTAAATTTACAGGGTTGGCATCTGCATCTCCGAAAGTTATGCCGCACCACGCAGCTAAATCCGTTATTTCGACCGCCGACAGCGCATTGCAATTTTGGAACGCCGAAGGTCCTATTTCTGTTACGGACGAGGGAATGGATATTTCAATTAAAGACGTGCAGCCATTGAACGCCGTATAGCCGATTTTTTCCAACCCGGAAGGCAAACTAACCTCCGTCAACGCCGTACAACGCGAAAATGCCTGCGCGCCTATCGATGTAACACCTTCGGGAATAGTTACTTTTGTTATTATGGCGTTATTTGAAAAAGCTCTTTCAGCAATCTCGCGGACGGGCTTGCCGTAATAAGAAGAAGGAATTACAATTTCTTCATCTGTATTTCCGTCCGCTACTCCTTCAACTACATAATAGCTTAAATCCTTGAGCGAAAAAGTCAGCCCATAATTATTTGCTTGATAGTATCCGCATATAGTGCATGCATTACCTTCTATATTATGAGGTTCGGTCTGTTCATTGTTGCAGACCGAGCACATTCTGACGTGATAATTATCATCCTCGATTTCCCACTCGCCCCAGTCATGTCCTACCGTAACTGTTGTTTGAGTATCTTTTTCGTGGCACACGCTGCATTCGCGTTCTTTTATTTCGTCCTTCGTACAAGTCATTTCCTGCACGGTTTTCCAATCGCCCCAGTCATGACCCGTCGCAGCAATAATCACAGAGTTTTTATCTTCAATTTCGTTTTTACCCAACGCATCGGTGAAATATTTCCCGCAATCGTCGCACATCCAGTACGAAATGTTGCCTGCTTCTTCGCACGTCGCATCATTTGAAGCCACTTTGTGCATTTCGTGAGAATGTGCATTTGTATTGTTGCCCGAATTTGCTCCCAAACCCGTACACGCAATGAATATTGCCCCGCATGCAAGCGTTATTGCACTAAAAAGTAACAAAAGCAGTTTTCTTTTCATAATATCCCCCCCTCATGATAATTGTTTAATTAAACAAAACAATTTAATTCATTACTTTTCATTATTATAATTACTTTGGTTAATTTTGTCAATACGTAAAATTTTAATACATTTTTTACATATGCTGCTATGAAAAAAGAGCCGCACTGAGGGTGCGGCTCTTTTAGCGTTCAATTAAGTTATATAGTTAAATTACTGGGGCTGTTTGCCGATGTAAGCAAGGATACCGCCGTCAACGTAGAGGATATGTCCGTTTACTGCGTTGGAAGCATCCGAAGCGAGGAAGACTGCGGGAGCAGCGAGCTCGTCAGCTTCGAGCCAGCGGCCTGCGGGCGTCTTCGAGATGATGAAGGAATCGAAAGGATGACGCGAGCCGTCGGGCTGGCGTTCGCGGAGAGGCGCGGTCTGAGGCGTTGCGATGTAACCGGGGCCTATGCCGTTGCACTGAATGTTGTATCCGCCGTATTCGGAGCATATGTTGCGGGTAAGCATTTTAAGACCGCCCTTTGCCGCAGCGTATGCCGAAACGGTTTCGCGGCCGAGTTCGCTCATCATGGAGCAGATGTTTATAATCTTGCCGTGTCCCTTTTTGATCATAGAAGGGATGACTGCCTTTGCGCAGATGAAAGGCGCGTTGAGGTCAACATCGACAACCTGTCTGAATTCTGCCGCGGTCATTTCGCACATGGGAATTCTCTTGATGATACCTGCGTTGTTGATGAGGATATCGATAACGCCGATTTCCTTTTCGATAGTCTTAACCATTTCCTGAACAGCCGCTTCGTCGCAGACGTTGCATACATAGCCGTAAGCCTTTATGCCGTCAGCCTTGTAAGAAGCGAGACCCTTGTCCACGAGCTCCTGCTTTAAGTCGCAGAATGCGATAGTTGCGCCGGCTGCTGCCATGCCTTTTGCGATGGCGTAGCCTATACCGTAGGAAGCGCCCGTTACGAGAGCGACTTTACCGTCCAGTCTGAAATCTTCCATTTTCATAAAATAAAAATCTCCTTATATTGAAGTTTATTGTATTATACCACAACGCTTTAAGGAATTCAACCAAATTGACAGCTTTGCTTTTTATTTTGCCTTTTGTGCGACCTTTCTCAACAATTCGCCCCGCGCCCGACGAGGGCGCGGGGCTGACATAATAATTTGAAGGCATAAAATCTGCGCGCGGCGGGTTACCCGCCGCGCGCAATAAATTTTAGCCTTTAAATATTTTGCCTTTAAAATTTTTTAAATCAGTTTGCGTTGTTTGAGCCTCTACCCGCGTCTTCGCGGTTGCCGCCTTCACCCTGCTGAATGCAATCTTCGTCCCGTTCGCGGTCTCTGTCCTGCCAGCGCTCGGGGAGGGGTTCGCCCTCGTCGAGGTATTCATAATATACGTTGCCGTTTTCGTCGGTGATGGCAACTATTACATAGCGCTCCGCATCCCTGCCCGCGCCCACGCGCAGGCGTATTATTTCGCGGCCGTCAACGGTATCTTTTTCAAAGTAGAAAACATCCGTCTTTCCGTCTTTGTAAGCAGTCATCTTGACTTCCGTTTCGCCGTCTTCATCGAGCTCGTATTCGAACGAACTGCGCTCGGTCAATCTGCCGTTATCATAAATCTTGTAGCTGAATTCCTGCTCCGCCTCGCCGCCGTTTTCGCTTTCGTAGCTCTGCTCGACGAGCATATATCGGCTTTCGCTTATCGTTACGCGGAATTCTGTCTGGGTTTCGGTTTCGCCGTCGCCCGTCTCGTTTTCGCGCTCGCCGCGTATGGCATATTCGGCGCCGTCTATGAGCATGACGCCCTCTATGCTGTAAGTTTCCTCGACCTCGTCTTCGTCCTCTTCGCTTTCGGTGAGAAGCTGGTTGTAGTACATTATATAGCTCACTTCGTTGCCCGAAATGTCCTTGCAGGAAACTATCATCTTTTCGGAATATTCGGGTCTGTCGGAAGTCTGCGAAATCATGCCGAAGCCGCCGTCGCTCAACAGACTTTCAACGAGGGAAAGATATCCCTCCGTCGCCGTCTGAGGCGCTTCGCTCTGCCCGGGCGTCGTCTGGCTTGTGCCGTCGTCGGGCGTCGTTTCAGGCATAGTCTGGGTCGTATCGTCTTCGGGCGTAGTCTCGGGCGCAGTCTGGGTTGTGCCGCCGTCGGGCGTAGTCTCGGGCGTCGTTTCAGGCATAGTCTGGGTCGTATCGCCTTCGGGCGTTACTTGCGTTGAAGCGCGCGTTGCGCCTTCGGGCGTCTTCTGCATTTCGGATATGACCATCGCGGACGAAGCCGCGCTGAAGCCGTAAACAGATTTGGTGGTGGTGAGATAGTCGAACATGTTTGAGCCCTGCGAGCTCTGACCGTTCGTGCACGCCGTGAACACGGTTGCGGCCAGCGATGCCGACAATATTAAAGAAACTATGAGTTTTTTCATTTTTTTACCTCCGCGGTCATTTGATTTTCAATTATACAACAACCATAGCATGGCATTTTGTTGGAAAAATATAAAAAAATTTTTTTGCTTTTTTCGCCCGTATTGACTTGAAGGCTTTTTCCTGCTATGATTTTTTTAAGAAAATATAATTTTTACCAACAATCCACGCTTTGCGATTGTTTATAATATGGAAAGGCTGTATGAGCGACAAACTCGAAAAAAAGATAGCGCTTTTAAAAAACGGAGACAAGCGCGCATTCGATTATATCTATGAGCACACCAACCGCTCGGTATATTTTGCCATACTTTACATAGTGCGCGACAAGATGTACGCCGAAGATATAATGCAGGATACATATATAAAAGCCGTTTCGTCGCTCGGGCAGTACGCCGAGGGAACGAACTTCAACGCATGGATTTGCACAATAGCAAAATCGCTCGCGCTCAACCACCTGAAAAAATACAGGCGGGAAGTGCCCACCGATTTCGACGCCGAAAGTTACAGATACGGACAGACGGAGACTAACACTCCCTTTATTTTCGACGCGGCGGCGAAAGTTCTGCCCGAGGACGAATACACGATTATAATGCTCTGCCACGTCGCGGGATACAAGCGGCGGGAAGTAGCCGAAATGTTAGGCATACCCATAGGCACGGTTACGTGGAAGAACAATCAGGCTCTCGGCAAACTTAAAAATTATCTTATAAAGGAGGGCGGCGCATGAAAGAGAAAGACATAAAAAAACTTCTTGCCGAACAATCGGACAGCATACTGCCCGACGAAAGCATTAAGGAAAATATAAAAAGCAAGCTCGGTTATCAGACCGAAGAGGTTAAAGCCCTGGCGGGCGGCGGAGTTGAAAGACCGCGCGCAAGCCGCAAAACTATGGCGGCGATATGCGCCGCCGCAATGGCGATAATTCTCGCCGTGTGCATAATTCTGCCGTCGGTATTCGGCAACTCGTACCCCTCCTTCCCCACAATTTCGGACGGGGACAACAAATTTGAAGAGATAACCGACGCGCAGTCATTCTACGCCTACGGCGCCGCCTCAGTGGGCAGCATACTCTCTTCGTCCGACAGTCAGAGCGTAGAAGCCGCCACATCAATAATGCCCGCCTCGGGCGGCAATTATGACGGCGGAAGCGGCAACAACGGCGCGGCGGAAAGGCTGGGCGATATCAACAGATATATGGCGCTTGTCGAGAGCCTTTTGAGCGATGGAGCAATTAAGGGCAACGCCGTTGAAAGCGTAGGGGAATACGACTTCGGCATGTCGGTTATACACACCGACCTTCTGGGAAACACCGTAACATATACGATGTATTACGACAAAGAATATGTAGGCGGCGGGACGGACGACGGCGAAACCGAGAGCAACTATTCGATAACGGGCGTTCTCATAGTGGATGACAAAAGTTACCCCGTAGAGGGCACTTACGAAACCGAGACGGAAGAGGAAGATGGCGAGAGCGAAGAGGAAAACGAGCTGCGCTTCAAGGCTTACACCTCCGACGACAGGTCGTCCTATATAGAGGTGCGGCAGGAGACCGAAAGCGAAACGGAAGGCGGCAGCACCGAGACCGAGACGGAATATGTGTATTCGGTTTACAGCGGCGGCAGGCTGGACGAGACGACGGTTATAAAATACGAAAAAGAAGACGACGAGCTGGAAATTGCCATGTCAGTCGAAAAGGACGGTCAGCGCGACGAACTTATTTTTGCAACGCCCGAGGGCGGCGACGGAAAGACCATTGTCGCACGCGGCTTTATAGGCGGAAGGCAGGTAAGTTTTTCCGTGCGCATAAGCGAGGGCAATTATCACTACGAATTTTCCGACGGCTGGAGCGGCGACTTCGGCAGGTTCGACAGGGGCGACGACCGAGGAAACCGACCCGAAAGAACAACTATAAACTTTTTAACGGCCTGATACTGAAAGTTAAAACGCTCCCATAATAAAAGCCGCCCTTCCGCAAAATGCGGAAGGGCGGCTTTTATATTGCTTTTACTTCTTATAAAATTTAATTGCCCGCGGCGAGCTTTTCCTTATGCACCTGAAGGGTGTAGAGCCTGTAATACCTGCCCTTTTTGGCTATAAGGTCTTTATGGTTGCCCTGCTCTACTATTTCGCCATGTGAAAGCACTATTATATTGTCGGCGTTGCGGATAGTAGATAATCTGTGCGCGACTATGAGCATAGTGCCTATATTCATCATCTTTTCGAGCGAGTCCTGAATGAGCACCTCGGTTTCGGTATCGATGTTCGCCGTCGCCTCGTCGAGTATCATTACAGAGGGTTTATGAATTATGGTGCGGGCGAAGGACAAAAGCTGGCGCTGTCCCGCCGAGAAGTTGTTGCCGCGCTCGCGCACGACTTCGTCCAGACCGTATTCGAGCTTTTTTATGAATGGCGCGGCATTGACGTACTCGCACGCTCGCATAATCTCCTCGTCGGAGAAATCTCCGCGCAGGGCTATGTTGCTGCGCACCGTGCCCGAGAACAGAAATACGTCCTGCAACATCTGACCGAAATGCCTGCGCAGGGAAGAAATTTTTATCTTTTTTATGTCCATTCCGTCTATGAGTATCTGACCCTTCTGAATGTCGTAGTTGCGGCATATGAGCGAAAGAATGGTAGTCTTGCCCGAACCCGTAGAGCCGACGAAGGCGACTGTTTCGCGCGCGTTGACTTTAAACGACACGCCCTTCAATACCCATTCGCCGGGGATATAAGAAAACCACACGTCGCGGAACTCTATATCGCCCTTTATGTCCTCCACTTCCACGGCGTCCTCCTCATCGACGACCTGCGGCTGCATGTCGAAGATGGTGAAAATCTTTTCCGCCGAGGCAAATGCCGATTGCAGCCAGTTAAACTGCTCGGCGAGGCTCTGTATGGGGTTGAAGAACTTGGATATGTACATATAGAAGGTTACGACCACTTCGCTCGTTATCGTCTGACCGAGGAAGGAAAAATCGTCTATATATCCCTTGCCGCCGAGATACAAAAGGAGCATGACCGAGGTTATGTACAGCATATACACGAGCGGACGGAATATACCGAACACGAGTATCTGCTGATGTTTAGCCGAGGCGAGTTTTTTGTTCTTGGCGGAAAATTCGCTCATCTTCCTCTTTTCGCGGTTGAAAATCTGGGTGATTTTCATGCCCGAAAGATTTTCGGAAAGGAAAGTATTGATATCCGTCGTGCCGTCCTTTACCTTGCGGTAAGCCCTGCGCGAGAACTTGCGGAAAATTATCGTGAAGAGCACGATGAAGGGCACGAAGCAGAGTATCATGAGGGTGAGCTCGTAGTTGAGGCAGAGCATGGCGGCGAGCACGCCGATTATGACGAAGCAGTTTTTTAAAAGGTTTACCAGAATGTTGGTAAACATGAGCGATATCGCGTTCGTGTCGTTGGTAACGCGGGTTACCAGCTTGCCGACGGGTATTGTGTTGAGCTGGGCGTGCGAAAGACTTTCGATATGGCTGAACAGATCTTCGCGCAGGGCGGAAAGTATCTTCTGACCTGTCTTTTGGAGCACCATGGCCTGTATATATGAGCTAACGAGCGAAACTATGAGTATGCCCGCATACACCGCGACGAGCGCGAACAGCCTTGAAAGTTCGAACTGCTGTTTTACCAGCCCCTCGATATATCCGATAAGAAGGGGCGAAATTATGTCGTATGCGACCGAAAAAATCATGCACAGCCCGACAAAGACGAACTGCATGCGGTAGGGCTTTGCATAGGCGAGCAGGCGGCGGACAATTTCGCCGTCCTTCATGTTTCTGTCGAAACCTATCGCCTGTTTTTTGTTCTTTACCGTTGCGTAAGCGATTATGAAAATGACCGAAACGGCGCCTATTATGCCGCCGGCAACCAAAAGGGGATAAAATTCACGCATTGTGTTCCCCTCCTTCAGCTTCGAGCTTCTGCAAATCCACCATCTTGCGGTAGTCGGGGCAGGAAGCGTACAGCTCCTCGTGCTTGCCGACCGCAACTATTCTTCCGTCGTCCACGAAAATTATCTTATCCATATTCTCGACCGTAGAAATGCGGTGCGCTATCAGAATGGTCGTAAGACCCGCGCGCGCCGCCGCGAGGTTGGACATTATCGCCTGCTCCGTCTTGGTGTCAACCGCCGAAACGGAGTCGTCGAGAATGAGGATTTTAGCGTTCTTCATGAGCGCCCTAGCAATAGAAATGCGCTGTTTCTGACCGCCAGATACGGTTACGCCGCGCTCGCCGAGCACGGTTGCGTATTTTTCCTTGAACCCCATTATGTTGTCGTGCACCGCGGCGAGTTTTGCGGCTTCCTCCGCCGCCTCTTCTTCCTCCGCGCCGCCCGCGCCGTCGTATGCGAAAGCGATGTTGTTTTCTATCGTGTCGCTGAACAGGAAATTATCCTGCGGTACGTACGCCGCCGCACCCCTGACGCAGCGTATGGATATGTCGTTGACGTCGTGTCCGTCTATAAATATAGTGCCGTCGGGCACGTTGTATGTGCGCAGTATGAGATCGACTATCGTCGTCTTGCCCGAACCCGTCTTGCCGACGAGCCCGACGTTTTCGCCCGCCTCTATCGTGAAAGACACGTCCTTCAATACGTCGAACTCCCCGTCGGGATAGCGGAAAGTGAGATGTCTGAACTCGATTTTTCCTTTTATATCGTTTACCTCTTCTACGCCCGCGCGGTCGATTACGTCCTGCTTCGCGTTGAGAAGTTCGCTTATGCGGTTGAGCGAGGCTTTGCCGCGCGAAGTCATTTCGATGAGCTGCGATACCGCCATTACGGGCCACACCATCGCCGTGAAATAACCTATGTATTCGACGAGCTGACCCGCGTCGAACGTGCCGAGATATACTAGGTAGCCGCCGTAGCCTAAAATTATGCACACGACCGACTCGACGAGAAGGGTTACGACTATTGTCAAAAGCGTGGAAATTCTTGTGTACTCGACGTTGACTTTTTCGTTCTTTTTATTGAGCTTTCTGAAAGCTAAAAGCTCCGCCGCCTCCTTGACGAAGGCTTTTATGACGGCAATGCCCGAAAAACTTTCCTGCGAGAAGTCCGAAAGGTCGGAAAATACCGCCTGGCGCTCCTCCCACTTCATCATCATATACTTTGCCACGATTGCGCCGCCGACGAGCAGCAGAACCATGGGTATGAGCGAAAGAAGGGTGAGCTGCCAGTCCATATTCCACATCTTAAAGACCGTCAGCGCGCCGAGGAAAGCCGCGTCGCACAGCATGAGTATGCCCGAGCCGAAGCAGTCCTGCACGGTTTCGAGGTCGTTGGTGAAAAGGGACATCATGTTGCCCACTTTGTTGACCTGATAATACTGGTGCGAAAGATCCTTGCAGCGGTCGAACATTCTGTTGCGCAAGTCGGTTTCCACCTTTATAGCAGAGCCGAAAAAGCATATGCGCCAGAGAAATCTGCCCGTAACCATGACGAGAATTATGATTACGAGGGGCAGACATATTTCGTCGAGCAGGAAATTGATGTCGAAGGGCACCGTGCCCGACGACGTTTCGACAAAGCCCGTATTCATGCCGTTTATTACCATGCGGTAAAGTTCGGGCACTTCGAGCTGAAAATAGTCAACGAGCACGAGCGCGGCTATTCCTATTAAAAGTATCCACGAATATTTCAGATAATAGCGGTTTATGTGCTTGCCGAATATCACGCGACTTTCTCCTTATAATAATGTATTACGAAACTGCATTTTATCACCGCGGCGGCGCGTTGTCAACAGCGTGAAGCAAGTTTTTGCGCGCGTGCGCGCACAAATTTATAAATATATTCATAAAATCATAAATATATGCATAAATTGACCATGTTGCGCAAAACGGCGCCTTTTGTGCGTCTTGTCGCCCTTTGCCCGCGCCGAAGCGCCTTTCCGCGCTTCGGCGCGGGCATTAGCCTTTTGCATATCTATAAAAAGAGTGCAAAAAAATTGCATAATTATCTCTTTGCGCCCCAGACATCTGGTTTTTTTCTGCTATAATGAACGCAATTCAATACAAACCGTTGACGCGTAGATAAAAACGGCAAGGCGTTTATACCGTTTATAACCTGCGGCGACCCCGACATTCAGACGACGGCGGCATGCGTAAAAGAAATGGTAAAAAACGGAGCAGACCTTATTGAACTGGGCATACCTTTTTCCGACCCGACGACGGAAGGACCCGTAATTCAGAGCGCGAGCGAACGCGCCCTTAAAGGCGGAATGACGACGGACAAGGCGTTCGAGCTGGTAAAAGAGCTCAAAAAGGACGTAACCATACCCCTCGTCTTTATGACTTACGCCAACGTCGTTTTTTCGTACGGCGCGGATAAGTTCATTTCTACCTGCGCGACAGGCATAGAGGGCATAATTCTGCCCGACCTGCCCTATGAGGAAAAGGACGAGTTTTTGCCCTACTGCAAATAAAACGGCATAGACCTGATATCCCTCGTCGCGCACACCTCCGAGGGGCGCATTGCAAAAATTGCCTCCGCGGCGGAGGGATTTTTGTACATAGTTTCCAGCCTAGGAGTTACGGGCACGCGCAGCGAAATAACTACCGACATAGGCTCTATCGTTTCGCTCGTAAGAAAGAGCACCTCCATTCCCTGCGCGACAGGCTTCGGCATTTCCACCCCCGAGCAGGCTGAAAAGATGGAGGGCTTTGCCGACGGCGTGATAGTTGGCTCTGCCATCGTCAAAATAATAGCAAAACACGGCAAGGACGCGCCCGCATACGTAGGCGAATACGTGCGGCAGATGAAGCAGGCCGCCATGCGCGCGGACAAGAAATAATTCAGCACCTTTATCCCCGCATTGATTGCCCGAACTGTTTAGAATTTTTTTTTAAACAGCCCCCGCGCGGTCATGCGATAACGATTTGAGCCGTTAAAAGCGCCGTTCGCCGCCACATATTGCCCGACCAACGCGAAAAAGACAAAAAACGACAGCATTCTACCGCAAAGGCGCGTTGCCCCGCACATATGCCGCGACAAACCGCATTTTTGCTTGTTACAACTGATAATAATTTTGCCGACGGCTCGAAAATGCTCGCGGCAAAAAATCCCCCGCGGAATGATTTTCATTCCGCGGGGGATTTTTCATTAATTTATGTGAGCCGTCAGAGAGCAAATATTTCGCGGCACAGTTTTTTGCCCGACTGCGTGCGGAAGATTTTATCGTACGCAGAGCGGATGGCGTCCCTGCCCGCGCCGTCCTCATAAAAGTTGACGAGAAAGTCCGCCTCGACGAGTATGGCGAAATCCGTGCCGTCGATTGCCGAATAGGTGTGGTGATGTCCGACGAGGTAACAAATTCTGTCGTAAAACCCCTCGCGGACGCCCGCTTCTTCAAGCACCTGACGAGCATAGAAAGGTCCCTCCTCTTCCTGCGCCTTGCCGTCGCACCTGCCCAGTTTGCGCTCGGCGGGAATTATGCCCACGTCGTGCACGAGCGCGGCGCACTCGGTTATATAGCGCGTATCTTCGTCCACGCCCTCCATGACGCATATTAAATGCGCAAAGCTGTGCACCTTTAAAAAGTGCTGCACTCTCTTTGGGTCGCCGCCGTCGAATTGTATCATTGCGAGCGTCAGACGCCCGATGTCGTCCTCTTTGAACATATCATACACCCTGAGGCACTGCGCCCTTGGGGCGCTTTCTGAGCTCGTCCTCTATGCGCTCGCACGCTTCCTGAAGCTCTTCTTCCGTTTCGCCGATATCTATGCCGTCGAGAATGTTCTGCAACTTGTATTCCTTGTTGAGATATCTTATCGTCTGGAAGCCGATAACCGCGGTCATTGTGCCGTTTGCAAGCCCTTGAATGGAGCTGTCGACGAGGGCGGAAATTGCCGAACCCAGGAAGGGTATGCCCTTTGCCGCGTCGCCCATTGTTTTGACTATGCCGTTGCCTATCCTTACGGAGCCCAGCCCGTAGGAAATGAGTGAATTCTGCAAAACCGTTCCGAAAATTTTAACGAGGCGCGCATCCGACGGGCGGAAGCCGTAGAGGAAAACTATGTCCTTTATCATCTGCAGATTTATCACCGAAACGAGGGCGGCGTCCAGCCTCGAACTCTGCGAAATGGCGGAATATGCGGCAGATTTTATTGAGCATTTGAAGATAATTTCCTTAGCCGTCTTTTTCACCTTGCCGTTATAGAGCGCGGTGAGCGCCGTCTTTAAGCCTTCGTCGTCGCCGCACTTCAACGCCACGTCGAGGTCGCCCACCAGCTTGTCGTCGTACCAGCCCGCGCCGTCGACGCTGTTATTGAAATCGACCATTTTGGAAGCGATATTGCGGCGCACCTTTTTATTGTGCCTTTTTGCCCTGCCCGCGTGCGCGGAATTGACGTTGGTTACAAAATAATCTGATTTATATATTTTCACAACGGGCACGATAAACAAGAATATGTACAGAATAACCGAAACAGCCGCGGCGGCATAGCCCGCGTATTCGTGTATCTGCCATACCTGCATGGTTATGGAAAAGAGGCACCACGCGAGGAATATTCCTATAAGCCCCGCCAGAACCCAGAGCACGAGCTTTGCGCCCTTGGAATTCTGCCTTCTGACATACTTGTCTTCGTACTCGTAAATGGTCATGCCACCCTTTTCGGGCAGACCGTTTTTATCTTTTTTGCTCATTATTCACCTTCTTCGCCGTCGGAATTATCCTTGAGCTTAATGGAAAATTTATACATCTCGGACTTGGAAACGCCCCTGTCCTTTGCCGCCTGCTTGACGGCAGACTTTTTGTCCATGCCCTCAGCCATATAGTGCGCTATATGCTCCTCTTCGGAAAGCGAGCAAAGCTCGCTTCTCCTTTCCTTCGCGCCCTCGACTATGAGCACGTATTCGCCGCGCTTTTCGCCTTCCAGCCCCTTTGAAAGGGCAAACTCCGTCGCTTCCTCGTGCACCTTCGTGATTTCGCGCACGGCGCAGGCGCGCCGCTCGCCGAACACCGAGTACATATCGGCGACGTATCTGTCCATATCCTGCGGAGCGACGTGGAAACACAAGGTGAGGTCGCAGTCCTTATACTTTGTAAGAAACCTCTTCCTCTCGCCCTCCTTTTCGGGCAGAAAGCCCAAAAAGGCAAACCGCTCGGCGGGAAACGCCGACAAAACCAGCGCGGAGAGAAAGGCGTTTGCGCCGGGAATTACCGTGTAGGGCACGCCCTGCTCTTTCAGATAAGCGCAGACGACGTTGCCGGGGTCGGAGATGACGGGCATGCCCGCGTCCGAAATTACGGCGACTGTTCTGCCCTCGTTTGCTTCGGCACAAATTTTTTCCGCCGCCTTGCGCTCGTTGAATTTGTGGCAGGAATACAGCGGTTTTTTTATGTCGTATGCGTTGAGAAGTTTGAGGGAATGTCTGGTATCCTCGCAGAATATGACATCCGCCGAGCGCAGAGTTTCTATCGCGCGGAGGGTTATATCCTTTAAATTGCCTATGGGGGTTGAAACGAAATAAACCATATATTTTTGCGCCGCACGGCGCGGAAAATTTACTCTGTCGCCGACGATTTGTTGCCGTCGGGGGAATTTATTGCGGGCGTAAGAATTAATGTGCCAGGTCTGCCGCCCTTTACCGCCTCGACCATTACAAGGTAGGGCGTGCCGCCCTCCCTGCCGCAGACAAACTGCATTTTCTTTGGCTCGAGACCGCAATTTTTCATTGTATAGAACATCTCCGCAAGGCGATCGGCGCGATTGATAATTGCCAGCCTGCCGCCGTATTTCAGTTTGCGGTACGCCGCGGAAAGAATTTCTTTCAGATTGATTGTTATCTCCTTGCGGCAGACTGCCTTTTCGTAGGAGATGTTATCCGGACCGCCGCGCTCGTAGGGCGGGTTGCAGACTATAAGCGAAAACGCGTCGTCGTATTCCCTGCCTATGTCCTGTATGCGAGAACAGATTGCCTTTGCCTTTGAAAAGCCGTTGAACTCTATCGTCCTTTGAGCCATATCCGAAAGGGCAGGCTGCATTTCGAACAGCGTAACCGAGGATATATGCGGGTTCAGACAGAGAAAGTGCAGCCCGACTATGCCGCAACCCGAGCAGAAGTCTGCAACGACGTCGTTGACCTTTGCGCGGGCGAAGCGGGACAAAAGAATGCTGTCCGACGTAAACCTGTAAAGCGAAGCGTTCTGAATTATTTTTTTATCGGCGAAAAGCTCTTCCAGAACCTCGCCGTCTTTTAATTCAATCATATTTACCGTGGAAAAAAAAGCGGCGCGCAAAGTCTTTTGCGCGCCGCTTTCGTTTTGCTTGATTATTCGGGCTTAACCGCACCGGTGGGGCATACTTCTTCGCAAGCGCCGCAATCGATGCAAGTATCGGGATCAACCACGTACTTGTCAGCGCCTTCGGAGATAGCGGTCACGGGGCAGGTAGCAGCGCATGCGCCACAGCTTACGCATTCGTCGGAAATAACGTGTGCCATTGTGTCTCCTCCATTTGAATTTTAAGTTTGCGGTACATACCGCCGCAGTGGTATTATAACACACAAAAAAAATTGTGTAAAGGGGTATGCTCACCTTTTTTTTCGTTAATCTGTCAAATTTTTTAATTCGGGGTCGGTTTTCTCCTCTTCGGACAGCTCCTCGCGCTCGGGCGCGCCGCCGCGGCGGAATTTAAGGTCGTCCACTTTGTAATCGCGGTAGCTCACGGCGTCCTTCTGCTCGATTTTTACCTTTGCTTCCATTTTGAGCATATTGACGTTAACCACCTGGCCCTTGCCGTCGGGCGTTGCGACTTCGCTGCCGACTTTGGGCACCTTTTTGCACGCTTCGGCGTAGTAATCGTTTTCGTAGGAAAGGCAGCACATCAATCTGCCGCACAGCCCCGAAATTTTGCCGGGATTGAGCGAAAGCCCCTGATTTTTAGCCATTTTTATAGAAACTTTTCTGAAATCGGGCATGCAGCTCGAGCAGCAGCATTCCCTGCCGCAGGGCGCAAGACCGCCTATCATCTTTATCTCGTCGCGTATGCCTATCTGGCGCAGCTCAATTCTCAGGCGGAAGGCGGCGGAAAGCTCCTTTACGAGCTCCCTGAAATCTACCCTGCCCTCGGCGGTGAAATAAAATATTACTTTGCTGCCGTCGAATGTGAATTCGCAGTCAATAATCTTCATTTCCAGCCCGCACTTTTCCGCCTTTTCGCGGGCGAGCTTTATCGCGCCGTCCTTGCGCGCCTCGTTGCGCGCGACGGTCTCCCTGTCTTTGTCCGTAGCCTTGCGTATTATGGGCTTGAGGGGGGAAACTATTTTATCCTCCTCCACCTCGCAAGGAGGTATGGCGACGGTGGCGTATTCCAGCCCTCGCGAGGTTTCGACGATTACATCCGTATCCTTTTCGTATTCGCCGTCGCCGGGGGCAAAGTAATACACCTTTGCGCTGTTTTTGAATTTTATGCCGACAATTTTTTCCATCTGTTGTTCTCCGTAATGACTTTGAGCGCGAAATCGTATAAAAGGTTGGAAAAATTCGCGTTGAACTTTAAATCGGCGAGGGCGTCGTTGACCGCCCGCACCGCAAAAATGAGCGCGGGAAGCACAAACGCTCCGTCGCCCTTCGCGCCCCTCTTAGCGCAGTCCGAAAGGCGATTAAAATATATGCGCTGAACCTGGCGCAAAAGCTCTTCCTTGCGCGCCGTTTCGCCGTATTTAAGGCATATTGCGCCCGCTTTTTCGATGGTATCCGCGCGGGAAATTTCCTCCGCGGCGGTTAAAATTTCGTCGAACCACGCGCCCGAGACCATAGCCTGCGCTTCGCCGAGCACTCCTCCGCAACTCTCTGCGGCGGCGGCATTGCGCGCTTTATCCCCTCCCGCGCGGTCGAGCGCGGCGGCTATATCAGACGGGGTGAAAGGCTGAATTTCCAGAAGCCTCACGCGCGAGATTACCGTTTGAAGCACGGGCGAGAGCGTCGTTGCGCCGAGAAGAAAATGCACGCCCGAGGGCGGCTCTTCCAGACCCTTTAAAAGTTTGTTCTGTACGACGGGAGACGCTTCCTCGAATGACGAAATTATGAATATCTTTTTATCGCCCTCTATGGGCTTTAACGCGCAGTCGGAGGCGATGTCGTCCGCGTCCGCAACCGACAGCTTTTTGCCCTCGGCGGGATAAATTTTCGCGTCCGAAAAACTTTCGGACATAATCAGTCCGCCTTCGCGCGAGGACATATCCTTGCCGCACAGAGCGACGGCGAAAAATTTGAGCGCGCGGCGCAGGTTTGCCGCGTCGGGAAAATACAAAAGATAGGCGTGCGAGGCGCGGTTTGCCCTTACGTCGCCTTTTAAAATTTTATATGCAGTTGTCTGAGACAACAATGTGTACATATCAACCGCCGTGCGCGCAACTTTCGTTCGCGCATAATTTTGCGCATTTTGCGCTTATTTGTATTTTCAGCTCTTGCGCTTTTATGCCGCTAGCTTTCCGCGCATTGCGCAGCTTTTTTGCGCTTGCCGCGCTGATATTTTAAGCACTGATATTTTAAGGTGTGCGATTTATATAACTTTAACCTGTAACGCCGCGTTCAGGCTTTATTTAACCTGTACCGCGCCGCTCTCGACGAGGAGCTGCCAGATTTTTTCGCTCGTCTGATACTTGCTGCCCGAACAGTCCACCGCGCGTATGCGGGGATATTTTGCCGCAAGAGTTAGGTAGCCTTCGTAAACCTTTTTGTGGAAGGCAATGCCGAGCTGTTCCATTCTGTCGTCCTTGTCCGCGCCGTGCTTGCGCCTGAATGCGTCTTCGGGCGAGATATCGAGAAATATCGTCATATAGGGCGCATAATCGCCCAGCGCGGCGGAATTTATCGAGGCGACGAAATCTTCGCCCAGTCCGCGCGCAATGCCCTGATAGGCGAGCGAGGAATCGACGTATCTGTCGCACACGACGAGCTTGCCGCTTTCGAGCGCGGGTATTATAATTTCCTTTAAAAGCTGCACCCTCGCGGCGGCGTACAAAAGCGCTTCGCACTCGTCGCACATGGCGGAGTTTTTGCCGTCGAGAATGATTGAACGTATCTGTTCGGCTATGTCGCTGCCGCCCGGTTCGCGCGTCATAATATAGTCGACGCCCGCTTTGTCGAGTTTTTCGGCGAGCAGTTTGAGCTGGGTGCTTTTGCCGGAGCCTTCGCAGCCCTCGAAAGTTATCAGTTTGCCCTTCATTTTTTTACCACTTTTATTTTGCCAGAGACCAGCCCGAATGTGTTCGCGCTGGACGAAAGCAGTTCGACGGCGCGGTCGGTTATGATCTCGCCCGCAACCACGACGGGCAGGCAGGGCGGCGTTATGCCGCAGTTTGAGGAGCACATTCTGCCCTTGCTCTCCTTTAAGGGTATCCACTCCGCGCGGCTCTTCAATGCGTAAAGATAGCTGTAAGTTCTGTCGGCGGGGGGAAGCAGGGGCTTTTTGTCCTTATAAGTTCCGCGCAGCTTTTTCTGCGTTACGAGCCACATGAAGAAATTTTTTACTTCGTTGAGATGAGCGGGCTCGGTTGACGGAGAGAGATAGAACAAAAGGTATCTTCCATCATTCATTTCGGGATATATGCCGCGCTTTTCGAGTTTCGCCTGCGCGATGTCGGGCGAAATATCCAGCGGTTTGAAATCGACCGCAATCTTTGTCCAGTCCTGCGAGGGATAGAATGTAAGCGACGAAAGCTGATTTTTGAATTCCGCCGCGGCATTCTTTGCCCTTTCGGCGATTTTAGGGTTGTTCTTGTAATATTTTACGCCGTATTCCACCGAAGCCATTATTGGATAGCTGGGGGAACTCGTCCTGAAAACGGAGAGAGCCTCTTCGGCGAGGTCGGCTATGCCGAGGTCGTTGACGCACACGTATGCGCCCTGCGTAAGCGCGGGGAGAGTTTTGTGCGCGCCGTCCACCCACATGTCGGCATAAACGCCGCAGTAGCCGTATCGCCCCTCTTCCACCCCGAGGTGCGCGCCGTGCGCGCCATCGCAGAAAAGATGCCTCGAATGCTTTTTGAGCACCTTTGCATAGTCTTCGAGGGGGGCTATATTGCCGTAATAGTCGGGCGAAGTTACAATCATGCCCGCTATGTTGACGTCGTTGACGATTAGCTTTTCTATGAGTTCGGGGTCGGGCGGCAGAAGAACGCCTTCGCACTCCGCGCCCTGCACTATTACGGGTTCGACGCCGAGTATGCGGCAGGCGTTATAAACGCTTTTATGCGAATTGCGGGGCACAATCAATTTGTTGCCGAGTTTGGAGGCGACATATACGCACGCCATCACGCCCGAAGTCGAGCCGTCGGTGGTGATATACGCCCTCTTTGCGCCGACTATTTCGGCTATGTCGCGCTGCGCCTTTTCTATGACGCCGTGCGGACATTGCAGATCGTCCGAAAAGCTCAGCTCGGTAATATCTATCGGAGCGACGGGGAATGCGCGGGAAAACGAAAAGACGTTCTTGTGCCCGGGCATGTGCATTCTGTTGCGGTCCTTGCCCTTGTATTTATTAAGCTGGTTGAGTATCTCGTAATTGTAAAGCATTATGTAAACTTGCGCGGAGCCGCGGCGCGGCTCCGCAAATATTTTCGTCTTACTGACGGCGGGGTTTCATTGTGGGGAAGAGTATTACGTCCCTTATTGTGGGGCTGTCCGTAAGCAGCATTACAAGCCTGTCCACGCCCAATCCAAGCCCGCCCGTGGGGGGAAGACCGTATTCAAGCGCGGTTATGAAGTCCTCGTCTAATTGCGCTTTGCTTTCGGGGTCCTGAGCCTTCTTTTCCTCAATCTGCTTTATGAAGCGCTGCTTCTGGTCGATGGGGTCGTTGAGCTCGGAGAACGCATTGCCGAATTCGTGGGCGCAGATGAAATATTCGAACCTCTCTGTAAACGCGGGATCGCTCGCCTTGCGCTTTGCGAGGGGAGAATTTTCGACGGGATAGTCGTAGATAATCGTAGGCTGAACGAGCTTGTCCTCGACGAACGCTTCGAACAGCGCTATGAGAACGTGCCCCTTTGTAGCCCTTTCGCCCTCGGGCACTTCGCAGTTGAGCGCCTTAGCCGCAGCGCGCGCCGCAGCGTCGTCCGACCATGCGTCGTAGTCGGCGCCGCAGTATTCCTTTACCGCCTCCTTCATGGTCATGCGCTTCCAGGGCGAACCCATATCGACGCGCGTGCCCTGATAGGTTATCTCCGCCGTGCCGCAGACGTTTAAAGTTACCGTCCTGTAAAGGTCCTCTATGAGGTCCATCATGCCCTTGTAGTCGGTGTATGCCTGGTACATTTCAACCGATGTGAACTCGGGGTTGTGGAAGGCATCCATTCCCTCGTTGCGGAAAATTCTGCCCACTTCGTAAACCCTTTCGAGCCCGCCGACAATCAGCCTCTTCAAGTAGAGTTCGGTCTCTATGCGAAGGTACATATCGATGTCGAGCGCGTTGTGGCGCGTCTTGAAGGGGCGCGCAGCCGCGCCGATTTCGAGCGTGGTAAGAACGGGCGTATCGACTTCGAGATAGCCCATGTTGTCGAGGTAGGCACGTATTTCTTTGAGTATCTTCGAGCGGACGATAAAGGTGTTTCTGACCTCGGGGTTGACGATGAGGTCGAGGTCGCGCTGGCGGTACTTTATGTCCATATTGGTCAGACCGTGCTGCTTTTCGGGCAGGGGAAGGAGGGACTTGGACAGCATTTCGATGTGCGAACAATGCACAGAAATTTCGCCCGTCTGCGTCTTGAACACGTAGCCCTTAACGCCGACGATATCGCCTATGTCGTAGTCCTTTTTGTAGGACATATAGTCCTCTTCGCCGACGTCGTCGCGCTTGACGTAAATCTGAATGAGCCCGTCTCTGTCGGAGATATGCGAAAACGAAGCCTTGCCCATTATGCGGCGGGACATTAATCTTCCCGCGATGGAAACTTCCTTGCCCTCGAGCGCTTCAAAATTATTCTTTATGGAAGTTGAATTCTGGGTAACTTCGTACTTGGTTTTTTCGTAGGGGTTCTTGCCCTCTTCGATGAGCTTTGCAAGCTTTTCGCGCCTGATGCGCGCCTGCTCGGCGAGGCGCTCCGCCTCTTCCTCTTCGGTTAAAATCTGCTGATTGTTTTCCATTTATATTCTCGCCTGAAAGGGTTTATCTTATGCTGACTATGCGCAGCTTGTAGCTGCCGTCGGGGCAGGAAACGGTAACCTCGTCGCCCTTGCGCTTTCTCATGAGAGCCGCGCCGACGGGAGATTCCGAAGAAATTTTGTTGTTCATTACATCGACGTCGGTAACCGAAGTTATAGTGTAGGTATCCTCTTCGCCGAATTCTTCGTCGAGCACGGTAACGACCGAGTTGAGATGAACGTAGGTGTTATCGGTAATCTCTTCCTGAACGGAAGCGTTTTTTATCTGATATTCGATTTCTGCGATTTTGCCTTCGTTGGAGCGCTGCTCTTCCCTTGCGGCGTCGTATTCGGCGTTTTCCGAAAGGTCGCCGTGCGAACGCGCCTCGGCGATGCGCTCTATAATTTCGGGACGCTTTACCTTTACGAGATAGTCAAGCTCGTTTTTAAGGTCGTCCAGATTTTTTTGGGTCATTACAAACTGCTGTTCTGCCATTTTATATTTTACCTCTTTATTTCGCCTCGAAAGGCGGTAATATCTTTTTTGCCCTCCGCACGAGCGGGGGAAAATAAACAAAGATATGTGGAGCATTAAGCCTGCGCCACATATCCGTTTAACTCTATTATATATATCTTTTGCAGTTTTGTCAATTATTTAACGGCCGCGAGGGCGTTATTTGAGCGATCTGACAAAGCGGGAAATTCTGTCTATCGCCTCGGACAGCTGCGCCATGGAAGTAGCGTACGAACAGCGCACGTGATTTATGCCCGCGTCGCCGAACGCCGCGCCAGGCACCACCGCCACTTTTTCGGCGACGAGAAGGGCGTTTGCAAACTGTTCGCCCGTCATGCCCGTGCTCTCGACGGAGGGAAATACGTAGAACGCGCCCTTGGGCTGAAAGCATTTAAGCCCGAGGGAATTGAATGCATTCACTAAAAATCTGCCGCGGCGCGCGTATTCGTCGCGCATATCCGAGACGACCGAAAAGCCCTCCGAGAACCCCTCCGAAAGGGCGGCGTTTGCGGCGTACTGTCCCGCGCTGGGCGCGCACATTATGGCGTACTGGTGAATTTTAAAAATTGCGTCGTCGATTTCGGGCGGAGCGCAAACAAAGCCTATGCGCCAGCCCGTCATGGCGAACGCCTTGGAAAAACCGTTGATAATTACCGTTCGCTCGGACATATCCCCTACCGTAGCGATCGAAACATGCTTTCCGACGTATGTAAGTTCGGCATAAATTTCATCCGAAATAACCAGAAGGTCGTGCTTTTTTATGACGGGAACTATTGCCTCCAACTGCTCTTTGGTCATAATCGCGCCCGTGGGGTTATTGGGATATGCTAAAATTATCGCCTTTGTTCTGGGCGTTATGCGCTCTTCTATCTGTTCGGGAGTTATGATAAAGTCGTTGTCCGCCACGCACCTTACGGAAACGGGCGTGCCGCCCGCAAGAGCAACCGAAGGCGCATATGAGACATAGCAGGGGTCGGGCACGAGTATTTCGTCGCCCTCGTCGCAGATTGCGCGCAGGGTGAAATCTATCGCTTCGCTCGCGCCCACGGTAACTATCGTGTGGTCGGGCGAGGCGACTATGCCGAAGCGCTCGTAAAGATACCTGCATATGTTTTTGCGAAGTTCGGGGAGACCTCGGTTGCCCGTGTATTGGGTAAGCCCGCGCTTTATCGAGCGCACCGCCGCTTCCCTTATGGAATAGGGCGTAACGAAGTCGGGCTCGCCCACGCCGAGCGAGATTGCCCCCTCCATTTCGTTGACTATATCGAAAAATTTACGTATGCCGCTCGGCTTGAGCTGTGCCGCGCGGCGACTTACAAAAGATTTCATAATTTACCTTGCCGCGGCAAGCGCCGCGAGCATTAACTTACGGCTGTACCGACAGCCTGTTCAGATCTGCGCTCTTTTTCATGAGCGCGCCCTCTACTTTATACTTTTTGAGTATGAAATGGGTTGCCGTGGACAGCACGTTGTCGTAGGTGGAAATTCTTTCCGAAACGAAACGAGAGATAGATTTGAGCGATTTGCCCGCCACTATTACGGCGAGGTCGTACGCGCCCGACATGAGGTAGAGATTTTTAACCTCGTCGTGCTCGGCGATTTCCTGCGCTATGGCGTCGAAACCCGAACCGCGCTGGGGCGTTACCTTGACTTCGATGAGGGCTTCCACGCTCTCGTCGTCTAGGGCGTCCTCGTTGATGATAGTGGTGTATTTTACGATAACGCCGCTGTCTTCGAGCTGTTTTATCCTTTCGGCGGCCTGCGCTTGGGTTATTCCGAGCATGACCGCAATCTTTTCCGCTCCCGCACGGGAATCTTCGGCGAGTATGGCTATAATGTCTTTTGCCGTCTTGTCCATAATATTATTCCTTATAAAAAGATATTGTTACTATTTTATTCCTTTTGCACATTTTTGTCAATATAATTTGAAAAAAGCGTTTTACATTCGCCCCGCAATCTGCTAAACTTTATCTATGTTCAGAATTTGGGGAAAGGTCGTAAAAGACGGAAAAATCATAAAACAGGTAACTTATGAGAGCGCGGATAAGTTTTCCTACTCTTCATTTTTCAGTTACCTCGCGGATATATGCGAGGCTTTGGATATCGCCACGCCCGTGCTGATGAAGACGCACATTTTCAACTACGCAAAATTCAACACGGTGCGCTTCATTCCGCGCGACTTCGCCGAGCCCGTCGATTTCGACAAGCTGATACTTGAAAACCTCGTGCTCTGACCGCCGAAAGGGCGCGTTGCCCGCGATGGCTAACTGTTTTTTGCTTTAAATCTTAAAGGGCAATATTCAGAAAAAGAACGCTGTTTACAGAATGTTACGCGCGCCCGCCGCTTTAATGCGGCGGGCGCGAAGCGCAATACGGAATACAATATTTTTTTAGCCGCATAATATGTTTATGCGGCTTTCTTGTATCTTTTGCTTTATCGTAACACTTTTTATCTGCCTGTGCGAGGGGACGCGCGCCCTG
>ULSO01083531.1_pt1 | contig 30994 bp, 39 predicted proteins | sample 1956701 | NCBI WGS metagenome assembly ULSO01 (sample SAMEA4835708, study PRJEB28245) | human gut metagenome | biome: gut microbiome; material: fecal sample | place: Denmark | collected 2008 | reverse complement strand
GGGATGACGCTGCATTTTGTCACCGACCGTAAGCCGCTATCGCGCGAGGAGATTTTGAGGATGGTTGAGAGGGTTGCAGGGTAGTAGATAAGTTTTAGATAACAAAAAACCCATTTATGTAAACGGGTTAATGAAAACAATAAGTTAGATTAAAAACAATAAGTTAGGTTGGTGGTCAGTGGTGGTTATTACGGGGTAATGCCAACCGCTGCCGCCACTTTGTCGCCACTAGTGCTTTGTTTTTCGAATTCATCTAAGGCTCTTTCAACATCAGAAAGATACTCTTTGAATGAGTTCAAGATCATGCTTAACGAGCCCCCCATAAATAGGACCTGTTTTCCATCTTTTTTAAAAAAATCAGGATATTTTTCTATAAGTTCAATAATGCTTTTAATATTTTGCCCATCGTTTTCTAAGTATTTTGCATCATTATGCGCACAACTGTTTCTTAATTTTGTTATTTTTTTGATATTCGAATAGTGGGATGTTGACTTCATCCCTATCATTTTTTTGATAAATAGATGGCTCCTCTCAAATCCACTTCCTTTGAGATCTGAAACATTTATAGGAGAATGATGTCTATTAGCAAAGTTGTTACAGAATTTTTCTATTTCGTGCTCAAAAATTCCGAATATAGTTAAGAATACTGACCTGCGGATAATACTTGGGTAGTATTCTAAAAACATTTCATCGAGATCTAGCGATGAGCTGGTGAGTCCCATGTAATGATCAATTGACTGATATACACCATCTTCCGGAGATATTTCAATTATATATTCTTCAGGTCCTTTGTCTTTATATTCTGCTATGCCCTTAGCGATTGATGATTCGCTATGAGTGATTAACGTCTCGATAATATCAAATGTTAAGGAGAAGTCGAATATTGGGAATTGAAACAAAAACTTAACCATGCTTGAACCTTTAAGAATCTGATTTAGTAACATCCAAAGTTGCTAGTGGATTGAAACGAAGAGCTGTCTCTAAGTGATCAGGTGATAGATGAGCATAACGCATAGTCATTTTTATGTCGTGATGTCCGAGGATTTTTTGCAAAGCAAGGATGTTTCCACCCGACATCATGAAATGCGCCGCAAACGTATGACGCAGAACGTGTGTAAGTTGACCGCGAGGGAGCACGATAGACGTTTTTTCCATCACGGATAAAAATTGAAAATAGCAGTCTGTGAAGAAATTGAACCCATCAAGCGCCATGATCTCTTCATAAAGCTCTTTACTGATAGGGATGCTTCTGTTTTTCTTCCCCTTCGTTCTTACAAAGGTAATTCGGTATTTGGTCACCTGTGATCGGGTAAGGTTTATTGCTTCTCGCCAGCGTGCGCCTGTGCTTAAGCATATCTTGACTACCAGTGCCAGAATTGGGTCCTGACGTTTGCAATCATCCAGCAGTTCAACAATCTGCTCATGGGTAAGCCATGCCATCTCTTTTTCTGCGATGGTGAATTTTCGCATGTTCTCCAGTGGGTTTGGATACGACCATTCGCCCAGGCGGGATAGTTCGCTAAAAACACTACTTAGATAGCTTTGCTCCAGGTTAATGGTGACCGGGCTGGCCCCTTTCTTCCATTTCTCGCTGAAGTAGATCTCACCTGTCAGTCGTTTATCTCGATAATGGGCAAACATTTTAGATGTGAGATCGGTTGCAAGGGGATTGCCCAGAGCGTCAACCATCAGCAGCAATTTGTCATAGACATGCTGCCCAGCAGTCAGAGATTTACCATGTAGTTTGAACCATAGCTCAACCACGTCTTTCAGGGTTCGACGATCTACTGATTCGCCCAGCCAGGGCTTTGCTTCGGTTTCTTCCATCGTGTGACGCTCAAAAGCCAGTGCTTCGCCTTTGGTGGCGAATTGTTTACGCACACGACGCCCACTACGTCCGGCGGGGTAACATTCGCAAAGCCATTTTCCTGTGGTGAGTTTTCGTACTGCCATAAAAAATGCCCTCCAATAGAGAGCATTTTTACTGTATGTATAACCAGTGTCAATGTATGAAATCTTGCGACCATACATCTCACTGAAGCCATAATGAAGTTGGCTATTTTTTGCTATGTGAGTATGTGACTTTTGCGGTTAGCCTGCGGCTCATTGTTATATTAGGCGCAGATATAAAAGCAAAAATTATCGCGAGTTTTTAGTACAGATTTTTTTTGATTTACTAATAGTTCCATCATTGCAAACGAACTTTCCATCGGAGGTACAGTGAGAGACACCTCCCTTTTTCCCAGAACAAGGATAATTTTTAGCATAGGTAGTTAGTGGGTTTAATAACAAAGAGCATGATAAAACCACAAAAAATACCTTACCAAGCATAGTTTCCTCCCGGTATTACCTAACGTACTTAATTGTTAAACTTATAATTTTTCCAATTATTTCAACATCTTCTATCTTGCACTCGAAGGCTCTGTTTCCACCTTCAACGAAGATTCTTCCACCGGGTAAACGAGTAATGTCGCGGATTGTTATTTCGCCATCAATACTTATTACCCATTTACCATCACGTATATCATCAAATTCTTTATCACAAATAAATTCAGAATTGTTATCTGTGATGACAAAAGGTTTTTTAAACGTAGAGGGTAGAAATCCCTTATCAAAAATATAAAAACCGTCTTCACGCAAGGCACCATCAGATAATACATATTTAGCAACTTCCATCGTATTTGTATTACCTGAAGTTTGCTTTGAACCATGTCCAGTTGTGAGCCAATTAAGCGAGGTGCCCGTTTCAAGGGCGCACTGGATTACCCATTCTGCTGGGAATGAGTCACGCATGTAGCGTGTAGCGAGTGTACTTTTAGAGATTCCTAAATGATCGCACAACGCCTGTCGAGTTTTGAATCCATAAGCTTCTACCATGCGCTCTATAGCGCCTCGTCCGCCTTTCTCCAAATTCATGGTCACTCCAAGTGAACTTTTATCTTGACGATTTCATCGTGCGATCGTATGTTTATGGTGTTCACAAAATACAAACGATCCGTATTCGTCCTGATTAATCATCATTAAACGAGGAATGTTGCATCATGAGACCTAACATTTCAATCACTCTTACCACGCCTCATGTGACTATTGAACGCTATAGCGAGCTGACAGGACTGTCCATCGATACCATCAATGACATGTTGGCTGATGGACGCCTTATCCGTCACCGTTTGCGCAAAGATAAAAAACGCGAAAAAGTGATGATCAACATAGCAGCCATGACCGTTGATGCGCTTTCAGAATGCAATCTAAACCTTAATTAGTTCGATTCTGAAATACATCAGAGGCATTGACCATGTTTGATTACCAAGTTTCCAAACATCCACATTTTGATGAAGCCTGTCGTGCATTTGCACTGCGCCACAATCTGGTGCAACTGGCAGAACGTGCAGGCATGAATGTGCAGATTCTGCGGAACAAGCTGAACCCAGCTCAGCCTCATTTATTAACCGCACCAGAAATCTGGCTGCTTACCGATCTGACTGAAGATTCAACGCTGGTAGATGGTTTTCTGGCACAGATTCATTGTCTGCCATGTGTACCGATTAATGAGGTGGCAAAAGAGAAACTGCCACATTACGTCATGAGTGCAACCGCAGAGATCGGGCGTGTTGCTGCAGGTGCGGTATCTGGCGATGTAAAAACCTGTGCCGGTCGTCGTGATGCCATCAGCAGCATTAACTCTGTAACACGACTGATGGCGCTGGCGGCTGTTTCATTGCAGGCCCGTTTACAGGCTAATCCTGCGATGGCAAGTGCAGTTGATACTGTAACTGGCCTCGGTGCGTCATTCGGTTTGCTGTGAGGTGCTTATGCTGACGAAAGAACCATCATTTGCATCGCTGCTGGTAAAACAAAGCCCGGCAATGCACTACGGTCACGGCTGGATCATGGGGGAGGATGGTAAACGCTGGCATCCGTGCCGTTCACAAGATGAATTGCTGGCAGAACTATCTACGAAAAAACGGGGGAACAAATGGCTATTGAAGGCGCTGCGGCGACTGTTCCATTAAGCCCCGGTGAACGCCTGAATGGACTTAATCACATTGCGGAGCTAAGGGCGAAAGTTTTTGGCCTGAATATTGAGTCAGAGCTTGAGCGGTTTATTAAAGATATGCGTGATCCACGGGATATCAATAACGAACAAAATAAACGGGCACTGGCTGCTATATTCTTTATGGCAAAAATTCCAGCTGAACGTCATAGCATCAGCATTAATGAGCTGACCACTGACGAAAAGCGGGAGTTGATTAAAGCAATGAATCATTTTCGTGCAGTGGTGAGCTTATTTCCCAGACGGCTAACCATGCCGAATTAACCAACTAATGAAATTAATGGCGTAAACCCGCCGGGTATCCCTTTATCTAAATTCAGGAGAATTGATTATGCGTAATATTGAAACCCTCACGACTAAAACCAGACCGGATGATGCAGGGCTTAATATTTTACTGACAGAGGCTCGTCTGGAAGAACGCCGGGCAAGGGCTGAAGCAATGGCAGCTCGCCTTGATAGCCTGGCGTGTCATATCACATCCCGCCAGCTAAACCACGTCGAAGCAGCAGAACTACTGCGTGTAACTGCTGAAGCAATCCAGAACGAAGCGCAGGAGATCCACTAATGGCTGATGCAATGGATCTCGTACAGCAGCGCGTTGAAGAAGAACGCCAGCGCCATATCCGTGCTGCCCGTGCCAAAACGCCGGGCGTGTCCCGCGTGCTTTGCATTGAGTGTGAAGCGCCAATTCCGCCAGCACGCCGCCGCGCCATTCCAGGTGTGCAGCTTTGCATTACCTGTCAGGAAATCGCAGAGCTGAAAGGCAAACATTACAACGGAGGTGCTGTATGAGCACCATCCTGAAATGGGCGGGAAATAAAACCGCAATTATGTCCGAACTGAAAAAACACCTTCCTGCTGGCCCGCGACTGGTTGAACCTTTCGCAGGTTCCTGTGCTGTGATGATGGCGACGGATTATCCAAGCTATCTGGTTGCGGATATTAATCCTGATTTAATCAACCTCTATAAAAAGGTTGCCGCTGATTGTGAATCGTTTATATCTCGCGCCAGAGTTTTATTTAAGGAAGCAAACAGGGAGGTGGCTTATTACAACATAAGGCAGGAGTTTAATTACTCAACTGAAATTACTGATTTCATGAAAGCGGTATATTTCCTGTATCTCAATCGTCACGGTTACCGTGGTTTATGTCGCTATAACAAGAGCGGGCATTTCAACATTCCGTACGGTAATTATAAAAATCCGTATTTCCCTGAAAAAGAAATTCGCGCATTTGCAGAGAAAGCCCAGCGGGCAACGTTTATCTGCGCAAGCTTTGATGAAACGCTGGCGATGCTGCAGGTGGGGGATGTGGTGTATTGCGATCCGCCGTATGACGGTACGTTTTCCGGCTATCACACTGATGGTTTCACTGAAGATGACCAGTATCACCTGGCATCCGTTCTTGAACATCGGTCATCAGAAGGACATCCGGTCATTGTTTCTAACAGTGACACATCCCTGATCCGTTCGCTATATCGCAATTTTACTCACCACTACATCAAGGCAAAACGCAGCATCGGTGTGGCAGCTGGTGAGAGTAAATCTGCAACAGAAATCATCGCTGTTTCCGGGCCGCGCTGCTGGGTGGGATTTGATCCTTCGCGTGGCGTGGATAGTTCTGCCGTGTACGGAGTGCGTGCATGAGCCATGCTGATATGAACAACTGCAGCGGCTTTAACGAGGTCGCCGCAGCATTCTCATGGAACAGCCCGAAAAAGGCCATTAACCCTTATCTGGACCCGGCGGAAGTTGCGCCGGTTTCTGCGCTTTCAAACCTGATCACTCTGTACGCTGCCGATAACGAGCAGGAACAGCTGCGCCGTGAGGCGCTGAGTGATCAGGTCTGGGAGCGTTATTTCTTTAATGAATCCCGTGATCCTGTCCAGCGCGAAATGGAACAGGATAAGCTCATTAGTCGGGCAAAGCTGGCGCATGAGCAGCAGCGTTTTAATCCGGATATGGTCATTCTGGCGGACGTCAACGCCCAGCCTTCCCATATCAGCAAGCCGCTGATGCAACGTATTGAATACTTCAGCAGCCTGAGCAGGCCAAAGGCTTATTCCCGCTATTTGCGTGAGACGATTAAGCCATGTCTGGAACGACTGGAGCATGTACGCGACAGTCAGCTATCTGCGTCTTTTCGCTTTATGGCAAGCCATGAAGGGCTGGACGGCCTGCTGATCCTGCCTGAAATGAGTCAGGATCAGGTGAAACGCCTGTCCACCCTGGTAGCTGCGCATATGAGTATGTGCCTTGATGCCGCTTGTGGTGATTTGTACGCCTCCGATGATGTTAAGCCGGAAGAAATCCGCAAGACATGGGAAAAGGTGGCAGCAGAAACCCTGCGACTGGATGTCATACCGCCTGCGTTTGAGCAACTCCGCCGGAAAAGAAACCGCCGCAAACCTGTGCCCTATGAACTCATTCCGGGTTCGCTGGCGCGTATGCTGTGCGCCGACTGGTGGTATCGGAAATTATGGAAGATGCGTTGCGAATGGCGGGAAGAGCAGTTGCGTGCTGTCTGTCTGGTCAGCAAAAAAGCATCTCCCTATGTCAGCTATGAAGCCGTGATGCATAAACGTGAGCAGCGCCGTAAGTCGCTGGAGTTTTTCCGTTCTCATGAACTGGTGAACGAAGACGGCGACACGCTGGACATGGAGGATGTGGTAAACGCCAGCAGCAGCAACCCTGCGCATCGCCGCAATGAGATGATGGCCTGTGTTAAAGGCCTGGAGCTTATCGCGGAAATGCGCGGTGACTGCGCCGTTTTCTACACCATCACCTGTCCGTCACGTTTCCATTCCACGCTAAATAACGGCAGGCCCAACCCGACCTGGACAAATGCGACGGTAAGACAAAGCAGTGATTATCTGGTTGGCATGTTTGCTGCATTTCGTAAGGCGATGCACAAAGCCGGATTGCGCTGGTATGGCGTGCGGGTGGCTGAGCCGCATCATGACGGTACAGTTCACTGGCACCTGTTGTGTTTTATGCGCAAAAAAGATCGCCGCGCCATTACTGCTTTGTTGCGTAAGTTTGCCATTCGTGAAGACCGCGAGGAGCTGGGGAATAACACGGGACCACGCTTTAAGTCTGAGTTGATTAACCCGCGCAAAGGAACGCCGACAAGCTACATCGCGAAATATATCAGTAAGAACATTGACGGGCGTGGTCTGGCTGGCGAGATCAGCAAGGAAACGGGTAAATCCCTGCGTGATAACGCTGAATACGTGAATGCCTGGGCGTCTCTGCATCGTGTTCAGCAATTCCGCTTCTTTGGCATTCCGGGGCGTCAGGCTTACCGTGAACTGCGATTGCTGGCTGGTCAGGCGGCAAGGCAACAGGGTGACAAAAAAGCAGGTGCGCCGGTACTGGATAACCCGCGGCTTGATGCAATCCTGGCTGCTGCTGATGCTGGTTGTTTTGCCACCTACATCATGAAGCAGGGCGGCGTACTGGTTCCCCGTAAATATCACCTCATCAGAACTGCTTATGAAATCAACGAAGAGCCGACCGCCTATGGCGATCACGGCATTCGTATTTATGGCATCTGGTCACCTATTGCAGAGGGCAAGATCTGCACTCATGCCGTGAAGTGGAAAATGGTTCGTAAGGCCGTTGACGTTCAGGAGGCGGCAGCCGACCATGGCGCTTGCGCCCCTTGGACTCGTGGCAATAACTGTCCCCTTGCTGAAAATTTGTACCAACAAGGGAAAGACAAATCAGCTGATGGGGATACCAGAACGGATATCACCCGCATGGATGACAAGGAATTGCACGATTACCTGCACAGTATGAACAAAAAAGAGCGTCGGGAACTGGCTGCAAGGTTACGCCTGGTGAAACCGAAACGGCGTAGAGACTACAAACAGCGAATTACAGATCATCAGCGACAGCAGCTCGTCTATGAACTGAAGTCCAGAGGATTTGATGGCAGCGAGAAAGAGGTCGATTTACTCCTTCGCGGCGGCAGCATTCCGTCAGGAGCAGGCCTGCGTATTTTCTATCGGAACCAGCGTTTGCAGGAAGATGATAAGTGGCGGAACCTGTATTAATTACGCGGGTTAACAATTCGTGCTCTTAATAATACCAGGTATATCAGGCTGATGAACGTAAAAAAACGTTTTACATCAGTAAGATTATTATATACTGTAAATATAAACAGTGGTTATGCATACAGTATTGCTTGTGGTGTCATAGGAGGAAAGATGCAGGACTATTTTTTGGAGTCTTTGAAGCTCCAGCGCATTGATTTTTTTCTTAAGCTTGTAGCGGCTAGTGAGTGTAGTGATGAAGAGAAGGGGCTGGCCCTGCAGTGGGTTTCTGAACTGACAGATGAACTCATGGCAAAAATCAGAACCCACGAATACAACCGCTCAATGGATGTCATCAGCTGAGGTGACTTTTATGCGCATTGAAATAATGATCGATAAAGAGCAGAAGATTAGCCAGTCTACCCTGGACGCCCTTGAATCCGAGCTTTACCGCAATCTGCGCCCCCTGTATCCCAAAACGGTAATTCGCATTCGCAAAGGTAGCTCTAACGGTGTGGAACTGACCGGACTGCAACTGGACGAAGAAAGGAAGCAAGTGATGAAAATTATGCAGAAGGTGTGGGAAGACGACAGCTGGCTGCATTAAGAAACGTTGCCCCCAAGAGGATTCATTCTGATGGGGGACTATTTTGGGCAACGAGTGAAACGAGGCGTTAGGTGGACGGCCATTTTGATAAGTGATCGTCCGCTTTTTGTTCTGAGTTCAAGCGATGGATTTAACACACTGGTTGAAGCAGAAGTATCTAAGTTCAATTTATATTATTTGAAGGGCACTGGTCTGATGTAGTACGATTTTTGCCGGAGATGGCATGTTCTATATTGATCTCATCCATATAATGATTGGTATTATTAGCTTAGTTTAAAGAGGATTGAATGGATATCAACTATGTTGTTTCAAAAATGGGGTTCGTAGATGATCTTATTAATGCAGGTTCATTTGATTCTGCCTATAAAAATGTAAAGGATATTCTTAACGGTATCGATGAGATAAATACAATCAAAGAAAATAGAATAATTATATTATCTAATTTGGCCGGAAATCTTATTGATATCGGAAGTTTTAGTAATGTAAAAAATATAGCAGAGGAAGGCTTAAATATCTTTATAAACAATAAAAATGAATTTCTGACTATAATGAAAGAATCCTTATATTACTATAACTTGGCAAATGGAATGAGCGCAGTTCTTGATTTTAATCCTAATGACAATGCAGATATTGATAGTTTCATTAAGCTGAATGATGTAAAAAATAATTACTGGAAAGCGTTTAAACTTTCACAAGAAGATGGATGGGTGCCCCCTGATTTAATAGTTAATCTAGCTAATGTATTAAAAAAACAATATCGTATATCTGAATCAATGGATTATTATGAACAAGCAATATCTATTGATAACTCAATTCCTCAGGCGTGGGTAAACAGATCTGAGGCATTAGAATTGCTTAATGAATTATCTACAACATATACATATAAAATGATTAAAGAAGTTATTCGAGGTTATGAGTGTGCAATAAAGTCAGGGAAATGTTTTCCTTCATGGAAGGTTGCTCTTCAAAGAAAAATAAAGTACAACGAAAGTATATTGAGTGAATCATGTGTATATGGCATAGAGGATATAAGTACAGATGAAAGGCTCACGCAGGAGGAGTATGATACTTTATCAAACTACCAGAGGTTTTGTATAGATAATAATCTAATGTTGTCTGATCATTCGCTATATTGCAATTGTTATGCGTCATCTAAAGATAATATAACTATTGCTACCACCGAGGAAGGTGTGTTTGGTGATTTTATAGTGCCAATGGAAATGGTGTTAAATAGACTTAAAGCTGAGTATTCCTTAGCACGAAAAATGTTTTTTGAATATAAGGTTGATAGTGAGTTTTTTGATGAGGATTCGGAGGTATGTTATTCTGAATTGTATAATGGAGAAATATTGTATGAAAATGTTGAGAAGTTAAGGGTTGCATTTAGAGCTTGCTTTGGTATCTTGGATAAAATAGCAGTTGCTCTGTGTCAATTATTTGATTTAAAACCAGATAGAGGACATATATACTTTCATAACTTCTGGCGGATTAGTGATGAAAAAAGAAAGCTTAAAATAAACAAAATAAATAATAAAGGATTGCTGGGTTTGTTTAGTATTGCTATGGATTTGAATGATAAAAATGGTGAGCTTGCTTTTTTTAAAGAATGGAGGAATGATTTAGAACATAAACTGTTAGTTATTCACGAGAAAGACATGTTAGTTGATTTATATAATTCTTATGGGTTTTTTGATGAGGTGAGGTTTATTGAGAAAGAAAAGTTTGAGAAACAGCTCTTACAACTCATGAAAATTGTGAGATCAGCCGTTATTCTTTTTGTGTTTACCATACGTATAGAGGGGAAAAAAAGTATTCCTAAAGATATGTTGACTATTAAAAATACCATCGAGAGAAAAGTATTGTAGTATATTTTCATCGAGCGATGAAACGGTCTGTTTTTCTTTATAGTTTTGTCATAAAAAAGAGATTTCCTGCTTAAAATTTGGCTATTACAGAGCAACTATGTATGTTCCTCGCTCACAGTAGAGCTTCATCTTTGTAAGTCTGTATGTTTCGTTTTTCAAGTGGTCATTCAGATACGGACTTTCACTTCTCTTAGACAGTGCATGACTATGCTGCATGAAATCGCATGATCGTTTAAGGATCGTTTTTGCTAAGGCTCGCCAGAACTAGCGGGCTTTTACGTAGAACATGCAGGTGCATGAAAACCACTACATAAAGCGGGCAGGCGTGGCGGGGATACGAGCGCGCGCTCGCTTAGTTTTGTAACACTCTGAGTAAGGTCGCTTTTTAGAAGCAAATGGCTTGCAAATTTTTTCAACATTGAGGTAATTTGTTAGGTATCGAAGGATAAATTAAGACAAGAGCAAATTCTTATTGCTTTTTGGATGACTAGGTGCAAGTTATGACAGGTAGTGTCCCAGTAGTGCTTTCTAAGTCTGAGTTAAAGTCGATCTTGACCTTAACTGAACGTTTCACATGGAACGTTGCAAGGCCAATTATTGCGTCTTTAGGGCTGCCAACAGGTAGGGGGCGTGAAGCAACAAACGAAAAAATACTAGAAAGCCTCATTGATCTTAAAAGTAAAGATAGGCAAAAGTTTGATGGCATTATGGCAAACGTAAATGACCTAATTTTTGGTCAGGTCGTTTATGGTGAAAAAGCAATATTTAGTTTGACTGTAGATAATAGTGTAATTAAAACACTAAATGACAGATTTAGTTTTCAATGGAATTTGATGAATCAACCATCATTATTGGTTGATTCGATCCTTGATGATGTCCAATTGCAAAATGCTGTAAAAAATCAACCTGAACTTGTTAATTATTCTATTCAAAACACCCAGTCAATACTTGTTTTTTCATCTGTCAGAGAATTAGTTGTAAGAGAAAAAATTCCCCCGTCAGCACTTGCGCAATACAAGCAGTTTGATGAAATTATTGCAAAGCGAAAAGAAAAGCGACAATGTTTTGATGTCTGTATATTAGACTCTGTTACTAATAAAATTCATGTTTTGGTAGATACTAATGGTAATATTATTGGTGATAATGTTACTTTTGCAAAGAGTAACATTATTCGTGAATTGTATAATCATGTCGGTTATGAATTTAAATCATCGGAAAAAGATTTTTATCCGTTAATTGAGCCAATTTTCAAACAAAATTCATTGCCTTATTCAAAATTAAGCTATAAAGTCTTTGATTTGTCATTTTTGACGAATGAGGGGACTACGCATAAAGAAAAGAAAAATGTGGCCACTAAAGACTTACGTGATGATTTGTTTAATAAGGAAGGCATCAAAGCAGTAGGCAGTATTGGTTTGTATCGTATTGGAATTAGAGTTGATAGAAATAATCCAAAACTGCAATTAGCGGATAACGTAGAGCTTATCATTCCGGGAACACTCCGCAGGCATCTAGGAGGGAGTAGTTGCTCTCCTGTTAACTATGCTATATTAAGTAAATGTATATCCAAAGATGATTTCGAAACCCTCACAAAGCTGATATTATAATTGGAGTCAGCAATGAAGGATGGTGATATGCCCAAGATCATCAAAGAAATGTGTGCAGAACGCCCTGAAATTGGGGCGTTAGCTTGCTATTTGTACGATGAAATCGAGGCAAGGGCTAAAAAATCATCAAATATAGCTTTAAGTTATAAGGATTTATTTAATATAGCTGGTGGTTATAATAAGGTTTTACAGCCAGAAACGTATGAGCAGGTTATCTATCCGGCCATACAAATTCTTTGTAGCCCAAAGGTTGATTTTTTAAAACTCAATTATTGGTTCGTTGATGATTTTCATGACCCTGTAGAACTTGAAATAGAGGAAGTTATTGAGGCGGAAATCAGTCAATCTTTAGCAAACCCATTTACAGGGGAGCTTATGTATGACTATAAGTCATTCGTATTTCCTTTTTTTACATTAGATGAATCTAAATCAAAGGATATTATCTGATGTTAAAAATGTCTGCAGCAATGAGTTTGGCTGATATTGATAATGATATTTTTCTTCAGCGTATTAATGCTTCTATTACTCGTGTTAGATTTGCACTTCAATCGTACGATAATTTCAAACAATTTGTCAGGATTGAACTTGATTCTGCTGTAAAGGAAATAGAAGAGAATTCAAATAAGTTAAACTTCGATTTAACAGAAGATCAGCTTACTTTAATTTTATTGGCCAATATCAAAAATAAAGATATGGGCATTGAAGCATATCATGAAAATAATCAGCGCGGACATTGTGATATTACAATAAAACTAAAGGATTATATTTGGCATGGCGAAGCCAAAAAACATACATCTTCATATAGTTATTTATTTAAAGGGTATGCTCAACTCACTGAGCGATATAGTACAGGGACCGTAGACAGCGCAAGTGGTGGATTGATTATCTATACTCGTAATAGAAAATGTAATGAAATGATGAGCAACTGGAAGGCGCATTTAGATAAATTCGCACCAAGAATTCATGCCTGTAAATCTATAACGATTACTCCTTGTCAAAAAAATCCATTGGTTTTTTATAGCCAGCATGTTCACACAGTTACTCAACTGAATTATGAAGTTATTCATTACCCTGTAAATCTATATCATGAGCCTGTAGATCCGGATCTTTAAGTTTTAATGCTCATGTCTTGGTGATTTTAAACTAAAGAATAAAAGCCTGTTTGTACAGGCTTTTAAATATCATTCAATACCTAAATTATAATCTTCAAAACGCATGACTTCTTCTCCAAGCCAGTCGTTCAATTCCTGAAGGCGCTTCTGCAGAGGTATCAACTCATTGCGAACAAAGACGCGGCTGGCTTTCTCCACATCCCCAAACCCCCCGACATTATTAGGCATAATCCCCATCATTTGCGGCGGCACTCGGTGTGCTGCCATCATGTCATCGCGGCTCACGTTCTTGATATTCAGAAACTCATCCTTCGCTGCGACTTCTGACAACGGGATAATCTGAAGTCCGTCCTTTTTGCCGTTAGGCGAGTACATAAACAGATTGCGGAAGTTGCCTGGACCTTTGGCGCTTTTCATCGCGTTGCGGAGGTTGTTCACATCCTCCTGATTCTGCGCGGCGTCGGTCATGTACATGATGAAGCCTGCATGACTACCGTTGATGTAATACTTACGGCGGAACAGCGTGGCGGATTCGTTGAGCAGGGCGGATGGAATGGCAGAAAGATAGCCGGGCAGGCCGTAGATCTCCTGGTTGATGTCCGGTTCCATCAGATGAAAAATGCTGCCTTTCGTGAACTGATACGGCTGGGTTGTCATACCGTATTGCACAAACCAGTAGGTATCCAGGTCTAACCCGCGTCGGGTGTATTTTGCCAGCGCAGGCTCAAGGGCGATAACTTCACCGAATCGGTTCGTGCGTTTCTCCAGGTAGGCGTTACCAAATACCAGATAGTCCTGCACAAAACGCGAAAAAGCCTGTTGGCTGAGCAGCGGATGAGGGATATAGGTACTGGTCAGAATGTTGCACTTTACTGCAATCGGGGAACTGTGATGCACGGCAGCGCGGAAGGTGCGCGCCAGTCCGTCAAAGCTGACGGGAGGCTCATACCAGCGATCTGTCTGAACACATTCCACATAGTCCAGCAGTTCGCGGCGGTCAAGTACTGGAACGGGATCACCGAAGCTGAATGCTTCGGCTGAAGTCTGGTTTTTATGCTGGATCTGATTCGTCGCCGCAGCGCGGTTTTTCTTACTCTTTCCCATCAAAAAATCTCCACAATATTGCTGGTATTGGCGGACTCGCCCTGCAGTGGTTCGTTAAACAGTGCGTGCATTGTTGCCCAGGCCAGATCGGCGTGGCTGGCTTCTTCGCTGCGGCTGGCTTCATAGGTTGGGCGGTTGCCACTGGCGGTGGTTGCGCGACGGATTGCCATGAATGACTGCGCAATGTCGGTGTGCCCGGCGTCAAACTCCAGACGGCGGTGGCTGATAATGTCGTAGGCCTTGAGTACCAGGGCGTTTTTAACGTTGGGGTTGTAGACAAACTCCCGGACGGCAGGAAAGAACGCTTTCACGTTCTCGTAAACCCCGTGACCAACGCCGGTTGAGTCGATACCGATATAAGTCACGTTGTACTGTTCGGTAAGTTTTTTGATGGCGTCAGCCTGGGCGCGGAAGTCCATCCCGCGCCACTGGTGACGCTCAAGAATGCGGAACTTACCACCCGGCACGGCTGGCGGTGCCACCACCACGCATCCGGCGCTGTCGCCGTTTTGCGTACCTTTTGCCGGGTCATAACCGATCCACACTTCTCGCCAGCCAAACGGGCGCAGGGCCAGTGCATGAAAGTCGGTCCAGACTTCCCAACTGTCCACCATGCATGCCTGCAGCTCGCTGAGCGGAAATACGGACGCGAGATCGTCCACGAATTCACACATCAGCAGGTTCTGGTATTCGTCCGGGCTGTATTCCATGCGCAACTGGTCAAGGTCGAACAGGTTACAGCCGCCGCGCACCGCATCTTCCACGGTGACTATCTGGCGGTATTGCCCGTCTGCACACAGCAGGCCTGGAGCCAGATTGCTGTGGGACAGGTCGATGTCCACCTTGTCGGCTTTATTGCGCCCACGGTTGAATAGCGCACCGGACCAGAACGGATAAGCACTGTGTGTCAGGCTGGATGGCGTGGAAAAATAGGTTTGTCGCCATTTTTTGTGAATAGCCATACCGGAAGCCACTTTGCGCAGCTCCTGGAATTTCGGTATCCAGAAATATTCATCCAGATACAGGTTGCCGTGGTAACTCTGGGCCGTGCGGGCATTGGTGCCGAGGAAATACAGTGTGGCCCCGTTGGGAAGCACCATCGGATCGCCTTTCAGCTCCACTTCCACTTCTTTGGCGAAGTCGATGATGTACTGCTTAAAGACGTGGGCCTGTGCCTTGCTGGCGGAAAGGAAAATCTGGTTACGTCCGGTAAGCAGAGCGTCAATCAGGGCTTCACGGGCAAAGTAAAAGGTCGCGCCGATCTGGCGTGACTTCAGCAGGTTGCGGATGCGGTTGGTTTTTCCGGCTTCCCACCAGTGGCGCTGGTAGTTGAACATGGAGGAATGGAAGATTTCTTCCAGCTTCTCAATCTGCTCATCGGTGAAAACATTCTTTTCCGGCTGACGGCGCGGGCCTTTGTTGCGGTTGGCGACGTTAGGGTTTAAGTCGGCTTCGTTGCCGCCATTGTTAAACTTGCCGATCCGCGCGTGGCGTTCCGACTGGCGCGCCAGCAGGTCAATCTCTTTGAAATCTTTCCCTTCTTTGTGCTCCTTCATAATGAGCTGGCAGTAGCGTGCGGCGGTGGTGAGCTGCATCTGATCCAGCGGCCCATAGTCACCCCACTTGTCGCGTTTCTTCCAGCTGTGAACGGTTGCAACTTTCTCGCCCAGCATTTCAGCAATGCGGGCTACACGGTATCCCTGAAAGTACAGCAGCATGGCCTGCCGACGGGGATCGAGATCTGCGGGTGTCAGTGTGGTGTTCATGGCACAAACCTACAGCCTTGAATGAAGGCTTTCCCCGCCTGCGGTTTGTGTGGTAGTCGGTACAAATACCGCGCATTGTTTCACTGCCCCCATCACCGCAACCATAAGGCTCCAGTAAGTTTTTTCTAACGGAGCACGGCTCATGACAGTGAAAGCAAAGCGTTTTCGCATCGGGGTGGAAGGTGCCACCACCGACGGACGCGAAATCCAGCGTGAATGGCTGGAACAGATGGCAGCCAGCTACAACCCGGCGGTGTACACCGCGCTGATTAACCTTGAGCACATCAAGTCTTATCTGCCGGACAGCACCTTTAACCGCTACGGCAAGGTGACGGCGCTGTTTGCTGAAGAAATCACGGAAGGCCCGCTGGCGGGCAAGATGGCACTGTATGCCGACGTTGAGCCAACGGAGTCCCTGGTGGAACTGGTGAAAAAAGGCCAGAAATTATTCACCTCTATGGAAGTCAGCCCGAAGTTCGCTGATACGGGCAAAGCCTACCTGGTTGGCCTGGCCGCCACTGATGATCCAGCCAGTCTGGGTACGGAAATGCTGACATTCAGCGCCAGTGCAGCCCATAACCCGCTGGCAAACCGCAAGCAGAATCCCGCCAATCTCTTTACCGCCGCAGAGGAAACGGTGATCGAACTGGAAGAAATCCAGGAGGACAAGCCGTCCCTGTTTGCCCGCGTCACGGCGCTGTTCACCAAAAAAGAGCAGTCCGACGATGCCCGGTTCTCTGATGTGCATAAGGCCGTGGAGCTGGTCGCCACTGAGCAGCAAAACCTGAGCGCACGCACCGAAAAATCCCTGTCTGAGCAGGAAGAACGCCTGTCTAAGTTGGAGACTGCCCTGCAGGCACAACAGGCCGCCTTTAACGAACTGGTGGACAAGCTGAGCCATGAGGACTGCCGCCAGGACTACCGCCAGCGTGCAACAGGCGGTAACGCCCCCGCTGACACTCTGACCAATTGCTGATGGAGCATAAAACCCGATGAAGAAGAATACCCGCTTTGCTTTTAACGCTTACCTGCAGCAGCTGGCGCGTCTGAACGGTGTGGCAGTTGAAGAACTGTCCAGCAAGTTCACTGTGGAGCCGTCTGTGCAGCAGACGCTGGAAGACCAGATCCAGCAGTCCGCCGCTTTCCTGACGCTGATTAACGTCACGCCAGTGACTGAGCAGTCCGGTCAGCTGCTGGGGCTGGGTGTTGGCAGCACCATTGCCGGAACCACTGACACCACCGCGAAAGAGCGTGAACCTGTCGATCCGACGCTGATGGTCGATGTGGAATACAAATGCGAACAGACCAACTTTGACACGGTGCTGACCTACGCGAAGCTGGACCTGTGGGCGAAGTTTCAGGATTTCCAGGTGCGTATCCGTAACGCCATCGTGAAACGTCAGGCACTGGACCGCATCATGATCGGCTTTAACGGCGTGAAGCGTGCGAAAACCTCTAACCGTAGCGAAAACCCGCTACTGCAGGATGTGAATAAAGGCTGGCTGCAGAAAATCCGTGAGGATGCACCGGATCACGTCATGGGCAGCACCACCACGGGCGGTGAAACCACACCGGGCGCAGTGAAAGTCGGGAAAGGTGGCGAATATGCCAACCTGGACGCCGTGGTGATGGATGCCGTCAATGAGCTTATCGACGTGGTCTACCAGGACGATGACGATCTGGTGGTGATTTGCGGTCGTGAACTGCTGTCTGACAAGTATTTCCCGCTGGTCAACAAAGAGCAGGAAAACAGTGAAAAACTGGCTGCCGATATGATCATCAGTCAGAAACGCATGGGTGGCCTGCAGGCGGTGCGTGCGCCGTTCTTCCCGCCGAATGCGCTGCTGATCACCCGTCTGGATAACCTGTCCATCTACTGGCAGGAAGATACCCGCCGCCGTTCAGTTATCGACAACCCGAAACGTGACCGGATTGAAAATTTTGAATCCGTTAACGAAGCCTATGTGGTTGAGGACTATCGCTGCGCTGCACTGGTGGAAAACATCCAGATTGGTGACTTCAGCGCCGCCGCAGCAGAAACCGGAGCGTAATTCATGAGCCTGAGTCCCGCACGGCAGCATCGCCTGCGCGTTCAGGCTGAACAGGCCGCTCGCGAGGGTGGCAGTGTTCGCCACGCGTCGGGCTATGACCTGATGCTGCTGCAACTGGCGGAAGACCGCCGCCGTCTCAAGGGCGTTCAGTCCACGGTCAAAAAAGCGGAAATCAAGGTGGAGCTGCTGCCGAAATATGCCGCCTGGGCGGAGGGCGTTCTGGCTGCCGGAGGCGCTCAACAGGATGACGTGCTGATGTACGTGATGCTGTGGCGCATTGATGCCGGAGATTATGCCGGGGCGCTGGAGATCGGGCGTCATGCCCTGCGTCATGGCTGGGTGATGCCGCTGGGTAACCGCAACGTGCAGACCGTGCTGGCAGAGGAAATGGCAGACGCGGCGCAGAGCGCAATGCTTGCCGCCACCGGCTTTGATGCCGACCTGTTGCTGCAGACGCTGGAGCTGACAGACGGTCTGGATATGCCGGACCAGTCACGGGCGCGTCTGCATAAAGCGATTGGCGCTGTCCTGAGTGAAAGCAACCCGGCTTCCGCCCTTAATCATCTCAACCATGCGTTACAGCTCGATCCTCGCTGTGGCGTGAAAAAAGACAAACAGCAGCTGGAGCGCAGACTGCGCAATGACAGTCGCTGACAGAACGTGCCCCCGCGCACGGGCGGCACGGGGTGGCGAAAGGCACTGCCACATCAAAACCCCGTCCACCGCCCTCTATTTCAGGAGAAAGCAGCATGAAGTTTGTTGCGCCAGAACAGGCACCGGAACAGGCGGAAATCATCAGGAATACGCCGTTCTGGCCTGATGTGGACCTGTCGGAGTTTCGCAGCGTGATGCGCACTGACGGCACGGTGACGCAGCCGCGTTTAAAGCAGGTTGCGCTGTCGGCAATTTCGGAGGTCAACGCAGAGCTGTATGAGTTTCGCAGACGCCAGCAGATGCTGGGGTATGCCTCGCTGGCAGAGGTTCCGGCGGAACAGCTGGACAGCAAAAGTGAGCGCATTCAGCACTATTTCAACGCGGTTTACTGCTGGGCACGCGCCATGCTCAACGAACGTTACCAGGACTATGACGCCACGGCGTCCGGTGTGAAGCGGGGCGAGGAACTGGCGGAAGCAAGCGGTGATTTGTGGCGTGACGCCCGCTGGGCCATCAGCCGGGTGCAGGATGCGCCGCACAGCACAGTGGAGCTTATCTGATGAAAGTGCGTGCGCATCAGTATGACACGGTGGACGCGCTTTGCTGGCGTCATTACGGGCGCACGCAGGGTGTCACGGAGCAGGTACTGAAGGCAAATCCGGGGCTTGCCGAATACGGCCCCTTTTTACCTCACGGGCTGCTGGTGGAGCTGCCGGACATTCCGACCACCACCACCGTGCAGACCGTCCAGCTATGGGACTGAATTATGACGCTTGAGCGAATCAGCGCCTTTATCACGTATTGCATCGCCGTCGTGCTGGCCTGGCTGGGCGATTTGTCCATCAAGGATGCCTCAACGCTGGGCGGCCTGATGATTGGTGTGCTGATGCTGGCTATCAACTGGTACTACAAACACAAAGCCTACCAGCTTCTGCGCGACGGGCAGATCTCGCGGGAGGACTATGAATCCATCAATCGTTAAACGCTGCCTTGTCGGGGCCGTGCTGGCTATTGCTGCCACGCTGCCGGGTTTTCAGCAGCTTCACACCTCCGTGGAGGGGCTGAAACTGATTGCTGATTACGAAGGCTGTCGTCTGCAGCCGTATCAGTGCAGCGCGGGTGTCTGGACCGACGGCATTGGTAATACATCGGGCGTTATTCCCGGCAAAACAATCACGGAACGACAGGCAGCAGAAGGGCTGATCTCCAACGTGCTGCGTGTGGAGCGGGCACTGGAAAGGTGTGTGAAGCAACAGCCACCGCAGAAGGTGTATGACGCTGCGGTGTCGTTTGCCTTCAACGTGGGGACGGGCAATGCCTGCAGCTCCACGCTGGTGAAATTGCTCAATCAGCGGCGCTGGGCGGATGCGTGCCGACAGTTGCAGCGCTGGGTTTATGTAAAAGGTGTGTTTAATCAGGGGCTGGATAACCGCCGTGCGCGGGAGATGGCCTGGTGTTTACAGGGAGCAAACTGAAATGAAAAAGAAATTAATCAGCGGACTGTTTCTGATGTTATGGATGGCGCTGTTAATCGCAGCAATGGTGTATCCGCAGGGGATTTTTCCGGTACTGGCAGCGTCCGGCGTTTGGGTAGCCTGTTTGCTGACATGGGCGGTAATTCCGGTAGCACTGGCTGCGTTAATTCAGAATGGCCCGCTCTGGCAGGAGTTAAGGGCATCTTTGCTGAAGACAATTACCCGAAAAGAAAACGTATTTATCAGTTGGGTGATGCGATTGCTGATTGTTGTAAGTCTCGCATGGACGGGGTGGGCTATTACCCTGGTCTTTTATCTACTGACCGTTATTGCCTTCTGGATCACCCGTAATCAGATGGCGCAACAGGTAGCAGCATGAACCGGTTGCTGCTGGTTGTGCTGGCGTTATTACTAGCGGCGCTGGGCTGGCAGACGTGGCGGCTGGCTGATGCCAGCCAGACCATCAGCACGCAGGCAAACGAGCTGCAGAGCAAAAGCCAGGCACTGGCAAAGAGCAACAGCCAGCTTATCAGCCTGTCCATTCTGACTGAAACCAATAACCGGGAGCAGGCGCGGCTCTATGCCGAAGCAGAACAGACCAGCGCACATCTGAGACAACGACAACGCCGGATCGAGGAACTGAAACGTGAGAACGAGGATTTACGCCACTGGGCTGATACTCCTTTGCCTGCTGACATTATCCGGCTGCGGGAACGTCCGGCACTCACCGGAGGTGCAGCTTACCGTCAGTGGTTGTCCGCGAGTGACGCCGTGTCGGCTGGAGCAGGCAGCACCGCGCACTAACGGTGATCTGAATGCGTTGCTGGATGAAACGGAGGCCGCCTGGGCGGTCTGTGCAGACAAAGTGGACATGATTATTGCGTGTCAGGAGCGAAACAGTGAACAAACCACAATCCCTGCGCCACGCCCTCAATAAAGCGGTGCCTTATGTCCGCAATAACCCGGACAAACTGCATCTGTTTGTGGATAACGGTTCGCTGGTTGCCACGGGGGCCAGCTCCATGTCATGGGAGTACCGCTACACCCTGAACGTGGTGATTGAGGATTTCAGCGGCGACCAGAATCTGCTGATGGCCCCGGTTTTGCTGTGGCTGCGTGATAACCAGCCCGATGCCATCAATAACCCGGCGTTACGGGAAAAGCTATTCACCTTTGAGGTGGATATTCTGCGCAACGATGTCTGTGATATCAGCCTCAACCTGCAACTGACGGAGCGTGTGCTGGTCAGCACTGACGGCAGTGTGTCGAGCGTTGAAGCTATAGCGGAACCTGATGAACCTGAAGAAATGTGGACGGTGAAACGTGGCTGAACTGCAGAAAGTGGACGACTGGCTGAGTGCCTTGCTGGCGAATCTGGAGCCAGCCGCAAGAAGCCGCATGATGCGCCAGCTGGCGCAGGAACTGCGCCGGACACAGCAGCAGAATATCAGGATGCAGCGCAACCCTGACGGCAGCAGCTATGAACCGCGACGGGTAACAGCACGAAGTAAAAAAGGGCGCATCAAACGTCAGATGTTTGCAAAGCTGCGCACCACAAAATACCTGAAAACCGCCGCCAGCGCGGATTCTGCCAGCGTACAGTTTGAAGGTAAGGTGCAGCGCATTGCCCGTGTTCACCATTACGGCTTGCGCGATCGCGTCAGTAGCAAAGGACCTGAGGTCCGTTACGCAGAACGCCGCCTTCTGGGTGTAAATGATGATGTTGAGGCAATGACCCGCGACATGATTCTGCAATGGCTGGCGGGGTGATCTTTGTATCAGCACTGATACAAGTTGCAGCACTGCCGCCTTTCTTCCCCTGATGGCAACCTTTCCCTATGAACGCACAATTAACCGAAATCATGCGCCTTATCACCAACCTGATCCGCACAGGTGTAGTCACCGAAGTGGACAGGGCAAACTGGCTGTGTCGGGTGAAAACTGGCGACCTCGAAACCAACTGGATTAACTGGCTGACACTGCGCGCGGGCAAATCGCGCACCTGGTGGAAACCGTCTGTGGGTGAGCAGGTTGTGCTGTTCAGTCTTGGCGGCAATCTGGAAACCGCGTTTGCCCTGCCTGCGGTCTACTCAAACCAGTTTCCGCCACCTTCAGGTTCTGAGGACGGCAACGTGACGGAATACCCGGACGGCGGCTGGTTTGAATACGAACCCGCCACCGGGCGCTGGTATGTCAGGGGCATCAAATCAATGGTCATTGAGGCCGCTGACAACATCACCATGAAAACCAGTGAGTTTGTACTGGAGGCTGACCGCACGCGCATTAACAGCGAAGTGGTGATCAATGGCGGCGTTACCCAGGGCGGCGGAGCGATGAGTTCTAACGGGATCGTGGTTGATGCGCATCAGCATACTGGCGTCCTGAAAGGCGGCGATACAACCGGAGGCCCGGTATGACGCTTTATATCGGGATGAACAATACCAGCGGTAAAGCCATTACTGATATTGACCATCTGCGTCAGTCGGTGCGGGACATTCTACTGACACCGCAGGGTAGCCGCATTGCCCGTCGTGAATATGGTTCCCTGCTGTCGACACTGATAGACCAGCCACAAAATCCGGCATTACGCCTGCAGGTCATGTCGGCAGTGTATGTGGCGCTGAGTCGCTGGGAGCCACGGCTGACGCTGGATTCCATCACCATTAAAAGCAATTTTGACGGTTCAATGGTGGTGGGGCTGACCGGGCGGCGTAATAACGGTGTGCCTGTTTCCCTTTCCGTATCAACAGGAGCAGAGAATGGCAGTGATTGACCTTTCGCAGTTGCCTGCGCCGCAGATTGTCGATGTGCCGGACTTTGAGACGCTGCTTGCCGAACGCAAGGCCGAATTTGTTGCGCTTCATCCGAAAGATGAGCAGGAAGCCGTGATCCGCACGCTGGAACTGGAATCTGAACCCGTCACCAAATTGCTGCAGGAGAACGCTTACCGTGAGTTGCTTCTGCGCCAGCGCATTAACGAAGCCGCGCAGGCTGTGATGGTGGCTTACGCGATGGGCGGCGATCTTGACCAGCTCGCTGCCAACTACAACGTGAAACGCCTGACGGTGACGCCTGCTGATAATGACGCTGTGCCACCCGTTGCGGCTGTGATGGAAAGCGATGAAGCGTTACGCCTGCGTGTGCCCGCAGCCTTTGAAGGGCTTTCTGTTGCGGGGCCAACTGCCGCTTATGAATTTCATGCCCGAAGCGCCGACGGTCGGGTGGCGGATGCCAGTGCAACCAGTCCGGCACCTGCAGAGGTGGTACTGACTGTCCTGAGTCGTGAAGGCGACGGAACAGCAGAAAAAGACTTGCTGGATGTGGTGGAGAAAGCCCTGAACAGTGAGAACGTCCGCCCGGTGGCTGACCGTCTTACGGTTCGCAGCGCAGAAATCATTCCGTATCGCGTGGAAGCCACCATTTTTCTCTATCCGGGACCGGAAGCAGAGCCGGTAATGGCAGCGGCAAAAGCCAGTCTGCAGAAGTACATTGCCAGCCAGACGAGGCTTGGTCGGGATATTCGCCGTAGCGCCATCTTTGCTGCTCTGCATGTTGAGGGTGTTCAACGTGTGGAACTGGCTTCTCCGCTGGCGGATGTGGTCCTGAACAAAACACAGGCGGCATCATGTACGCAGTGGAGCGTAACCAACGGAGGAACGGATGAATAGTCTGCTGCCACCGGGTTCAACTTCACTGGAGCGCCGACTGGCGCAAACCTGTAGCGGGATTTCTGATTTGCAGGTGCCGCTGCGTGACTTGTGGAATCCGGCTACCTGTCCGGTCAGTTTCCTGCCTTATCTCGCCTGGGCGTTCTCTGTGGATCGCTGGGACGAGGGCTGGACAGAAAGCGTCAAGCGCCAGGTGGTGAAGGATGCTTTTTATATTCATCAGCATAAAGGGACCACCAGTGCCGTGCGGCGGGTGGTGGAGCCGTTCGGCTTTCTGATCCGCATTATTGAGTGGTGGCAGACCGGAGAAACACCCGGCACGTTTCGCCTGGATATCGGCGTGCAGGACCAGGGCATCACTGAAGATACCTATCTGGAACTTGAGAGGCTGATAAGCGATGCCAAACCATGTAGCCGTCACATGATCGGCATGTCCATCAATCTGCAGACCAGCGGCCCGTATTGGTTGGGGGCAGCCAGTTATCTTGGTGAAGAAATCACGATCTTTCCGTATATCAACGAAACAATTATTTCCGGCGGCACCGCGCATGAAGGCGGGGCGGTCCATGTTATTGACACAATGAGAGTGAATCCATGAGCACAAAATTTTATACCCTGCTGACGGATATTGGCGCGGCGAAACTTGCCAGCGCCGCCGCGCTCGGTGTGCCGTTAAAAATTACCCATATGGCGGTCGGCGATGGCGGCGGAACATTACCAACGCCGGACGCAAAGCAGACAGCACTGGTAAATGAGAAACGCCGGGCTGCGCTGAATATGCTCTATATCGACCCGCAGAACAGCAGCCAGATTATTGCTGAACAGGTGATCCCTGAAAACGAGGGCGGTTGGTGGATACGTGAAGTGGGCCTGTTTGATGAGTCCGGGGCATTGATTGCCGTGGGCAACTGCCCGGAAAGCTATAAGCCGCAACTGGCTGAAGGCAGCGGGCGTACCCAGACCGTGCGTATGGTGTTGATTACCAGCAGCACGGACAATATCACCCTGAAAATCGACCCTGCCGTAGTGCTGGCAACCCGCAAGTATGTGGATGACAAAATATCAGAGCACGAACAGTCACGACGTCACCCGGACGCCTCGCTGACCGCAAAAGGTTTTACTCAGTTAAGCAGTGCGACCAACAGTGAATCCGAAATACTGGCCGCAACACCGAAGGCTGTGAAGGCTGCATATGATCTTGCAGCAGGTAAAGCATCCGCCAGTCACACACACCCGTGGAATCAGATAACAGGTGTACCTGCAGCCTCGCTGACGGTAAAAGGCACTGTGCAACTCAGCAGCGCCACTAACAGCACATCAGAAACGCAGGCAGCCACTCCAAAGGCAGTGAAGGCTGTATATGACCTTGCAGCAGGTAAGGCACCTGTCAGTCACACACACCCGTGGAATCAGATAACGGATGTGCCTGCAGCTTCACTGACGGTAAAAGGCACCGTGCAACTCAGCAGCGCCACTAACAGCACGTCAGAAACGCAGGCTGCCACACCAAAGGCAGTGAAGGCGGCATATGACCTTGCAGCAGGTAAGGCACCTGTCAGTCACACGCACCCGTGGAGCCAGATAACGGATGTGCCTGCAGCTTCACTGACGGTAAAAGGTACCGTGCAACTCAGCAGCGCCACTAACAGCACGTCAGAAACGCAGGCTGCCACACCAAAAGCCGTGAAGGCTGTATATGACCTTGCCAATGGAAAACAACCTGCCGACGCCACACTGACCGCACTGGCAGGCCTTGCCACTGCGGCAGACAAACTTCCGTATTTTACGGGGAATGATACAGCCAGCCTGACAACCCTGACTAACGTTGGACGGAATATTCTGGCTAAAGCAAGCACACAGGAGGTTATTCAATATCTTGGTCTGAGCGATGCAAGTGGATACGTTGGACGCTGGCTGAATACCCGGGTATTCACCTCATCAGGTACATACACCCCGACGCCAGGAATAAAACGGATCAGGGTCACAATAACGGGCGGCGGTGGCGGAGGGGGCGGCTGCAAGGCTATATCCAATAATGAAACGTTTTTCGGTGCTGGCGGTGGGGCCGGTGGAACAATAATTTCAATAATGACCCCGACACAGAATAGTTATCCAGTCACTATCGGCGCAGGTGGGGCCGGTGGTGTTAGTGCGACGAACGGCACCAGTGGCGGGAATAGCGTATTTGCATCGTTAATTGCTCCTGGTGGCGCAGGTGGCGGGAAAGTGGGAGTTACAAATACAAACGGCGGTAACGGAGGTGTGCCGAGTACTGGCGATATCCGCATCACTGGTGGAAATGGAGGCGACGGTCAGTCCGGAAATATCAGCGTCAGCGGTGAAGGCGGAACATCGTACTGGGGTGGCGGTGGACGCGCAGGCGCTGGCGGTGGCGTTAGCGGTAAGGCATATGGTTCAGGCGGAGGTGGTGCATACGATGCCGGTTATAGCGGAACCAGTATGACGGGCGGGAAAGGCGCTGCAGGGATTTGTATTATCGAGGAGTTTGCATAATGAATGCGTCATATGCAGTTATTGAAAATGGGATGGTTGTGAATGTCATTGTCTGGGATGGTGAGGATGAATTCACTGTGCCGGATAATCTGCAGCTCATTAATATTTCTGATATCAGTGAGCAGCCCGGAATCGGCTGGGCGTATTCAGACGGGGTATTTACTGCGCCGCTCCCTCCGGAACGTTCTCATGATGAACTGGTAGCTGACGCTGAACAGAAAAAACAGTCGCTGATAGACGCAGCAATGGTCAATATCAGCGTGATTCAGTTAAAGCTGCAGGCCGGGCGCAAACTGACGCAAGAGGAAACTACCCGACTTAACGTTGTGCTGGATTATATCGAGGCTGTGACGGCAACAAATACCAGCACCGCACCTGATATTATTTGGCCTGTTTTCCCTGCAAGCAGATAAATACCGTCATTTTGTGTGAATAACGGTACAACTGCGCTTAGCTGCTTGTCAGACACAATCACTTCAACATAGGGCGAAGCCTAATCCAATCAGGAGGTTCGCCACTATGGCTCAGGATTACCACCACGGAGTGCGCGTTGTTGAAGTCAACGAAGGCACTCGATCCATTACCACGGTGAGCACCGCCATCGTGGGCATGGTCTGCACGGGCGATGATGCCGATGCAAAAATGTTCCCTCTTAATAAACCCGTGCTGATCACTGATGTGCTTACTGCCAGCGGTAAGGCGGGTGAATCCGGTACGCTGGCCCGTTCGCTGGATGCCATCGCTGACCAGGCAAAACCCGTGACCGTTGTTGTGCGTGTGCCGCAGGGTGAAACGGAAGAAGAAACCACGACCAATATCATCGGCGCAGTGACTGCTGAAGGTAAAAAAACTGGTATGAAAGCCCTGTTATCTGCCCAGTCACAGCTCGGTGTTAAACCGCGCATTCTCGGCGTGCCGGGGCACGATAATAAAGCCGTTGCTACTGAGTTGCTGGGCGTGGCGCAAAGCCTGCGTGGGTTTGCTTACCTGTCAGCGTATGGCTGCAAGACGGTGCAGGAGGCGATCACTTACCGTAAAAACTTCAGTCAGCGTGAAGGAATGCTGATCTGGCCCGACTTTACTGGCTGGGACACGGTGCTGAATGCCGACGCAACGGCATATGCCACCGCCCGTGCGCTTGGTCTGCGTGCCAAAATTGATGAGCAAACCGGGTGGCACAAAAGCCTGTCCAACGTGGGCGTGAACGGTGTCACCGGAATTTCTGCAGATGTGTTCTGGGATCTGCAGGACCCGGCAACCGATGCAGGTCTGCTTAACCAGAACGACGTTACCACGCTTATCCGCAAAGACGGTTTCCGCTTCTGGGGTTCCCGCTGCCTGAGTGATGACCCACTCTTTGCCTTCGAAAACTACACCCGCACGGCGCAGGTGCTGATGGACACGATGGCAGAAGCGCCAATGTGGGCGGTCGACAAACCGCTGAATCCGTCGCTGGCCCGCGACATTATCGAAGGTATCCGCGCCAAAATGCGCAGCCTGATCAGTCAGGGCTATCTCATTGGTGGCGATTGCTGGCTGGATGAGTCGGTGAACGATAAAGACACTCTGAAAGCTGGAAAACTCACCATCGACTACGACTACACACCAGTGCCGCCACTTGAAAACCTGATGCTGCGTCAGCGCATCACCGATCAGTACCTGGTGAATTTCTCCAGCCAGGTCAGCGCGTAAGGGGACAACATGGCTTTACCACGCAAATTAAAACACCTGAACCTGTTTAACGACGGGAACAACTGGCAGGGGATCGTTGAGTCGCTGACGCTGCCGAAATTCACCCGCAAATATGAGAAGTATCGCGGTGGCGGAATGCCGGGTGCAGTGGATGTGGATCTGGGGCTGGATGATAGTGCGCTGGACACAGAATTTTCCATTGGTGGTACCGAACTGCTGCTGTTTAAGCAGATGGGCAAATCCACGGTGGATGGCATCCAGTTGCGCTTTACCGGCTCTATCCAGCGTGACGATACCGGGGAAGTGCAGGCCGTGGAGCTTGTGGTGCGTGGACGTCACAAAGAAGTGGATTCCGGTGAGTGGAAGACGGGCGAAAGCAACACCACCAAAGTGACCAGTACCAACAGCTACGCGAAGCTGACCATCAATGGTGAGGTGCTCTATGAAGTGGACCTTATCAACATGGTGGAAATTGTGGACGGTGTGGACCTGATGGAAGCGCACCGCAACGCCCTCGGCCTCTGATGTATCTGAACGGCGCGGGATACCGCGCCAGAACCCAATTTACAGGACAACAAAATGAGCGATAAGCAGACTGAAAAGACCATTCAACTGGATACCCCTATCAAGCGCGGTAAAACGGAAATCACCGAAATTGTGCTGCGTAAGCCGCAGTCCGGTGCGCTGCGCGGCACGCGCCTGCAGGCCATTATGGATATGGATGTGAACGCGATGATGACCGTGATCCCCCGCATCTCCAGTCCGGCACTGACTGCACAGGAAATTGCAGAGATGGACCCGGCAGATCTCACTGCCATGTCGGTTGAGGTTGTCACTTTTTTGTTGAAGAAGTCGGTGCTTGCCGGTTTACCGACAGCCTGACGGTTGATGATCTGGTGGCAGATATCGCCACCATTTTTCACTGGCCGCCATCCGTTACTGACGTTATGCCGCTGACCGAAGTGCTGGAATGGCGGTATAAAGCGATTCAGAGAAGCGGGGCCAACGATGAGTGATAATAACCTGCGCCTGCAGGTCATTCTTAATGCGGTTGACAAACTCACCCGCCCATTCCGTGCTGCACAGGCCAGTTCGAAAGAGCTGGCTGGCGCAATCAGAAACTCCCGTGACGCATTAAAGCAACTCAATCAGGCGGGTAACAACCTGGAAAAATTTCGCAAGCTGCAGGCCGATAACAAAAAGTTAGGCGACAGGCTGAACTATGCCAGACAGAAGGCAAATTTGCTTAGTTCTGAGCTGGAAGCGATGGAACAACCATCACAAAGGCATCTTGTGGCTTTAGGTCGGCAAACGCTGGCAGTCCAACGCCTGGAAGAACAACAAAAATATTTGCAGAAGCAAACGGCGCTTGTGCGTGCAGAACTGTACCGGGCGGGAATTTCTGCGAAAGATGATGCGGGAGCAACTGCCCGTTTAGCCCGTGAAACATCACGTTATAACCAGGAACTTTCGAAACAAGAGGCGCGGCTGAAGCGACTGGGGGAAGCTCAGCGCAGGATGAATGCGGCGCGTGCCAGTTATGCCCGTTCGCTGGAGGTGCGTGATCGTATTGCAGGTGCCGGAGCCACCACCACGGCTGCAGGGCTGGCAATGGGCGCACCAGTGATGGCGGCAGTAAAAAGCTATACCAGCATGGAAGATGCCATGAAAGGTGTGGCAAAGCAGGTCAATGGTCTGCGTGACGATAATGGCAACCGCACTGCACGTTTTTATGAAATGCAGGATGCCATCAAGGCTGCCAGCGAACAGTTGCCGATGGAAAACGGTGCGGTGGACTTTGCCGCACTGGTTGAAGGTGGTGCGCGCATGAACGTCGCAAACCCTGACGACAGCTGGGAAGACCAGAAACGTGACCTGCTGGCCTTCGCCAGTACGGCAGCAAAGGCGGCAACAACCTTTGAGCTGCCAGCGGATGAACTGTCAGAAAGTCTGGGGAAAATCGCCCAGCTCTACAAAATACCAACCCGCAATATTGAACAGCTCGGCGATGCGCTGAACTATCTGGATGATAACGCCATGTCGAAAGGGGCGGACATCATTGATGTGATGCAACGTCTGGGCGGTGTGGCTGACCGTCTGGATTATCGTAAAGCGGCGGCACTGGGTTCCACCTTTCTGACACTGGGCGCTGCGCCGGAGGTTGCAGCCAGTGCAGCAAACGCGATGGTGCGTGAATTGTCCATTGCCACCATGCAAAGCAAGAGTTTCTTTGAAGGAATGAATCTGCTGAAACTCAATCCTGAAGTGATTGAAAAGCAGATGACGAAGGATGCGATGGGAACTATCCAGCGCGTGCTGGAGAAGGTGAACGCACTGCCGCAGGACAAGCGTCTGTCTGCCATGACCATGTTGTTTGGTAAAGAGTTTGGCGATGACGCGGCGAAACTGGCAAACAACCTGCCGGAACTGCAGCGCCAGCTAAAACTGACAGCGGGCAATGATGCGCTCGGTTCCATGCAGAAAGAATCCGACATCAACAAAGACTCACTTTCTGCTCAGTGGTTGCTGGTCAAAACCGGAGCGCAGAACACCTTCAGCAGCCTGGGCGAAACGCTGCGCCAGCCGCTGATGGATATTCTGTACACGGTGAAAAGCATCACGGGGGCGTTGCGCCGCTGGGTGGAAGCTAACCCGGAACTGACAGGCACACTGATGAAAGTAGCGGCTGTTGTGGCTGCGGTTACCGTAGGCCTCGGCACCTTAGCGGTGGCGCTGGCTGCAGTTCTGGGGCCGCTGGCAGTGATCCGTCTGGGATTCTCTGTGCTGGG
>ULSO01017367.1_pt1 | contig 31177 bp, 28 predicted proteins | sample 1956701 | NCBI WGS metagenome assembly ULSO01 (sample SAMEA4835708, study PRJEB28245) | human gut metagenome | biome: gut microbiome; material: fecal sample | place: Denmark | collected 2008 | reverse complement strand
GCAATGCCGCGGCGCCGTCTTTATTCACATTGCAAAGTTGTTCGTTTTCAGGTTATGCCTGAAGGTTTTTCTTTTCCTTTTTGAACTTGTCGTTTATCTGGTCGACCATCTGTTTTGCCGCGGGAGCGGGCGCGTAATAACCGCGCGAGCTCATCTGCGTGAACAGACTGTACTGCGCCGCCGCAACAGCGTTTAAGTTGGCGGCAAATTCCTTGCGCACGCTCTTGGAGCTGCCCTCGAAGAGAGCGACGGCATAAAAGGACATGAGCTGCTTTTCGCTGCTAAGCATATCCTGAATTGCGTCCTTTTCGTTGAGCTGTGTATCCGACTTTGACTGCTTCATACTTAACCTCCTATGATATTGAGGAGCGCGCAGTAGCGCGCCTCGTGTTCGTCTGCAACCTTTGCCATACACTCGGCAAGATCTACGTCCGTGAGCGTTTTGGAATACATTCTCGCCTTTTTGCAAATAAGTCCTTCGTAAGTCAATGCGTCCGAAATCATAGTAAGTTCTTTCGCCGTTATTTCTGTCATAAAAAAACCTCCTCCCCTACGTTATTACCGTAAAGAAGAAGGTTTATTCTCTTTTTATCGTTATCCTTTAAAACATATCATTTTTATTTGATATCCTTGAAAATATCAATGTCCGACGCGCCGTGCGATTTTATGAGCTGATAATAGGGGTCGGAGGAGAAATCGCGCTCTTTATCGTAAGTTCCGCCCAGCTCCTCTATGGCAAATTTGATTTCCTGGAAATCGGCGTATGTAATTCCGTCCTGCTCTATCTTGTCGTAAAGATATTCAAGCGCGCGCTCGTCGCCGTATGCCGCGAGGAAACTTGCGTGCAGAGCCATGTTCTCATCGTCAGAGCGGAACGCCTTTATCAGCGCTTCGAAAATTCTTTCGTCGCGGATGGTGCAGCGCGAGAGTATTTCGAGCATATATTCGACCGAAACGCCCTTGTTGTACAAATCAAGCGCTTCATCTTTTACATTGTCCGCGTGCAGTTTGACATAGTCCACGCAGGTGTTGCGCACGTCCTCGCTTTCCGAAGATACAATGAGGCGCATATACTCGGGAAGAGCCTTTTCGGATGCGCCCAAAAGGTTGAGAGCGTAGGATATTTCGTCCTCCGTTCCCCTCAAAAGGGGCAACAGAAGCTCGTCCATATGTCTGCCCTCGATGGCGTTGCACAGAAATTCGCTGACGGGAACGCCCTGTTTAAGGTGGGCGGTGAGGCTCTTTATAAGCTGTTCGTCCGACTGTTCGGCGTAGAACTGATTGGGCGTTTTGCCTATGGATTTTACTACGGTATCGCCGAATTTAGAGTACATTTCGGGAATGACGTCTTCCCACTGCTTTTCGGTGTAGCCGCGGGGGTTGCGCTTTATATATTCCGAAAGTTTTTCGTCGAACATTCCGTCGAAGTCGTAAAGTTTCATTTTTCTTCACCAATTATTTTTTCGTAATTTTTTCGCTTCGCGCCGAAGAAAGCGCACACCGTCGCATCGTCCAGCCCGCTTTCCTGCACTCCGCTGAGCATATAAATCGCCGCAGCGAGCGACTGCGCGTCCTTTACGTCGCCCAGCCTGTTCTGTTCGGAGAGCTTTTTATACAGCCCTGCCGCCGCCTCGTGCATTATATAAATATAATCTGAATTTATAAGTCCGAAACGCGAAACGGTAAGCGCGTAAGCCCTTATGAACATCTTGCGTTTTGTTCTGCCCACTTCAAGCGGAATTAAATTAAGTTTACGGTAAATATTGCACACTACAACGCCGTATTCGCAGCGCTCGTTTCTTTCCGCTATCATGCCTATCGTGTGCATTTTCAGCGAGTCGGGCAGATATGCGTCCAAAAGCACGTCGCGCAGAAGGTCGTCGCAGTCGGGCGCCTTCACCGCGCACGCCGCGCCCAGCATTTTGAGCTCCGCGCCCGTATTTTCGGAACCTTCGTCGAAGCACCAGCGTATGCAGTCGGTTACATCGACCGTCGCAGAAAGCGCAGCCACCTGCTTTTCGCCGAGGCGGACGAACGCGGATAGAATTTCTATGTTGCTTTCGCGCTCCTGTTGGGGCAGGCGGTAAAAATACGACAGAGGATTTTGCTTGTAATCGTCGTCCTCCATGTGCTCGCGCACGATGTCGAGGTAATACTTTGCCGTTACCGCGTCCGAATAGATGGTAATCAACTTATCGAAAGCATCTACGCTCTCCTGCTTTCTTCCGCTGTTGTAGGCGGACACTGCCTTGAAATAGAGCACGGAATTGTCGTACTGCAAATCTTCCTCTATGCGGCAGAACAGCTTGTACGCTTCGTCGTGCATGCCGTTTTCGCAGCAGACTGTGGCTATTTTATAAATATCGTCCGTCGCCGTCGCGCCGAGCGAGAGAAGTTTTTCGGTTATGGCGCGGCTCTCCGTACTCTTGTGCTGCTGATTTTTTACTGCTGCGAGAGTGGTCAGCGCCTGAACGTCCTGCGGATGCTTTTTAAGTATGTTGAGGCACTCCTGTTCCGCCTCGTCGAATTTATCAAAAATTATATTGCACATGGCGATATAATTGCGGGCGGAAAGGTATTTTTCGTTGCCTTCATCGACGAGATTGAACTGCCTGACTGCGTTGTCGTAATCGCCCTCGCGCATAAAGGATATGCCCTTCTGCATTTCCTCCGTAAAGTCGGCAAGTCTGGGCGGCCATGCAAATTTGAGGGGCGATTTCTGCGAATAAATGAAGTTATTAATAATTTCGCGGCGGCTGTCCGCGCTCAGATCGCCCGCCGTCTCTATGAGCAGTTTGTTGTAGTAATATGCGGCGACCTGCTCGTCGCCCGAATTTAAGTAATTTACCGCAAGCCCTTCGTATGCGTCCGCGAGCTCCGCGTCGGGATATATGCTTACGTAATCGATATATTTGAACCAGGCGTTTATGCTTTTTTCGTACAGCGACATATCGTCGAAGGTTTCGGCGTACATCATGTACGAATCTTCGGCGTTACCGTTGAGCTCCGCGTTTTTGTTGAGCATCCTCAGCGCGGCTATGAAATTGTGATCCTCGATGTAGTCCGCCGCAATCGCCAGCAGGCGGTCTTCGCTGAGGTCTATCGAAGTCGTCTTGTTCATTTATTTGTTTTCAAAAAGTTTGTTAATGTCGTCTGCGTTAAATGTATAATCGGTATTGCAATAATGGCAGTGCACGCTCACGCAGCCCTGCTCTTCGCACACCTTTAAAAGCTCTTCTTTGCCGAGTGGAATTATAACGCCCTCAATTTTTTCGCGCGAACAGTTGCACACGTAATCGGGATGAAGAAGATACAAGCCGTTATCTGCAATTTCACCGTCAAAATATTTTTTTATCAGCCCTTCGGCGCCGCCTTCGCCGAGCACGCCCGCGACGTTGGAAAACGCCTTCATTCTTTCGTTTGATTTTTGCGAGTTTACTTCCGAAGTGCCGGGGAGCTGTTGCATTATAACGCCGCCCGCGCTCAGGCACGAACCGTCTTCGGAAAGTTTAACACCCACGCTTACGTGCGTTACTATCTGTTCGCTGGCGCGGAAATATTCGGTGAATATGTCGGATATGTCGTCGCTTTCTATTTCGCACGCGCCGACGAAGGGGCGGAAAAATCCGTCGTCCTTTATTACCGTCAGAGTGCCGCCCTTCAATGTATGTCTGCACGAGCCGTCCACATATCCGCGTATGTGCAGTTTGCTGTCGCCCGAAACGGAAACGCAGCCGTCGCCTTCCGCACTCTTTATTGTGAGCGAGACCGCGCCCTTTTCGCTTTTAAGACAGCCTGCCATATATGCGCAGCAGGTTAAAAGTCCGCCGAGAAGATATGCCGCGTTGCCCGAAAGATTGTGTATTTTTATCGCTTTGTTGACGAGGTCCGTCGTTTCGAGAACCGAAAGGGAAACCTGTTTGTCATAGACGAGAGATTTATAAAGTTTATTCATATTTATTACCGTCTTATTTTACCGCCGCAAAATTTATGCGCTCCGATTTGTCCTCCCCGCCTAGATGCCCGCACGAGGTTATATCGTGAAATCCGACCTCGGAGAGAATGCGCACGATATCGCCCTCTTCGTGGGCGTACTGAACATGCCGCTCGTCGTAGCGGCTGTATCTGCCGTCCTTACCCTTTACGAAGAATGTAAGGTCCATAATGACGCCGTCGGGCGTCTGCTTGTTGAACCACATGTAGGAGATGTCCTCTCCGTCTTCGCCGAACATGTTTTCGCCTATGATATTGCGCAGTTTGTTGCTGCTGGAAATATCAAATAAAAATTTTCCGCCCTTTTTAAGCGAAGAGTAAACGTGAGAGAACGCGCTTTTTAACTTGTCGGGGCTGACGTAATTGAGGCAATCATTTATAGCCACGGCGAAATCGACTTTGCCCGTCAGTTTAAGTTTGGTTATATCGCCGAGTAAAAATTCACAGCGTACTCCCTCCGCCGCCGCTTTTGTCTTTGCGACGGACAGCATGGAAGGGGATATATCCACTCCGCAGACGTCGTATCCCGCCTTGTTGAGCGCGCGCGTGAAATAACCGTTTCCGCACCCTATATCGACGCCCCTGGAACCCGACTTTATGTCGCACAGCCCTTTAATTAAATACTGCGACCATGAATAATAGTCGCAGTCTTTGTTGAGATATTCAAACCAGCTGCCGAGGGCAGAATAGCTTTCGTTCATAATTTTATTTGAGCAGGTTGTCCGATTTATTTGAGCAGGTTGTCCGAGCTTATCTTCTTCTTTTTGCCCTTTTTGTCGGTATCCGAAAGCGCCTTTTCGCGCTCGGCAAACATCTTGTTGTACTCGACATACTTGGTCTCATTTTTATGGTCTTCGTAATAATCGTCTATGCCCTTATTCATGGCATTGCGGTCTTCCTGCGCCTTGGCTACGTCGCCTCTGCCGAACGTTGCGGGAATTTCGCGGACGGATATTTCGTCGTCGATGGGCTTTATGGGTCTGCCGACGAGCTCGGATTTGCCTGCGGCGAGAAGCTCTCTCGCAGCCTGCATGTCTTCCTCTCTCTTTACGGCTTCACGCTGTTTGGGCGTCATCTTTTCGAGTTTTGCCTGCTTTTCGGTTGCAATCGCGGGAGTTATAAAGCTGTCAAACATCCACTGCGTATAAGCCATCCACACAAGAACTATGAATGAAAAACCTACAAACAGAAAGACGATTATGCCTACGAAAGTAAAGAATGAAGCAACAAGCCCCAGAAGCATAAGCCATACGGGTATGAGAGCGAAAGCAAGCATCAATACCGTCTGGATAACGCTGCCTATCATAAGCACGAAGGAATTTTTAAGCAGATATTTGAACTTTACTTTATAGCTTACGCCTACCGCCAGAACCCACATAGCATAAATACCCACGATCACAGTGGCAATTATGATGAACACTTTTGCGGTTATCGGACCAGCGGCGGAAGCGCCGTAGGCGATTGTCTGCGCCGCCCAGTCGCTGATTATTACAGACGCATAATAAAAAGCAAGGAATACGATTATGGGAACAACCGCATTGAAATAGCAACGTCTGACGCCGTGGAAATAGCCTTTTACGGTAAATTCGCCGTGGGAATTGATCATCTTTTTGACGGAGTAAGCCGCGCCTGCAATACCGATCGCCGCGATAAGTCCTGCCGCAATCAGAGCCGCATAATAAACAAGATCGACCGAAAGAACAAGACTTTCGGCTATACCTATCGTAGAAGGCGTGTATATCGCTATTCCCGCATTAGCCGAAAAAGGATACAGCGCTGCCAGATTTGTAACGTAAGCCAATCTTAAATACATTAAAGCTATGCCGGGCACGAAGAATACGAGCGTGAGCACGTTGATAATGACGAACTTTACGAAATTCGCCTTGAAGAGCGCCCATGTGTCGCCCCATCTGCCCTTGGGCACATAAGTTCTGACGTAGTCGTCGGCCATGTCGTTGCCGACGAGAGACTGCAATTTGGATTCTGCCATAAATTATACCGTTAAATTTAATTGCCTCCGCTTTCGCGGCGGCTGTTTTTATGTTTTCATTTATTATACAGTATCGAGTAAAATATTTCAATTAATTTACCCGAAGTTGCGCAAATTTTCTTTGACTTTTCTTTGAGTATATGATATTATCACGTTGCTGATTAGAGGAGCGGACGAGCATGAGTACCCTCCGGACAGGGATATTTAAGGCAATATCCCGCTTATCCGAAGGCAAAAGGGCATCTCCGCCGAAGCGGAATTTAAGCCTCATTCCGCTGGGCGCAGGGGACAACACCTTTGCGACTGTCACTTTTTTGTGTCGCGCTATCTGCACGTATTCGTATTTTTTTCGGATGTATTGCGGCGCGCGGCGCCGCTTTTTATTTTAACAATTTTTTATTTCGGAGAATATATTATGAAAAAATATAAGGTAGGCATTATAGGCGCAACCGGCATGGTCGGTCAGCGTTTTGCCCTTCTTTTACGCAACCACCCGATGTTCGAGGTGAAAGCGCTAGCCGCTTCCTCCTCTTCCGCAGGCAAAAAATATGCCGACGCCGTAAAGCGCTGGCACCTTTCCGACCCCATGCCCGAAGAATTTTCTTCCATGGTCGTACTCGACGCCTCCGCCGATAAGGAAAAGATTGCCTCGATGGTTGATTTCTGCTTCTGCGCGGTAAATATGCCCAAGGATGAGATCAAACAGCTCGAGTACGCTTACGCCAAACTCGAATGCCCCATCGTTTCGAACAATTCTGCGCACAGATTTACCGAAGACGTGCCCATGATTATTCCCGAAATCAACGCAGACCACCTGCAAGTTATCGCCGCTCAGAGAAAGAGACTGGGCACAAAGCGCGGCTTTATAGCCGTAAAGAGCAACTGCTCGCTTCAATCCTACGTTCCCCTTCTTCATCCCCTTAAAAAATTCGGCATACGCTGCGCCGCCGTAACTACCTATCAGGCAATTTCGGGCGCGGGAAAAACTTTTGAGACCATGCCCGAAATAATAGACAACATCATACCATACATCGGCGGCGAAGAAGAAAAGAGCGAAAGAGAGCCCCTTAAAATATGGGGCAGCGTGCAGGACGGCAAAATAACTCTCGCAGACGGTCCCGTAATCACGGCGCAGTGTCTGAGAGTGCCCGTTTCCGACGGACATACGGCGGCATGCTTCGTTTCTTTCGAAAAGAAACCTACGAAGGAAGAAATTTTGCAGGCATGGGCAGAATTTTCGGGCGAGCCCCAGAAGCTCAAACTCCCCTCTGCTCCCGCTCAGTTCATACACTACTTCGAAGAGGACAACCGCCCTCAGCCCAAGCTCGACAGAATGACCGAAAAGGGCATGGCGATCTGCGCGGGCAGACTGCGCGAAGATAACCTCTTCGACTATAAGTTTATAGGTTTTTCGCACAACACGTTGCGCGGCGCGGCAGGCGGAGCTGTGCTTTTGGCAGAACTTCTCGCCGCAAAAGGATACTTCGACTGATTTAATCTTTATTGGAGGTTGACATGAAAGGCTTTTTTTACGGTTCCGCGACGGCGATGATAACGCCGTTCGACGAAAACGGAATAAATTTCACGGCGCTCGGCAATATGATTGAATATCAGATAGCCAACGGAACCGATGCGCTCGTAGTGCTCGGCACGACGGGCGAGCCCGCCACGATGACGGAGGACGAAAAGGTCGCCGTAATGAAATTCGCAAAGGAAAAAACCGCGGGCAGGGCAAAACTTATCTTCGGAACGGGCAGCAACTGCACTGCAAAGGCAGTTGAAGCAACAAAGCGCGCCGAAGCGCTCGGCGCGGACGGAGTGCTCGCCGTTACCCCTTATTACAATAAATGTACTCAAAAAGGCATTGTGGAATATTACAAAGCCATATGCGCGGCGACAAGCCTTCCCGTAATCGCTTACAACGTTCCTCCCCGCACGGGCGTGAACATTCTTCCCGCAACAGCCGAAGAACTTTCGTACATACCCAACATGGCGGGCATTAAGGAAGCGTGCGGAAACATGGAACAAATTTGCGAAACCATGCGCAGAATTCGCCCCAGAATGGACCTCTATTCGGGCGACGACAACTTAAATATTCCCATTATGGCGATAGGCGGCGCGGGGCTCATTTCGGTAGCTTCGAACATCGTTCCCGCACAGATTAAGGAAGTTGCCACGCTTATGCAGAAATGCAAGCTGGCAAAAGCAAATAAAATTCACGAAAAAATACTTCCTTTAATCGACGCTTGCTTCGTGGAAGTCAATCCCATACCCGTCAAGGCGGGCTGCAACATGATAGGGCTCGACGCGGGCGTTCCCAGAGCGCCGCTGACAGAGCTCGAAGACGAGCACAAAAAACTCATGAAAAAATGTATTAAAGCTGCGGGGATGAAATTATGTTAAACTTTTTGATTTGCGGCATAGGCGGCAAGATGGGCGCAAACCTCGTCAGTCTGCTCTCCTCCGACAATGAAGCGCGCGCCGTTTGCGGCGTCGATATTAAAAAAGGCGAAGTTTGCGGCATACCCGTTTATTCTTCATTCGACGAAGTCGATATGAAGGTGAACGCCGTAATCGACTTCTCCTCCCCCGCCGTACTCGACAGCGAAATAGCTTACTGCACGAAAAACAACATTCCCCTCGTTATCGGCTCGACGGGATATACGTCGGAACATATTGAAAAAATAAAGAAAGCCGCCGAAAAGACGGCGGTTTTCAAGACGGCGAACTTTTCACTCGGCGTAAACCTTTTGGTAGAGCTAGTGAAAAAGGCGGCGAAAGTGCTCGGCGAAGACTTCGACATAGAAATAATCGAACGCCACCACAACCAGAAAGTGGACGCACCCAGCGGCACCGCCCTAATGCTTGCAGACGCGGCAAACGAAGTGTTTGAGGACAAAAAACCTTATATTGACGGGCGAAGCGGTCAGGTAGGCAAGCGCGGCAGGGAGATAGGCATTCACGCCGTGCGCGGCGGAACAATCGTAGGCGAACACGAAGTAATGTTTGCGGGCGAGGACGAGATTATTTCCCTTTCCCACTCCGCGCGCTCCAAGCGCGTATTCGCCGCAGGCGCAATAAGAGCCGCAAAATGGATTGCAGGCAAAAAATGCGGTCTGTACGACATGAACGACGTATTGCAGAATATAATACAGTAAATACAATTAATACAGTAAATACAACAAAAATCGCCAGAAAACGGCGGTTTTTTGTTTTGTTTGACTTGAATTATTTGCTTACATGTTTACATTGCCCGCTTGCAAGGCGCGATTGTCGCAATAAGTTCCGATTGTCCGACATGAGTTGCAATTTACGCCATAAGTTGCGATTGTCATCGTCAACAACGCTTTGAGTTTTTATTTCGGACAACTTTTGAGACAATTAGGCAAAAAATTATTAAGCTATACTTTTCTGGTTTTAAGTGCGGCGACAAAGTATTGTGGTATAAAAATTTGGCAAAAAAAGTGCAACTTGAATTAATTTAAACGATATCTCAGGTATAAACACTGGCGCCCTGCGGCAACTGCCGCAGGGCGCCCGATTTTTATTAAATTCAACTGCATTGTTTTTACTGCGGGCAAGGAAATTTCTATGCCCGCGTAAACCAAATAATTTTTATAAACCCTCTTTATCAGTCGTTTTCGGGTTGCGCAGCCGCAACCTCGGAGTTTACGGGGTCGGAAACGCCCTGTTCTGCGGGGCGGTAAACATATCTGAATTTATATTCGTAGTCGGAGTGTTCGTCGGCGCGCGCCTTCATTACTGCATAAACCTGATCGCGCAATTTTTGCTGCGCGTGTTTGAGGGGAAGATTTTCATCGGCAAAAAACGGACCGTCGATATAGACCGTTATTTTGGGTTTATCCGAATGTTTGCGCTTTTTAAACGTCATTGTGTAAGAAAACACGGGCGCGCCCAGCTTTGCGGGATAACGGAAAGATACGGCGGGAAAGTTGCGCACTCCGCAATAATACGGCCAGATATGCGCTTCGGGGTATATTGCCACCCAGTATTTTTTGTTTATGGCGCGGGTTATTTCGTCGTTGAATTCCTTCATGAGGTGTAAATCGGATGGTATTGGCAAAGCGCCCACGTCCATTACCAGCCAGCGCATGCCCTTTATCGAAGTGGTGTCCTCGTTGACCATAACCTTTGCAGGGCGGGGAAAAGACAACACCGTAGGATTGGAAGCGTCGCAGACGAACGCCGTGTGGTTGCCGTAAATGAAGCAACCGCGGTTTTTATAGCCCTTCATACACTTCTTGTTAACGTATTTTATGCGCCTTAAAATTTTGGTATAAATAAATGTGCAAGGCGTAGCAAACACGCGGTATATCAAAAACCGCCTTATCGCAACCAAAGGATTGCGCGTATGATATTTAAAATTATCGGGCAGATGCTTCGTCGCGATATGTGTATCGGCAAAGTCGTCGTGCACTTCGTCTGAATAATATCTTATCTTAAGTTCCATACCATTTAAGCATATGCCTTTTTTATAAACAGCATATAAAGTCTTAAGCGCGCAATAAATTATGCTCGAATTGTTGCGCGGCAGGCATTATTATGTTATAATAAATTTCGGCATTTAAAAAATTTTTTACAGAGGAAAATGATTATGGATATCTTTGGCAACATTATTTTGCTTGCCGCAGGCTTTCTTCTGCTGACCAAAGGCGCAGATTTCTTCGTCGATGGCGCGAGCGGCATTGCTACCAAACTCAAAATTCCCCAGATAATAATAGGTCTGACTATTGTTGCTATGGGAACGAGCGCACCCGAAGCCGCAGTTTCGATAAGCGCCGCCGTTGCGCAGAATGCCGAAATAACTATCGGCAACATCGTGGGAAGCAATATACTCAATATACTAATTATTCTGGGTCTGTCTTCCGTAATAACTCTGCTCGGCGTGAAAAAGGACACATCGTTTGTAGATATACCCGTCATGATTGGCGCAACAGTGATATTGCTGCTGCTCGGACTGGACGGCACGATAGGTCTCTGGGACGGCATAATATTCCTGGTCGTATTCATAGCATATATGGCTTACCTCTTTGTTATTGCGCGCAAGCGCATAAACAAACGCGCGGCAGCCGTTCCCCTGGCACAGAACACGGTGGCAACCCACATGCCTGCCGCCGACATGCCGACAGCCGACGAGGTTTTATCCGCAACAGACGCGCTCCCTCAGTCCAACGCGCAAAGCGCGGCGGCTGAAAATGCCGAAGAAGATAACCAACCCAAAGATCGTCCATTTATTCTCGCTCTGTTTTTTACCGCTTTGGGACTTGCGATGATTATACTAGGAAGCAACTTCGCAGTTGACAGCGCAACTTACCTCGCTGCGAAGATGGGCGTAAGCGACAGATTTATAGGTCTTACGGTCGTCGCCCTCGGAACTTCCCTGCCCGAACTGTTCACCTCCGTCGCGGCGGCGATAAAGAAAAACGCCGACATCGCCATAGGAAACATCGTCGGAAGCAACATATTCAACATCTTATTCATAACGGGTCTTTCCGCCGTCATAACCCCCGTTCCCTTCGCTTCGAACTTCCTCATAGATACGGGCGTCGCTCTCGGAGCGGCTGTGCTCCTCTGGATACCCTGCCTGTTCAGACAAGGCATAGGGCGAATAACGGGCATAATAATGTTGCTCGCATACTGCGGATATTTCACGTATCTGGCTATCGGATAAAATATAAAAAAAGCGCGTTCGCCGCGGCATATGCCGCGGCGAACGCTTTTTTTTGCTTAATTGAAAAGAGCTATGAATTCGCGCAGAGCGAAAGGTATGGGAACGTTCTTGGGGAGAGCTATGCCCACTCCGCGCACGGGCAATGCGGGTATTACCTTGACTTCGAAGAGCTCTCCGCTTTCGAGCTCTTTAAGCGCGTACTCGCGGGGAACGCAGCCTATGCCCATGCCGCTTACGGCGAGCTTTAACATGAGGTCCCAGTTAGCCACTTCGATATACGGGCTTAACGATATACCCATAGTCTGGATGTATTTTGTCAGTGCGTGGCGGGCGACGGTGTTTTCCTCTATCATGAGAAGGGGATATTCGTGCAGATCTTTAAGATTAATCTGTTTGTCCTTTATGTCGCTGAACTTTTTGCCCGCTACGAAGATATCCGAAAGGTGAGCCACCGTGCCGGTGAAGTTTACGTCCTTATCCTCTATGGGAAGGTTTACGAAACCTATATCGCACTTGTTGTCTTTGAGCTGCGTGAGCGTATCGGGGGAAGTGCCCGTGATAAGCTCGAATCTGACGGCGGGATATTTTTCATTGAACGCCACTATTTTATCGGCGAGAATATTGCTGAAAATGGAGTCGGTTGCGCCAATTCTTATCGTGCCCGTTGCAGTGGTTTTGAGTTCGATAAGTTTATTTTCAGCCGCGTCGAGCAGAGCGAGGGCCTCTTCTACCTGCTTGAAAATGAGCTTGCCGCCCTGAACGGACAGTTCCATTCCCCTGTGAGTACGGTTGAAAAGGGACGTGCCCAGCTGACTTTCGAGCTGTTTTATCGCCTGCGACACGGCGGGCTGCGAAATAAATAACTCCTCCGCCGCCTTCGTCAGACTGCCGCACTTTGCGACCGTGTAAAAGACCCTGTAAAGTTCGATGTTTACCATAAATTTCTCCTGTACGTCATTATTTTCCTACGCAAAATTTTGCAAAAACTTCGCTTATTATCTCTTCGTTTGCCGTCTCGCCCGTTATTTCGCCGAGCGCCGACCATGCGTCGTTGATATCCAGAGATATTATATCGAGAGGAAATGCGCCTATCGCGCCGACGGCATTTCTTAAAGACGCGCTGGCGCGGCAGAGCGCTTCGTAGTGGCGCTCTTCGGTAATGTATGCGCTTCCGAGAGAATGCGCGCCCAGGGCGCGGGCGGACATAAGTTTTTTGAGTTCCTGAATATTTTCCGACGTCTTTGCGGACACGCTTATGTCGAATTTATCCGAACCCGCAGAAGATACGTCGCACTTATTGAATACTTTGATAAGTCTGGGGTCGTCTTCCGCCACGCCTTCGAGCGGGACGTATGCGCCCTCGCAGACATATACTATGACGTCTGCCGAAGCGACAATCTTTTTTGCTATCGATATGCCCGCGCTCTCAATCTCGTCGGCGTGCTCCCTTATTCCCGCCGTGTCGTAGAGATTGTATTTTACACCGTCAATCTGAATGACCCCTTCCACCGCGTCGCGCGTCGTTCCCGCACGCGGGGAAACGATGGCTTTATCGTAACCGATAAGTGCGTTGAGCAGGGAAGATTTGCCCGCATTGGGTGCGCCGCACAGCGCAACAGTTACTCCGCTTTTTATCTTTCTGCCGCCGTCGTAGCTGTCTATCATGGTGCATATGCGCCCGTCAACCGCGTTAAGCCTTGCATCGACATCGGAAAGCTGCGTCGCCGCGACGTCCTCTTCGGGATAATCTATGTCCGCAGAAATGCCCGCGAGAATATCTTTGAGCTCGCTTTGCAACTCTTTGACTTTTTCGGTAAGTTTTTCGTTGTAGAGCATATTGCCCGCGCGCACTTCGGCAAGGCTCGAGGCGTTAATCATGTCGATAAGCCCTTCGGCCGAAGCGAGGGAAAGTTTGCCGTTGAGGAAAGCCCTCTTGCTGAATTCGCCGTTCGCAGCCATGCGAGCTCCGTTTGACAGAGCGGCTTTTAAAACGCCGCGCGCGATCTGCGAACCGCCGTGGCAATGCAATTCGACCACGTCCTCGCCCGTAAACGATTTGGGCGCTTTGAAATATACGCACAGACCGAAATCTTCGAAGCCGTCGCAAAGTATCTTACCGGGGTACATTCTGTACGGCTCAAAGTCCTCGACGGGCGTCTTGCCGCTGGGGGCAAATATCTTTTTTGCGACGCAGACAGGGCTGTCGCCGCTTATGCGTATTATTGCAACTCCGCCGACGCCGTCCGCCGTGGAAATTGCCGCTATATTTTCATTCAACATATCACTGACCCGCGATTAACTATAACTAATACTTATAACTTCAATTAAATTATATCATACCATTTATTTTAATGCAATAAAAAAACGGCGCACAATGCGCCGTTTTTTGCGTTTTGCAAAATCATTTATCGAACTCGCTGAAAGGATCTTCGGGCGGATTATCGCCGTCCTTTTTTGCGTGTTCGTCCGAGCCGCCATCCTTATCATCTGGACGGGGCGACGTGGAATTGGCAAACTCCTCGAAAGGGTCGGAAGCCGAACCCGAAGGGCGGGTATCGTAAGGGCTGCCGGGGCGATTGGGCTGACCCGTATAGGGGTTGTAGCCATAAGGATTTCCGCCGTTCTGGCGGTTGTACTGCTGGTACATTTCGTAGCGCGCCTGCTGCTGGTTGCGGACGTAATTGCGGTAGTTGGTCGAGCGGTTTTTGCGCACGACAAAGAACAATATTCCCTTTATGGGGAAGAATACCGAAAATAGCGAATAAACGACGAAGTAGCGGCATGCGTACGTCTGGAAGAACGAAATGACGACGAGAACGTTGAAAAGTATATAGGCAAGGTTTATCCAGTTGAGGACGTATCCGCTGAAATAATCGAAAACCCACGCGAGCCACGTTCCCTGTATAGCCGTAGAAGCGGCATAGCCCGAGGCATATTCCAGCCCCGTTATCATGTCGGTCTGAGTTACTTCAACGTATAAGTCGCCCGCAAAGACAATACCCGAGCAGACATAGTCGAAGATAAACAGTCCCACGCACACCGCTTCGAGAATTGCGAGGACGAGCGAAAACCTCTTTGCGGGGATATTGTAAATGCGGTTCTTTTCGGAAAGCACGCCGATGTAATAGGTATTAAGAAAGGGCACAAACGACATCCATCTGTGTTTATAACCTTCCCTGCCCGAAATTACCCAAAGCGCAGCCGCCTGAAAGCCATACACGACGGCGAAAAGTATTCCGCCTATCAGCAAGGCAACCCACAGCGCCGTGAACGGGTGCAGACTGCTCGGAATAAACATTCCGGCTATGCCCGTAAATTCAAAAAAATCCATATTTCCCTCTTGAATGCAGTCGATGCAATTATATTTTTCTTATGTTATATATTATCCGCCTTTTGTTGCGGACTTGAAACAACTCTGTGAAAATTTTGTAAAATTTATTTTGCAAACAGTTCGAAGCCGTAATCCACGTCGCGGAGAAAGAGCCCTTGGGGCGGCATAGTCTTGCCCGCGAGCGAGCGGTCGCCCGTTTGAAGGGAAAGGCGTATGCGTTCGAGGGTAATTGCGTTCTGCGCATAGCCGAGCACGGTACCCGCCATAGTGCGCACCATATTGTAGAGAAAGCCGTTGCCGCATACCGCAAGGCTTATGTCCCCGCCGTCCTGTATCACGTCGAAAGAATATATCGTGCGGACGGTGGTTTTAACCTGCGAACGGCTTGCGCAATATGCCCTGAAATCGTGTTCACCGACGAACAAAGCCGCCGCGGCGCGCATTTTATCAATGTCGATTGCCCCCTTGATATGCACCGAATACCTGTCTTTCAAAGGGTTTCTGCGCGCGGCGATATACATTCTGTAAATATAAGTTTTTTTCTTCGCCGAACGGTTGGCGTCGAAACCTTCGGGAGCTTGGGCGGAATTGAGAACGCTGACGTCCGACGGAAGCCGACAGTTGAGCGCGTCGGCAAGTTTTTCGGGCGGAACGGAGATGTCGAGGTTCACGTGGCAGATCTGCCCTTCGGCGTGAACGCCGCTGTCCGTCCTGCCGCTCGCGGTGAAAACCGCCCTCTGTCCGAACGCCGCCTCCGCCGCATCCGAGAGCGCCTGCTGAACAGAGTATCCGTTTGGCTGTTCCTGCCAGCCGCAGAACGACGTGCCGTCGTAGGCGATTTTTAGTACGTACTTCACTATATCACCACATAAGGATACGCCGCGGGCCAGACCGCGAATGCGTAAATATTGAGAAGAACGACGCCCGCAATGAGCGCGGCACCGAAAATAAAGGCTATGCCGTCGCGCCAGCCAAGGCGCAGTTTTTTATATTTTGTGCGGTGCTCGCAACAGGAATAGCACCTCGCCTCCATGGCGTCGCCGAGCTCGTCCGCGCGGCGGAACGCGCTGATAAGCAAGGGGATTAATATGGGCACTACCGCCTTTACCCTCTTTGCTATATTGCCCGTTTCGAAGTCGGCGCCGCGCGCTTTCTGAGCCGCGATTATGCGGTTTGTTTCATCCATTAACGAAGGTATGAAGCGCAGCGCTATGGACATCATGAGCGCGAGAGCGTGAACGGGGAATTTTATGAGCGCGAGCGGTTTTAACAGACTTTCGACGCCGTCGGTAAGGTTGACGGGCGTAGTAGTGAGCGTAAGAACCGCCGACCCGAGCACGAGGAAAATGAGCCTGAACATAAGGAATACCGCAAACAACACTCCTTCGAGATAAATGTTAATTATCCCCCAACTGACAAGAAGATGTTCGCCGCCGTGAAAAAAGAGATTTAATACGGAAGTGAAAACGAGCAGGAATACTATGCCCTTTACCGAACGCAGAACAGAGCCGAACGGCACGCGCGAGCAAATTATAATTACCGTGAGCAAGACGGCGCAGAGCGCGAGACCGTAAAATGTTTCCGCGAGGAAAAGCGCGACTATATACGCTATCAGAAAGACAAGTTTTAATCTGGGGTCGAGTTTGTGCACGAAGGACTGTGCGGGATAATACTGACCGAAAGTTACGTCGTTAAGCATTTTCTTCACAACCTCCGAACAGTTTTATGACCGCCTCCGAAAAGCCCTTTGCCGTGTAGTCGCAATCTATTTTAAGACCGCCCTCTTCTAGGCAACGGCATATCTTTGCCGTGAGCGGAACGTCGAGCCCGAGAGATATGAGCTCCTCGCCGTGCGAAAAAAGCCCGCGGGGAACGTCGCACGCCATTATTTTTCCATCCGAAACGACGCAAGCGCGCGTGCAGTTTTCGGCAATTTCGTCCATGTCGTGCGAAACGACTATGACGGTTTTGCACCACTGCGAATGGAGGGTGTGCAGAAGCTCCATTATTTCCTTCTTGCCGAGAGGGTCGAGCCCAGCGGCAGGTTCGTCGAGTATGAGTATTTTGGGTCGGGAAACTATGACGCCCGCAATCGCCACGCGGCGCTTCTGTCCGCCCGAAAGGTCGAAGGGCGATTTCTGCGCAATTTCGTCGTAGTTCAATCCCACCGCGCCTATCGCGGCGCGCACGCGCTCTTCCACTTCCTCTTTGGAAAGGTCCTTGAAAAAGTTTTTAAGTCCGAAAGAAACGTCGTCGAAAACCGTTTCGGCAAAGAGCTGATATTCGGGATACTGGAAAACCATTCCCACGTCCGCCCTGAGCCTTAAAAAGTCGCACTTTTTGTCCGCGAGGTCATACGGTCCGACTTTGAGCGAAGGCAAAACCTCTTCCGCAACGCCGCGCTTTTTTTTGGGCTTGTACTTCTTCTGCGCCTGCGGAAGTTTTATAAGTGCGTTGAGGTGCTGTATAAGCGTAGATTTTCCGCTGCCCGTGTGCCCTATAACGCCGAAGAATTCACCCTCGGATATATGCAGGTCAATGCCGTTGAGAGCCTTTGAAGCAAAAGGAGACTTCGCCGAATACGTGTAAGTGAGATTGGCGATGTCGATATCCCATTCGCCCGCGGATATGTCGCTTTGAACGCTATTTGCGCTGTCCGCCTCCGACCTTATCCCCCTCGCCTTTGCGGCGGAAAGTATCTGCGACGCGAGCTCTTCGGGATGAAGGCAGGGAGTTGTGGGAACTCCGCCTTCGGAAAGTTTTTTGGCTATCTGCGAAATTTCGGGAAGGGTGAGATTGAAAGTTTTAAGTGCCTCGCCGTTTTCGAAAATTTCGTCCGGTCTGCCCTGCATTACCACCTCGCCCCTGTTCATGACAACGGTGCGGTCGGCGAGCAGCGCTTCTTCCATAAAGTGGGTGATGAGAAGTATCGTCAGTCCCTCTTCCTCGTTGAGGCGGCGGACGACGTCGATAACTTCCCTGCGACCTCTGGGGTCGAGCATTGCCGTGGATTCGTCTAAAATTAATATGTCGGGCTTTATAGCCAGCACGCCTGCGACGGCTATGCGCTGTTTCTGACCGCCAGAAAGCCTTGAAGGCGTTGCGTTGCGGTATTTTGTCATGCCGACCGCTTCGAGCGCCCAGGCTATTCTTCTGCCTATCTCTTCCCTCTCTATTCCGAGATTTTCGGGACCGAAAGCGAGGTCGTCTTCGACGATGGAAGCGACCATCTGGTTGTCGGGATTTTGGAAAACTATGCCCGCGTGCCTGCGCACGTTATTGATGTTTTTATAGTCCGCGAGGTCGTAACCCCAGACTTCAATGTCCCCTTCGTCGGCTTCGGCAAGTCCGCAAATGAGCTTTGCGAGGGTAGATTTGCCCGAACCGTTGTGCCCGATTATCGAAACGAATTCGCCCTTGCGCACGACTAGGCTGACGCCGTTGACCGCGGGTGCGTCGGCGTCGGGATATGTGAATTTTACTTTGTCCAAGCGTATTGCGGTAAAATCTTCCTTTTGGGAGGTATTTTCCGCGCGTTCTGACTGTTGCATCTTAATTTCCTTCAATTTATTCATATGAATTATAACAAATTGCGCGCCTTTTAACAACAAATTATTATTATAAAAATGTGAAAGGGCAATAAAATTTTGCCTTTTGCCGCACAAAGAGAAAAAGCGCGACAAGCTGCGCCGCGAAGGTAAAAAAATTTGATTTGTGTGTTGACATTTACAAGTCTGTGTTTTATAATTGTAATGTATAATAATGCGGTTGGGTACGTGCGCCTGTATGCGTACCCGTATAATTTTGCGGCCGCATATTTTACCAATACGAAAAAAACAATATAATTATATTTTTATCGGAGGTTTCTTGATGAAAAAATTGACTATCGACGGCAATACCGCCGCCAGCCACGTTGCGTATGCTTTTTCGGAAGTAGCAGCGATTTATCCCATCACTCCTTCCTCTCCTATGGCGGAGATTGCGGATGAATGGGCTACCGCAGGCAGAACCAACATGTGGGGTCAGACCGTTAAGATTGCTGAAATGCAGTCCGAAGGCGGCGCAGCGGGCGCCGTTCACGGCTCGCTCTGCGCAGGCGCCCTTACCACCACTTACACGGCGTCTCAGGGTCTGCTGTTGATGATCCCCAATATGTACAAGATTTCAGGCGAACTCATGCCCATGGTTATGCACGTTTCGGCGCGCGCGCTTGCGGCTCATTCGCTCAACATATTCGGCGACCACGCCGACGTTATGGCTTGCCGCCAGACGGGCTTTGCAATGCTTTGCGACTCTTCCGTTCAGGAAGTTATGGACCTCGCACTCGTTGCTCACCTGTCCACCCTCAAAGCTAAAGTTCCCTTCATCAACTTCTTCGACGGTTTCAGAACCTCGCACGAAGTTGCTAAAATCGATGTTTGGGACGAAACAGACAACTATGCAGAAATCCGCGCAATCTGCGACGAGGTAGGTCTCGACAAAGATATCGCTGATTTCAAAAGCCGCGCGCTCAACCCCGAACACCCCATCCAGAAGGGTACCGCTCAGAACAGCGATACTTACTTCCAGAACAGGGAAACTGCCAACAGCTACTATGCAGCTACCCCCGCAATCGTTCAGAAGATGATGGACGTCGTTTCTGCAAAGTGCGGCAGAAAGTATCACCTCTTCGACTATGTCGGCGCAAAGGACGCTGAAGAAGTTATCGTCTGCATGGGTTCGGGTTGCGAAACTATCGAAGAGAGCATCAACAAGCTCAACACGATGGGCAAGAAGTACGGTCTTATCAAAGTAAGACTTTATCGTCCCTTCGTTGCAGACGCATTCGTCGCAGCTATCCCCGAAACCTGCAAAAAGATTGCAGTTCTCGACAGAACGAAGGAACCCGGCTCGCTCGGCGAACCTCTTTACCTCGACGTATGCTCCTCCCTCATCGAAAAGGGCATTACCAATATAAAGGTTGTAGGCGGTCGTTACGGCCTCGGCTCGAAGGAATTCACCCCTTCCATGGTACTTGCAGTTTACAAGAACCTTGAACAGACCTCACCTAAGAACCACTTCACAATCGGTATCTACGACGACGTTACCAACACCTCGCTCGACTTCTCCGAAAAGTTTGACGCTGCTCCCGCAGGTTCCACCTCCTGCAAGTTCTACGGTCTCGGCTCCGACGGTACCGTAGGCGCTAACAAGAACTCCATCAAGATAATCGGCGACCATACGGACAAGCACGCTCAGGCTTACTTCTTCTATGACTCGAAGAAGTCCGGCGGTATCACCGTATCCCACCTCCGCTTCGGCGATACGCCCATTCAGAGCGAATACTTAATCGATTCCGCTGACTTCGTTCAGTGCTCCAACCCTTCGTACATCACCAGATACGATATGACGAGCGACATCAAGGAAGGCGGTACGTTCCTTCTCAACACCGACGCAACTACGGTTGAAAAACTTGAAGAATTCCTTCCCGCAAAAGTTAAGCGCGATATTGCTACAAAGAAAATCAACCTCTATGTAATCGACGCTATCCACATCGCAGGAAAGCTCGGCTTGAAGGGCAGAACAAACACCATTCTTCAGTCGGCATTCTTCCGCGTAAATCCCCAGATCATGCCTTACGACAAAGCAGTCGAGTACATGAAGTACATGGCTAAAAAGTCATTCGGCAGAAAGGGCGACGCAGTCGTTCAGATGAACTACGACGCAATCGATTCCGCAGCAGGCGACAACCTTAAGAAAATTGACGTTCCCGCATCGTGGGCAAATGCTACGACGGGCGCAGAGATGGTAAAGGGTCATGCGGACAAGTACTATCAGGAAATCATCAAACCCATCCTCTACCTCGAAGGCGACAAACTCAAGTCCTCGCAGTTCAATGCAGACGGACACGTTCCCACAGGCACGACCAAGTTCGAAAAGCGCGGCGTTGCGGTTACCGTACCCGAAATCGACCTTGCAAAGTGCGTACAGTGCGGCACCTGCTCGTTCGTATGCCCTCACGCTTGCCTCCGTCCCGCACTTGTTAAAGTCGGCGCAGACAAGCCCGCAACTTTCGAAACCAAGGCTGCAATCGGTCTTGCAGGATATGAATACAGAATGCAGGTATCCCCTCTCGACTGCATGGGATGCGGCGTCTGCGCAACCGTCTGCCCTGTAAAGGACGGCGGTGCAATCAAGATGGTTCCCCTTGAAACCTCCCTTGAAAAGGGCGAAGACAAGAACTGGGATTTCGCTGTCGAACTTCCCGACGTCGATACCTCAAAATTCAAGAAAGACACCGTCAAGGGTTGCCAGTTCTGCACTCCTTTGTTTGAGTTCTCCGGCGCATGCGCAGGCTGCGGCGAAACGCCTTATGTAAAGGTAATCACCCAGCTCTTCGGCGAAGACATGATTATAGCTAACGCTACGGGTTGCTCGTCGATTTACGGCGGTTCTTCCCCTACATGCCCTTACACCACCAACAAAGCAGGCCACGGTCCCGCTTGGGCTAACAGCTTGTTCGAAGATAACGCAGAGTTCGGCTATGGCATGAACCTTGCATACACCGCAAGAAGAAACGCACTTAAAGTTAAGGTTGAAGCTCTTGCAGCAGAAGATGAAGCAGCTAAGCCCGCATGCGAAGCTTACCTTGCAGCATTCAATGACAGAGAGGCTTCCAAGAAGGCTGCCGCTGAACTCGTTGAGGCTTGCCAGAAGAGCAAGGCTGCAGTCGCTAAGGAAATCCTTGACAGTAAGGACTGCCTCGCTAAGAAGTCCATCTGGATATTCGGCGGCGACGGCTGGGCATACGATATCGGTTACGGCGGACTTGACCACGTACTCGCTTCCGGCGAAGACGTAAACGTCCTCGTACTCGACACCGAAGTTTACTCCAACACCGGCGGTCAGGCTTCCAAGGCTACGAACATCGGCGCAGTTGCCAAGTTCGCTTCCGCAGGTAAGAGAGTTAAGAAGAAGGATTTGGGCATGATCGCAAAGAGCTACGGATATGTTTACGTTGCTCAGTGCGCTATGGGCTCCAACCCCGCACAGTTCCTCAAAGCTATAAGCGAAGCCGAAGCATATCACGGACCTTCCATCATCATCTGCTACGCTCCTTGCATCAACCATGGTATCAACATGACCAAGAGCCAGCTCGAAGAGAAGGCAGCTGTTGACTGCGGTTACTGGCAGCTTTACAGGTATAATCCTCAGGGCGAAGTATTCACGCTCGACAGCAAGGATCCTACGGGCGACTACCAGGCATTCCTTGCAGGCGAAACGAGATACTCCTCGCTTGTCAAGACGCAGGGCGCAGAAGTTGCCGCTGAACTCTTCAAGAAGACCGAAGAGTCCGCAAGAGAACGTCTTGCTGAATACAAGAAGCTCGCAGGCAAATAATAGAAACCTCCTATAAATAATTGCAGCCCCGACCTTTCGGTCGGGGCTGTATTTTTTATCAGCTAAAATAATCTACGCGGGGACGATATTTTGTCAATCCTGCTTATCCAAAATCTTGGCTGAATTTTATTGGCTGTATTTTAGCAGTTGAAATTATCTTTATATCTCTACTATATTTTATTAATTATATTAACTGAACAGCTCTGGATTTAATTTATTTTAACATAGAACTGCGTTTTATCAGTCTTGGTGAGGAGTTCGGGCTGCATTTTGCAAGAGATTATTGTCTGTAATATAAAATGAATTTGCGCACGTCGGAAGATATAAATAAGTCAGGTATAAATTTAATACCTTAATTCAGTCGGACAGTCGCTTATAATAAAAAGGCTATATTTGCAATAAAAGTTACACGGATAAGTAAAAACGCAAAATGCGCTTTTTATTTTGGTTAAATAAAGGTACAATTAAACAATAACGCGCGCCCCGAACAAAAGGTCGGGGCGCGCAAAAACTAAAAAAAACCGATATTAAAGCAGAAAAGCGCGCTGAAATTTATGCCGATATGCTCGTATAAAAAGCTGGGCATATGAACACTTGAAAATTAACTAAACCCGCCGCATTTTAAATTAATCTGATCAAAGTTATGAATGCTCTTTGACGTATTTTTTTAGCACTTCAAAGAGCTCGGGCGAGATGACATGCTCTATGCGGCAGGCGTTTTCTTCGGCGAGGGAAAGTTCGGCACCCGTCATAACCAGAAGGTCGCAAATTACTTTGTGCCGGTCATAAATATCTTCCGCCCTTGCCCGACCAGCCTCTGTTAAATTAAGTTCTCCGTCGCTGCCGACCGATATGTAACCGCCCTGCTTTAAAATATTAACTGCGCGCGAGACGCTGGGACGCGAATAACCTAACTGCGTTGCCACGTCGATGGCGCGCACTCTTTTTCCGCTGTTTTTTAAAAGCAAGATTGTCTCTAAATACATTTCTTTGGATTCGCTGTTTTTCATCGCCCGCCCCGCAAAATTTTTATTAAATTATATTTTAAATATCGCCCGTTGTCAAGCGCGAACATTCCTATAAAGTAACAATGAATACCTTACATTCCTTACTAAACACATAAAACATTGTTGAATTTCGTACAGTTATGACACTTGGAACAAAACATATAATAATTTTGCACCGCAAATTGACAGTTTGAATGATTTAATCTAACCCACTTATAAATTTGCTGAATAGCTTGTATTTAGCAAGCTACAACAATGCATTGTGTAAAATAGTCAAAAACCTTATAAAAACAACTAATTTTAACAAGGCGCTAAACACCAAAAATAATTTAAACTGCAAACACACGTTAAAAACCCTAAATGCATAGCGCAAACAAGCAGACTGACGCCTATTTAATTAAAGTTATATATTTTTGTATATAAAAGCGACAACACAAATTCAATAAGGAAAGCCGCGGGCAATTTGCCCGCGACTTAAAATAAAATATTATAAATTTTTAGTTATTGAACGCAACCAAATTTTCTTTTGCCAGTTTAAATCAGTTTTTGGATATGGTGAGAAGGTAAGAAAAAGCCTGCCCCGCACCGTCGTCGAAATTTATGAAAGGCTTTAAGGAAAGCTCCCTCGGCGCGGCGGAAAAATCGTTTATTCCCCACCACGGCTCTACGCAGACATAGTCGCCCTCTTTTTCGTTGGACCAGAATGCGTAAATGGGGCACGACGATGAGTATTCGGTTGTAAACCCGTCAGCCGTGCTCATTTTTATGCTGCCGCCAGAAAGGTTGCCCATCTGCAAGGTTTTGCATTGAGCAAAAAATTCCTTGTTTAAAATCATGCGCTTTATGCCGTCGGGCGCGACAGAGCCGTCCTCGCCAACGGGATAAATGAGCGGATGTTCGCGGTTGGAAAACTCTATCATAGCCTCGCCGCCGGGAGCTTTCATGCCGGGATGTCCGCCGACATAAAAGGGCATTTTGCCGCCGAGAGACTGAATGAAATAGGTAACTTTAAGCGAAAAATCTCTTACTTCATAGCGAAGCACAAACAAAAACTCGTAAGGATAATCTTTGAGCGTTTGTTCGTCGGAATTAAAGCCGAATTCGATAAAATCGTCGCCGATATCGCGCACTTTAAGCGTGCGGTAACGAATTATTCCGTGCGATTTAAGGCTGTAAGTTTTACCCGCGACCGTATAAGGCTGGGCGTGCCCGATGATAGGGAAAATAACCACGTCGCGACTGGTCCATGCCTCGCCGCCCTGCCAGAGGCGCTCCTCGCCCGTAGGGAGATAAATAATAGAGCGCATGCTGCCGCCCTCGTCGGTTACCGTAACCTGAAGTCCGCTGCTTTTAATTATATAATCCATTTTTATACCTGAAAGTAATTACCAGGGCAGATTTTCGCCGCCGAGTATGTGAATATGAAGATGGAAAACTGTCTGACCAGCGTCGTCGCCCTGATTGATTACAAGCCTGTAACCGCCGCCGCAGCCGTTCTTTTCTGCAACTTCGGGTATAACGGAGAGCATATGTTCAATGACGGAAAGTCCTTCCTCTCCCGCCTCCGAAATGAGCTTGAAATGCATTTTGGGTACGGCGAGAAGGTGAACCTTTGCCTTAGGCTCAATATCCTTGAATACGAGCATTAAATCGTCTTCATAAACTTTCTGCGAAGGGATTTCGCCCTTTATTATCTTACAGAATACGCAATTATCATTCAGCATCTTTTATCCTCCTCGATACTATGTAGAATATAATATACATCGCTAGCGCACAGCCTGCTATTCCCGCAAACACGTAGAAAAGCACGGCATACTGCGGTTGCGAATAATCGATTTTAAAGGCGGGGTTATATATAAATGCGGTAACCTCGTCATTTGTCGCGGACAAATTGAAACCTGTTACGTCCGAGCGAACGCGGAAATATGAAGCGTAAATTATTCCGTGAGCGTCGTACAAATCTTCTTTGAAATACCTATAAACGCCCGTATCCGTCGTTATATCGACGCTTATTTCTGTAAGGAAATAGAAAGAAATATTACCGTCGCCAGCGACGTTATACGAGTAATAATATGTAAAGCCGTCCTGCTCTACTTTCTGCGTTACGGCAGTTGTTACGCCGTCCACAGACGTGCTTGAACTGTCGGGAAGATTTTCGTCGTACTCCCTGTCGAAATCATCGGTCAGCGCGTAGCCGTCCTGCATGAAGGAAATAAATTCCTGCTTGTCGGTAAAAGTCTGGCTGTAATAGGTTTCGCGGAAGGGAATTGCGCAATAGATAATAGCGATAAACGACATAAGCACCGCGGCAACGGATAAACTTAAATGCCCGACATGAACGTAATATTGTTTATTCTTCTTTAAGGACTGCTCGTCGGAGCGGAAAAATTCGGGCGTGGGTTGCTCGCCCGCCTCGTCGAACATTGCCTTTCTGCCTTTGTAAATTACTATAATTTCAAAAACAAGCGCAACGGCGACGCAAATTGCCGTAATAATATATTCTGTAACGCCGTAAAAGGGCATGTTCCACAGTGCATGAAGCGCAAAACTGCCGGCAAACGTCAGATAGAACAGCGGATTTATAAAAGGTCTTTTAAAAAAGCAATATGCCCAGCCGACCGCCGCCGTCCACACGGAATGCGTGCAGAGTGCGGTAAGTCCTCTGTCGAAAAAGAGAGTTATCGTCGTTGTTATGTTTATTGCGGGAAGTTCGTTGGAATAGACGAAAATATAGCCCATATCCTCAACCACCGAAAAGCCGCAACCGACCGCCACGCCCATGATAAATCCAACCAGCGGCTGCTTCGTTTTAATGACCGCAAGAATTATTATTACTGCTACGGCTTTGGAAAACTCCTCGGCAAAACCTGCGTAAAGCGCAAACAGCCATTCGTTTGAAAGCTGCAACAAAGCATAGAAAATCTGCGTTACGACGCACGCGCCCGTGCCGCCTATCAGCAGAGCCATAAAGACTTTGAGAAGGCTCAGATCGCCGCGAGGGTATATCTCGTATATTAGAACGAGAAAGGGTATATTGAACGCAAGCGCCGCAAAAAGTATTACCGTCGGCGAGAATAGTTCGTTTGACGTAAAGCGGATGATTAACAGATAAACCGCAAACAGTATTATGCATGCGGCAAAAAGGCGAATATAAAACCAGGGATACTTCCTGTGGAAGTAATCCTGCCTGTTTACTCCGCGGGTAACGAATTCCGCATATTCATCGTGCGTATGACGGCGGAACGTCTGTTTGAAAAAACATACCGTCTGCGACATCGCAAGCGACGCGCCTTTTTTTAATTTTGCCATAAAACTCCTTTATAACCGATAGGCAGCCCCGTCTTTAAATTCAGCCATTGCCCCGTCGCGGAACGCCTTGCCCAACACGACGTCCGCGCGTCCATGATGATTTCCCGCGACGTAAACTTTAATATATTCGGGAGTGTATCCGCAGGTATATTGTCCGTCGAAGTCTTCAAATATTACCTGTCTGACTTTTCCTTCGCGCAAAGATATGAATTCTTTTTCAGCCCTTTCGCCTTCGGCAATAAGCGCGTGCAGGCGTTTATCCTTGATTGGTGCGGGGATATCCTGCAACGAATACGCTTTTGTACCCTCTCTGGGCGAATATGCGAACGCATGAACGCGGGCAAAACCCGCTTCTTTTATAATACTGAGGCTGTCTGCAAAATCTTCATCCGTTTCGCCGCAGAACCCTGCGATTATATCCGTGGTTATAGACGCGCCAGGAAAGTATTTATAAATGAGCCTGCATTTTTCGAGATACTGCGCGCGGGTATAGTGCCTGTTCATCGCCTTTAAAACCTTGTCCGAACCGCTCTGCAAGGAAAGATGAAACTGCGGCGCAAAATCTTTCAGCCCTGCGCAGGCTTTCAAAAACTCGTCGTCTATCACGCCGCACTCCAAAGAGCCGAGGCGTATGCGCTTTTCGCTTTCTGAAAGGGCGAGAATAAGCTCTGTCAGTGAACTTTGAATGTCCATACCGTAAGCCGAGATGTTTATCGCCGTAAGCACAACTTCGTCCGCCTGCGTTCTGGCGACTTCGTCAACGATATCTTTTACGGGACGGGAAGACACCCTCCCGCGCAGATAAGGTATAATGCAGTACGAACAGAAATTATTGCAGCCGTCGCCTATTTTTATAAATGCGCGAGTGCGCACCTGTTTGGGAAGCCCCGCGACAACTCGCGTGCCGCAACCAAAATCCTGCGCTATGGCGTCGAGAAGGCTCTGCTTGTCCCTAGCGCCGCACACGAATTTTACCCCGCGGTCGGAAAACTGTTCGCTGTTCTTTTCGGAAGCACAGCCGCAGACATACACGGGGGCTTGTGAGTTAAATTTTCTTACCCTTGCAATGAGCTGACGGCTCTTTTTTTCCGCCTCGCGCGTAACGGCGCAGGTATTTAAGACATACACGTCGGCATAACCGAGCGAAGAAGAAACTTCCCAGCCGAGCTTTTCGAGTGCGCTCATAATAGATGCGCTTTCAACCTCGTTGACCTTACAGCCGAGGGTAAACACAACCGCCTTCATTGCATTTCACCCAGACAGAACATAACTATTGCGCACGCGCTGACCGCCGCCGTTTCGGCGCGGAGTATGCGCTTGCCGAGCGTTATGCCCGAAAAGCCGTATTCACTCTTTGCAATATCATATTCCTCGTCGGAAAAACCGCCCTCGCTGCCGACTACAATGGCGGTCGGACCGGATAAAGCGCGGATATCAATATCGCTTGCGCCCGCAAATTCGCAGGCGAACAGTTTATTTTTATAACCCTCAGCCGAGGCTAGCGCGCTTTTGAAATCATCGAAGTAAACGACTTCGGGCGCTATGCTGCGCATGCACTGTTTGGTTGCTTCGCGCGCGACCTTGTTGAGCCTTTCTATTTTGTTTTCGTTGAGATATGCCGAACAATAGCGCGATTTGAATACGCCTATCGCCGAAACGCCAAGCTCTGTTGCTTTCTGCACGACGAGTTCGGTTTTATCGCCTTTGAGCGCGCCGCAAAGAAGATATACGGGCGTAGAAGCCTGTCTGTCGCCGACATTTACCCCCGTAATATGTGCCGTCAAAGCGCGTTTGCCCACCGAAACGACGATCGCAGAATATTCCTTTCCGCTGTTGTCGAGAAGTATAATTTCGCTGCCTTCCTCTACGCGAAGCACAGTCTTTGCATGGATAAACTCGTCGCCGTCAACGACGATTTCGCTCTGTTCGGGATAATTTACGGAGCTTACGAAAAATCTGTGGGGAGCACTCATTTTCTGACGAACGCGAGCGCGTTCCATTCCCCCCTCTTCATCTCCTCTTTGAGCTCGAGCCCCTGCGCGGTATAAGCCTTTATCACGCCGTCCTTTTTCTCGTCTATTATTCCGCTGAGAATGAGAGCGCCGCCGTCCGCGAGATTTTTAGGTATGGAAGGCGCCAGCCTTTCAAGGATATCCGCAGTTATGTTTGCGAGCATTATATCGCCCTTTACGGACGAATTTTCAAGCAAATCGGAATGAGCGACGGTAACTTTGTCCGATACGCCGTTCAGCGCGCAGTTATGCGTCGCGCTCTTTACCGCAACATAGTCTATATCGGTAAGATATGCGTGTTTCGCACCCAGTTTGACCGCGCTTATGCCGAGAATACCGCTGCCGCAACCGACGTCTATACAAACGCTGTCGGGGGTTAAAAATTTCTGCAAAAGTTCGACGCACATAGCCGTGGTTTCGTGTTCGCCCGTTCCGAAAGCCATGTTGTTATCCAGCTTTACAACCTCTTCGCCTTCCGCCTTTTCGTATGATATCCATTCGGGCACGACAACAATCGCGCCTATATGTATGGGGCGGAAATGCTTGCGCCAGATTTCTATCCAATCGTCGCCTTCGACGACGCGCGTCGTCATTTCGAGCGAACCGAGCGGAAGAGCTCCGCCGCAGGACGACGCCATTTCATCAATATCGCGTCTGATTTCGGGCAGTTTCTGCGCGGTAATATCCACGGGAATAAACGCCTTGACGAGCACGTCGCCCGACATATCGCGCGTGAGTTCGTCGTCCATGTAATCCCAATACATAACTTTATCGTTCTGCAAAGCAATTACGTCTTTGACGTCCGAGATTGCCACTCCGTAGGACGAATAACGCCACATAATATCGGCGATAAGTTCGCTTCCCTCCGAAGAAGTATGAACAGTGATTTCGGTAAATTTCATAAAGTTTTTCCGTTAAGATTTATTTTTTATATTGTAACACTACTTGCCGCGTTTTGGCAAGCAAATACGCTCTTAACCACCGCCGCTTGACTTTAATCGCGCGGCAATATATAATCTGTATGATACAATCTGTATGCGCGAAAAATTTGCTTTATTTTATTGAATTATAGTGCATAAACTTGCGCACAAAATGTACGAATTTGGAGTTACACCCCGATATATGGTCGAATTAATGCAAAAAGACATGTTTGGCGAGATGTTCGCCGTCATGCAGGACAGCTTTCCCAAGGACGAATACCGCCCGCGCGAAAAACAGCTTGCGCTGTTTGACGACGAGCGTTACAAAGTTTATTTTTCCCGCGGCGAAGACGGAAAAATAGCTGCTTTTATTGCGGCGTGGCAGATAGACGGACTTAATTTTTTGGAACATTTTGCCGTCAGAAAAGATTTAAGGGGCGCAGGTCTGGGCGGAGCTTTTTTGGACGAAGTTTTAAATTTATTGCAAGGACAAATATGTCTTGAAGTGGAGCCGCCCGAAAGTGAGATTTGTTCAAGGCGCATAAATTTTTACATGCGGCACGGCTTTTACCTCAACGAATATGAATATTTCCAGCCGCCGCTTTCAGACGACGGAAAACCCAAGCGGCTGATGCTGATGACGCATGGCGCAGTTGCGACGGCTGACGAGCTTGAACAAATAAAAAACGCGCTTTATGAGTATGCTTACAAGACAAAAGCATTTTAAGTTTTTAATAAAAATTAAGCAAAATATGGGGAGGCAGGTTTTACCCTGCCTCCCCTTTTATTTCAGTTATCGTTTACAATCATCTGAGTAATCGTAACATTCAACCTGATATCTTTGAAATTATCCGTTTTGCTGAAAGCAACTTTAAGCGTGTCGCCGTCCTCCGCCATGAAAGTGTAGTCGGACGAAGCGCCCATCGTGCAGGGCGGCATGCTGCGCCGCGTGTAGCAAATAGGTTGGTCGTTGAGGTGCAATACGACCTCGCCCAACTCGCAGGCACGGTTGCAGTAGCAGACGTTTATGGATACGCTGTAAAGCGCGGGCTGTTTTAAAATAATTTTTTCACCGCGCACCTCGAACGCTTCGCTTGTTTCGGGATAAACCTTATGCGTGTCGAAGCGGGCAAATTCCTCGCCGGGCTCCACATTGTCGCACGAAATAAAGACTGCACCCACAGATATGGGCGAACAGTCGCCGGGGTCTCCTTTTTCGCCCTTTTCCCCCTTGTCTCCGCGGGGAATGTAGAAGTCGAAAACATGGTCGTTGCCGCTGCCCGAATCGGTTACCGCCGCAAAAGTGCCCTCGTCGCCAGTAGTCGTCGTGCCGACCGCCAGCGTTGAAGTTGTACCATCGACACCCGTAGGTCCGGTCGGTCCCGTGGGACCTGTCGCACCCGTGGGTCCCGTTACACCAGTGGGTCCTGTTACGCCTGTGGGTCCTGTTGCGCCCGTAGGTCCCGTCGCACCCGTAGGTCCCGTTACACCCGTAGGTCCTGTTGCGCCCGTAGGTCCTGTTGTGCCCGTAGGTCCTGTTACA
>ULSO01035976.1_pt1 | contig 31273 bp, 9 predicted proteins | sample 1956701 | NCBI WGS metagenome assembly ULSO01 (sample SAMEA4835708, study PRJEB28245) | human gut metagenome | biome: gut microbiome; material: fecal sample | place: Denmark | collected 2008 | reverse complement strand
TGCAAATATTATTTTAGGAGGACACATGAAAAAATTTGCTCTGGGAATTTTGAGTGTTTTTATGATTTTAGGAGGAGTTTTGCTTTCCGCATGTGAAAAGAAAGTTTCGCTTTCTGTTTCTACGGAAGAAGTTGTCATTTACACAAATGATGAACAGGCGGAAAACTATCAATCAAAGGTGATTGATGTTTCTCTTGAAAATTCTTCCTCTGGAATTAATGTTGAAATCTTGAAGGGTGGAGACAGCATTAGACTTTCTCCTGTTACTGTCAAAAATTCAAGCAACTATTCTTTCACAATCTATGCTGATAAGAGTGGTGAGGCAGAAGTCAAGGTTTCAGCAAAAGAAGACAGCAAACAGAGCAAAATTGTCAGTGTCCATGTTATGACCGTTTTGGAAGAAATCAAAACTTTGCCTGAAGACAGTGTTGATGGAAGAACAAATCTTTTTGTGACAAAGGGTGTTAATAAAAAACTTAATGTTGATGATTATTTCAGTCTGGAACCAGTGACCGCAAATATTTGTGACATTATTTGGAGTTTTGAAGATTCTGAAGAAGAGAATTCTCAACAATTTGTTAAAGACGGAATTTTGTATGCAACCATTCAAGGTGATGTTTTGTATGTGAACGAAGATTTTGATATGTCATACATCAACTTGAGAGCATCATTTGCAAACAACACAAATGTTTATAACACTGTCAGATTTGAAGTGTTGGAAAAGAGCACAATCAACAATTTGACCATTGATGGAGTTGCTTTGTATCAAAACAATTCTGTTGCGACAAATGAGGCAACATTCAAACTGACGAGAAACAATTCCAATTTGTCAAGTGTTCAAGGTTCAATTGTTATAAACACACCTTACGAGATCAGTTTGTCACCAGTTGTTTATGAAAAACTTGACAATGGTGATTTGCAAGCTTTGAGCAAATCAGAATATGAAAATTATTTGACTTTGGAAATCGACGCACCAGTTGTCGATGAAGCAACAAATAAAATTACATACAATTTCACAATTGATGCATTGGATAAATCAGCGATAAACAGATTTGGAACATTCTATTTCTACTTCAAAATTGGCTATAAGGACTATAACTTCGATTTGGTTTCTGATGGTTCGACTGTCATTTTGGATACTTTCTATTCTGCAACAAGAATTGAAGTTTCAAATGCAAATGGCGACATCTTGAACAATAATGTTATTGATGTCTTCTCAAATTATGCAACAGGCAACGGTTATCAAATTTCTACGACAGTTCTTCCAACTGAAGTGGCAATTGATAACAGCATGTATTACATCTCTGTTGATTTAAATCAAGATGCTTTGAAAAATTTGGCACTTGACGAAAACAATCCTGTTTCTTCATTCATTAAGGTTTATTATCGTGGACAAGAATTGACATTCACACATGAAGCAGGTTCAAGTGTTTACACTTCTCCAACAATTTTGAACAATTCCGACATCTATGTTGCAAGTGGAAGTGAATTTGACATTTTGGAAGGAGTTGAATTTAGATTTATTTCTGTAAGCAATGCTGATGCAAGCACTTCGCTTACAATGAATTTCTATCGTATTTCCGAAGATGAAAATTTGACAATAACAGATGCCAACGACGAAGATATCCCTTCAACGACTTACATCTCTTCAAGTGTAAATGCAGCAAAAACGATGACTTTCAATGTTAAAATCAAAGATTTGTCAACAATTTCTGGTTTGACTCTTAAGAGTGACGAAAATTCAAGATTTACGTTCTCTGACATTCAATATGTTTCTTCAAGTTTGGATCCTGACGAAGGTGTTTATGTCATTGTCAGATTTACGGTTTCTTTGAATGGTTACAATTTTGATTCATCAACCAATTTCTGGTTTGAACATGTGACAGGAAAAACTTCTGCAAAATTTGGAATTCATGCTTTTGTTCCTTTGTCATCAGCATCAATTTCAAATGCGGATAAGGCATCGTCTGATGTTTACAAAGACGAGCAAACTGTTCAAAATTTTGTTGAATTGGCAGGTTTGATTGATAGTGATGTCACAAGACAGTCTAGTTCTCTTTCAAAATTGATGCTTGAAGCGGGAACTAGCATTCCTTTGAACACAAATTATCAAAATGCATCTTTGTCAGAAACAGCAATATCATACAAAATGCTTTCTTTTGACACATTGGTTGCAGCTGTTAAGGTTGTTGAAGGAATTATTGACGATAATGAGGCATTGGCTAGAGCGGAGGAATTGTTCAGTTCGAACGATTTGAACACTATTGCCTTGAATTATTACAGATATTTTGAAGACAACAATGGACTTTATTTCACAATCAATGAAAGCAGATTGAGTTTGACTGACAATGCTTTTAAAGGTTATGTTTGTGTTTTGTTTAGTGGCTATGATGAGGAACACAATGAAATCGTGCTTGCAAGATTTTTCGCATTGGAAAGTTTCTATTCTGTTAGATATCTTTCTTCTGATGTTAAAACAGCATTGCTTTACACAACCGAAACATTAAGTCAAAGCGACATTGGGCTTTCAAGAGTTGATGTTACAGTTTCTATGCGTCCAGATGAAAAAGTTCCAACATATTCAAATGATCTTTCTTACTTCAATTTCACATCTGCATTAGATGATTTTGAAGGAACACAAGACGGAAATTATTTGAAAAACAGATATTATGAAATAAGCAACATTTCATTTGCTTCCTCTGGAAGATATTTCAAATTTAGAATCACGGCAAACTCAACAAATATGCAGACATCTGTGCGTGATATTTTGACCATTTCTTATATGGACGAAAATGGTTTTGAAAGAAAAACAGAAATTCAAATTGAAATCAGAAATGTTAAGAGAATTGAAAGCGTTCAATGGCTTAACCAAACTGAAGATAATGAAATTTATTTGAATTTGACAACAACAGTAAGCAGTGAGAGAAGTTTCACAATTTCAACATCTGTTTCTCCAAGTGATGCAAATGACACAAGTTTGGCTTATGCATATTTTGCATCTTATGGTTCAAGCAGTGACCTTTCAATCACAACTTCTTCTATTGGACAGACATTCAACCTTAACATCAACACAAGCAAGGGTGGTTATGGAAATTTGTATTTGCTTCCTAACGACATGATTAAGACTGTTGATGGTGTTGATCAAGTGTTGGTTTATAAATACAGCGAAGATGCTGAAGGGGAAATTGTTGAAACCGCAAAAACAATAAGATTATCAGAATTTGACAGTTATTATGATAAGTTGATTAATGAAAACGACGAATTTTCAACCTATTTCTACAACAACGATGGTGAAAAAATTTATTACAAAGATTTGATTGTTAAAATTGCCATTACTATCGCTGACGGTATGAGTGAGGGGACTGCTATTAGGGTTTACAACGAAGCAGACCTTAAGAATATTGATACTGCAAAATATTACAGAATCATGAACAACATCACTTTGACAAACTGGGTAAGCTATAATGAATTTAGCGGTATGTTCTTTGGAAAAGATGACACAATCACATTAACTTTTGAAGGAAACAGCCAAAGTTTTGTTAACACATTGCTCGAAAAAGGTGTGATTAAAAATCTTATCTTTGCTGGAAATGTGACAAGTGCTGGAACTGAATCTGCTGGTTTTGTTGCCAACACAAACTATGGAACAATTGATGGCGTTTCTGTTGATGTCTATTATGCTGACGGAGAATATAAGAGCAGCACTTTGAATGCAACTGCTTCTTATGTTGGTGGAATTGCGGGATACAACTTTGGAACAATCAAAAACACATATTCCTATGGTGTGACAATCAATGCAACAAATGGAATGTATGTCGGTGGAATTGCAGGAAACAACCAAAAAACAATTGAAAACTGTGGCGTTGAATTCTATAACTTTGTGACACAAAACGGCAATTCGTCAGTGACAGCAAGCAACAAAATCACAACAACAGGTGCTGTTGGTGGCATTGTTGGTTTTGGTGGAGAAACAAGTGTTATTGAAAAATCTTATGCTTATGCATATTCTTTGATGGAAGCAGGAAGCTGTGCAATTAACAATGTCTTTGCAAACAGCACTGCAACAAAAGGTGCGTTCTTGGCTGCCTTTGAAGCTGGTGCTGTTGTCAATGAAAGTTTTGCATTTATGGGCAGTTTGAGAGCACCAGTTGAATCTAATACAAGTGCTCAAATGATTACTTTCAAAAATTCTTACATCACATATTACAACGGGACAACAAGCACTGCTGCAATTAACACAAGAATTTTTGTTAACGCAACTTTTGCATACACAAATCAAATTTATGATGGTGACACTGAACAAATTGGGGACTCTAATGTTTTGCAGACAACAGATATCCCTTCAGATTACAACAATCCAACTCAGGGCGAGAAATGGAGCAATTTGGTTGCAAGATTGAGTTCTGACATTTGGGAAACTGTTGATGTTGATGATGAAATCAACTTTGGATTTATGTATCTCAAAAACACAACTCAAAGTGCGGCTGTTGATGTTGCAAATGTAAATATTGCAAACAATGTTTCACCTTTGAAGTCTTTGAGTGCTGGAAATGACAAGGGAATTTTGTTTGTCTACAGTCCAACTGTGACAATTTCTGATCCTGCAGAACAATCTGCACTTACAAGTTATAACACAATTTCTGTCGCAGATTTGTTTGGTGTGACTGCAGAGCAAGCAAAGAGTTTGCTTATCACAAGTGAAAGCAAAAACATTTCAATAAATTCAAACTCAATCAGAATTTTGTCTAAGAGTGTGACAGAGATTGAACTTAATGTTCACTCAAAAATGAATTTCACTTCATATAAGACATTCAAATTTGTCATTTTGAATTATCTTCCAGAACTTTCAACAACGATTGATTCTGCTGAGCTTAAAGACAATCAAACCGTTTTGTTGCAGACTGGATTGAACAATTCAAGAACGATTATGTTCAACATGAACAACACAATCTATTTGAATGGAACGGGATATTCAACTGCGAAAGATACCTTTACTGTTGACTATAATTTGACAGGAAATACATACACAGATGATTCCGGAGAAGAAGCCGTTACAAAAGACTATGTGACTGTTTCTAAGAGCAACAACTCCTTGACACTTTTGGGAAATAAGAATCATGAAAATGGTGATGTCACAGAAGTTGAAGCATACATTGTCGTTGACGATGTTGCAAATGATAGTGATTATTCAAATGCAATAAAAACAAACAGAAGCAGAAATTTTGGTGTGTCAGTTTATAATGGAGCAACATCTTTGGTGATTAACAATGCAACAAATCTCATTGTTAAACCTTCCCAATATGCTGTTTTCGATGTTTCTCTTGAAACCGACGCCGAAAATGACAACCTTGTGTTTGGTTTGCAGTATGGAGAAATTGAAATTCCAAATGAAATTTCATCAGATGATTATGCTGCAAAGTTTGTTGTTGACAGCAAATTGACACTTAATGTTTCTTGGACAAGAACGCCAACAGAAACTGGATTCTCATTTAGAGTTTGGGTAAGAATTGACGATGCCAACAAACATTTGATTGACCAAATTTATGATGATTTGACTCTTAAGGTTAATGCTGAGAGTCAATCTTCAAACACAAATTATCTGAAAACTGTTGGACTTACTGTTATGACTCAAGAAATTGAGGATATCAGCATTTCAACTTATAATATTGAAAGCAGACAAATCAGAAACTCTGTTCTGTATTTGATTCCTGCAGATGAAATTACAAACACTTTGACACCTTCATCTGATGCAATCATAGCAGTTACGGTTGATCCTGCTTATGCTATGATGACAAAGTTTAGATTGACATATTCTGTTTCGGGCGGAAGTGGAACAACAGGAACTGTAAACATTTCTAAACTTGCTTACAACTCAAGATATGGATATTATATTAACTCAAATTCTACTTCACTTATCGAAAACGGAATTGAAGTCACTTTGACTGATGAGGATAGAACAGGAAATGGCGTGTTCTATTTCAGAGTTTATGTTTCAAGTGCTTTTGAAACATCAAGCTCTTTGCAGTTTACTTTGACATACTATAATGGAAATACACCTTTGATTTCAGGAACTCACAACCTTAGCATTGATTATTTGCAAAGTGCAAACATCAAAGTTAACGGGGTTTCTACATATGTTCTTGCAAAGGGTGGCAGTGCGACTGTTACAGTGACAGTTGACAAAAATCAAGAACTTGAAGATTTATATTTGCAAAACAATGGTGCAAATATTAGTCTTTCTGCGTATACAATGGAAGAATTTGACACATACAAAGTTTACACGGCGACAATTTCTGCGTATGTTGATGCAAAATTGACAGGAAATAAAGACAGCGGAATTTTCTATGTTTGCGCAACTGTAAAGAGAGTTGTGAACAACAATTCTGAAATCAAAGAGAGTCGTGCGACAATTTGTTTGGTTGATTTCTCTGTTGATGGAAACAACATCAAGGTTTCTTCAAGTGGAGGAACTTCAACATATAATGGACAGACTTATGATGTGTTCTATTCATATATCAATGCGACAGACACATTGAGTTTTGATTATCCATTTGATCCTGAAACATATAATTATGACCAAAATGATGCCAGTGAGGTTGCAGCTGTTGAAAATATCATGGAAAAGAGAGCTCGCTTTGAACGTAGCAACACTTACAAAGATGAAGAAGTGGGGTATTACATCAACTATGATTTGAATGAGCAAACTGGAGTATATGAAGAATTATCATTGAAATATCAACTTTGGTATGCAACAGACGAGAACAACTCCACTGCAATCTGCAATGGTTCTGGTATAGTTCAAAACGGAATTTTCAGAATTGATGAAGCAGAAGGTAAATATACGGACGGAACATCTTACAGTTATTTGACAGTTACAGGTCTTAGAACTGGAAGGCAGTTGATGAAACTTAGAACAACAATCACATATCAAGGAATTGAGATGTATTATGATTATTACTTCTTGATTGTTGTTGAAGTTTGGTCAGATGAAGACACTCCAACTCAAATCTTTACTGCCGATGAGTTCATTGATTATGCAACAAATTCTGAGCAAACAGACGATTACATCTTGATGAATGATATTGTTTTGACAGACTACACTCCTCTTGACACAGATTTGATTGACAGTCTTGACGGAAATGGTTACACAATTCACATCAACAGTTTTGCTTATCCTGAAGGAAGTTCGCTGAATTTGGCGTTGTTTAATACTGTTACAGAAAACACCACTTTGAAAAATGTTAGAGTGAATATTTATAACGGTGGTCAGATTACTGTCAACATTTCACAATACACAGACATTAACATTGCTGGTTTTGCAATTGAAAACAACGGTATCATTTACAACAGTGAAGTTTTGGCTTATTATGATGAAGAATATCAATCAAGTTCAATTTCTGGAGAAACAGGTTTGGTTGTTAGATACACAATGGGAACCAACACCGACCCTATTGAAATCACTTCAGGAATGGTTTCTTCTTTGGGAATTGAGAGTCTTGTTTCTGGCTTCGTGATAACAAATAATGCTTCAATCACAAACAGCAGAGTTGGCGGAGACAGTTTCAGACAAATCATTGATATTGCTGGAACTAATTATCTCAAGACACAAAGTTTGAATCTGTTTGTTTTGAGAGGACAAGGAGAAGTTTCTGGTTTCGTTAATGACAATGCTTCTTCTGGCTATATCAGTGCTTCATTCGCTGACAATATTCAAATTTATAACGATATGGCTTCAACAACATCATTGACTGCTGGTTTTGCTGTTTACAACCACAACAACATTCAAGGAAGCTATGTTGAAGGGAAGGGTGAAGAACTTTCAGATGATGGAAAGATTGTTATCTACAACAACTTGTCAAACATCACATCTATTGGTATTGTTGGTGGATTTGTTTATCAAAATGATGCTTTGATTAAAAATTCATATTCCAACATTGCCATTGAAAACAGTGAGTCAAAAGCATCGTTGGTTGCCGGATTTGTTTACATAAACAGTGAAAGTGCGGAAGTTACTTTGTGTTATGCTGCTTGTGACATTACAAAGACAGATATCAGTCAAATGCAATTCTCCGGCGTTGATGATTATGCAAACTCTTTGAATGCTGGAACAATCAGTTTCTCATATTTCTATAATGAATCACTTATTGATGACACAAATCAGAATAATGTGACATCAGGTGCATTGTCTGTCAGTGATGTCATGAATGAGGACACTTTCTATGGTTTCAGTTTTGCTTCAGAACCTGGAGCATATAATGGAATTTGGAGTGTTTCCAACACTGAAAAATTGACACTTGTAAGTGCAAATCAAATTTCTTTCTCAAATCGTTATGCTGTGACAAATGGTTCTGTTACATCAATTTTCTACAACAGGTCAATAATTGATGCAGATACAATGAGAAGTGTTGATTTGTCTTATGGAAGTGACAACAACCCAATCATTATCAGAAGTGCTTATGACTTTGCGATGGCAACTGGAAAAGCGGGCGCAACAGAAATCTCTTCTTACAAAGAATATTACAGTGACACAGAAGTTTTCGGAAATTACAGAATTGTAAACAACATTGATATGTCTGAAATCGACCAAAATTCAGAAAATGACAACTCAATCAAGTTGCAGACAACCAAGAAAACATTCACTGGTCTTTTGGATGGAAATGGTTTCACAATTTCCAACATCAGTTTGGGTAGCAGTGAAGTGGCAGAAAACTTTGGTTTGTTTGCAAAACTTGACGGTGCTGTCATTATGAATTTGGATTTGATAGTTGATTCAATCCACAATTCAAGAGCAAATATTGTTGGAACTTTGGCTGGAACGGCAGTAGATTCAAGAATTATATCAATCAGTCTTTCTCCTGTAACGACACAGACAACTTCAAAGACATCAATTTTGGGAAACAATGTTGTTGGTGGTGTTGTCGGAATGTTGTTTGGCGAAAGCAAGATGAGCGACATTAATGTTGTGGATATTGATGTTTATTCTGCTTTCTATTTGAGTGGCAAGGGAGTTAACTCTAACGAAGGCAATGTTGGCTCAACGCTTAGGGGTTATGCATCAAACGGAAATTCAATTTCAACTTATGTTTCGAGAATTTCTTATGCAGGAGCAATTGCTGGTTATGTCGACATTTATGACTCTTTGAATGCTGAAACAGTTCTGTTCTCTTCTTCTTTGGCAGTTAGTGATTATGACATTGTCACAGTTCATGTTTCAGACTCTGTCAATATCTATGGTGAGGTTGCTGGTGGACTTTTTGGATATGTTGGAAATTCAACAATGGTCTATGATGCAACACTTGAACTTGATGCGGATATGAGTTTGACAAAACCATCTTACATCATTTCAAAGAATCTTTTTGCTGGTGGTTTGATTGGCGAAAACTATGGTGGCTTGTTTGCAGTTTCTGCAAGTTATGCATCAGAGTTGCAATACACAATTGAAGAAACAGAAAATGGTTATTACAGTGGAAATACGGCTGCGGAGAGAGGTCAGCAGTCAATCTTCTCTTATACCCCAAGTGATGAAGGCTATGCTTCAAACATCAACAATCCGCTTTATATTGGTGGACTTGTTGGATACATGGGTGGTGGATATATCTATATTGGATATAGCAAATTGAATGTAATTTCTCATTCAGCTTCCACACTGGCAGTTGGTGGAATTATTGGCTTGGCTGGATACAAGGACACACAATATGACTTAACTTTCCTTGATCCTGTTCAAAAAGTCAATGTCTATCTTAATGATGTTTATGCTTCAGGAGATGTTTACATTGATTCAACCACTGGAAATGGTTACAGTGCAGGCATCATTGGCGCACTTGAAAGAACTTCAGATGGACATATTTCAGTTGTTGCATTGAAAAATGTTTTGGCAGTTAACTACTACTCATACAATGGTTCTAAATTGGTTGGAGACAGAACTGCAAGCACAGATGCTGAAAGTGGATACGTCAGTGATAGACATTTTATACTTGTTGGAAAAGTTGTTTCATCTGCTAATAATAATATAGATAATGATGACATTGTTTTTGGAACAAGTTTGTATTTGATTGATTCGGAAAACTATTATTTGGACATTTCAAAAGGTTATGAGTATGGCACTCATCAATCCAACACTGTGGGTGGATATACTGCGGTCAAACTTAGTTCAAGCACCATTTCTCTCAATTTGAAACCTTATGGTTTTAAGACTTCTTGGGACGATGGAACAAGTGAAAAATGGTATAATGCTTTGGTTAATGTTGAGTCTATTGGTGATACATCAATGGGTTCGATGTCTAATGCTTATGCCAAAATGTATAGTTATTTCCTTGCTAATGGTTGGAGTGATGAATATTGGGAACACACTGAAGAGAATCTCTTCCCACATATTCAACTTTTGCCAGTGCTTAATGTAATTTTCTGGGATCAATATAACACTGATGAAGTTTTGCAAGCAATGGAAAACAGCAGTGTGACGGTTATTTTGAGAGGAAAAGTTGATAAAGATACCAATGAGTATATGGATATTGATTTGAGAAATGGATACAGAGATAGTAATGATAATGAGCACACCTTTGAAGCCATTTCAGGTTTCCATGGGACTTTGATTTCATATTATGATTATGCAAACAGCAATACTGAAGGTATGGTTACAGAGGAGATTACTGAATCCGATGGAAAAGTTGTTGGTGGCTATGCAGGTTCAGGTACTAATGCTGCTGACAAAGTCGGAATCATCATCAACAAATCTTTCTTTGATGGATTGACAGATAATGCCACAGTTGAGGGGATCAATTTCTATCTCTGCGGAAACAGTGGTTCCACAATTGATTACACTTTAATTGATGGTGGGGCTGGTGATGCAATTTTAAGAGATGTAAAAATAACAGCAAATAATGACATTGTCATTAGCACTGAAACAATGACAATTGGATCTGAGACCGCATATAGTGGTGGACTGATTGCTAGAGATGCTCACGGAACTTCATTTATTAACATCACAATCAATCTTAGAAATGATGCAACCATAGAATTCTCTCATGTCGGAAATTATGATAAGGACTATGAGATTTATATGGGATTGTTGGCTGGATACATTGAACAGACTTCTGCATTCAATCAAATTAATATTCAAGGAATTCAAATTGCACATGAAGGTGCAGATGACGAAGAATCCGTAAAATCAAATATTGATTTTGATGTAAAAGATTCTTCAGAATCAAGTGTTGGCGTAAGTTTGTATGCTGGTCTTTATGCTGGCAAGATTACAAAAGGAACAGGAAGAGCAAGAATATCTTTGGGACTTTCTAATGTTGGAAATGTAAATCTTAATTTTAATATAAAGGCAGATGGCACTAAGAAAGCTTACATTGGAGGGTTTGCTGGAGAGATTGAATCGGTAGATGCAGTTGAATTGATAAATAGTGACGAAAATTCTGGCTCAATCAATGCATTGGACATTAATCAATGTTCAAGTGTTGACAGCCTTTATGCTGGAGTTGCATTTGGGAATATTGTGAATTCTTATTTAACAATTTCCAATACAGGAACCAGTGCGGTTGCTTTGTCTGGTGGGGTATATCAAGTTGGAAATGTTACAAGCAAACAAACATATATTGGAGGCATTGCTGGATCTGTTAATTCTTCAACTTCAATTCAAAGTTTTTCAATTGATTTCAGTGTTGGAAAGAAGAATGATCTCGCTAGTGTGGCAAATGATTATGTCGTTGACGAAGAAACAGGCGAGACTTTGTTTGATCAGAACTTGTATTCTTACAACAATCAAGAAAAAGATGAAGCTGGACTTACTCCATTCATCATTGAAATAGAAAATAATAATGATGTAATTGATATAGGCAATATAGGTGGATTCTTTGGCTATGTCAGTGGTGCAACAATCACTGTGACAGGAAGTTGCAACGTTTCTGGAAATATTGATGTTCAAATTGGTAAAGATGCAACAAAAGATCCAACTAAAGCTGATAAAGAAGTGTATTTAGGTGGAGTTATCGGTCAGACAACTGGAGCATTGATTGTTAATTCATCAATGGTTAATGAAATAAATATCTCTGTTAAAGAACCTGATTTGGCATCGGGAAATGCTCATGCTTATATTGGTGGACTTGTTGGGAAAATGACAAATATTGTTGGAGATAATGCAAACTCAGTTTCATCTTCAGTTAACACTTCTCAAATATATTTGCAATATAACGGAACAGTTTTGGCTTCTGTTAAAGATTTAACCTTTGGTGGTGCAATAGGTTACATTGAAAGAGAAGATTATCTAAATCAAGACAAAGCTATCACAATCTCTGGAGTTATCTATGGTGGTGCTGTCAAGATTTATGGACAAGAAAAAAATGATAAGACATATAACTTGCCAGAAAATGTCACAATAGGTGGTATTGTTGGTGAATATAACAACAAGATCTCTTTAGGTGATGACACTTTAAATTCTGTTAGATACTATACAATTTCGAATTGTTACACATATGGTGATGTGTTTGTTAATTATCTCCCTAACGGTGTAGAAAATGAAGGTTCAATATATAACTCCAGATTGGCAACTTACAATTTTGGTGGAATTGTTGGGGAAGGTTCATACATAGCAGTAAGAAACTGTTATTCTCTTATGACGTCCTTCAATGATAGATTGGCAGAAGATGAGGAGGGTGGTTCTAAAATAAGTTCTAATACAAATGCCATTGTTGGGGCAAGCAGTTCAGTTGTTCAGTTCTCTGGAAATAAATATAATTCTTCTGTTTGCATGGCATATCAAGAAGAGTCTGGAAATCAAGATATTGCATATGGCAATGTAACAGACAATTATTATGGTTATACAACAATTTATGACACTCAACGCGAAGGAACTCCTGGTGAAGGCACTGATAATACAGAGTCTAATAGTTCAAATCTATATTCTAGTGAAAATATTTTGGTTGAATTCCAAAACAAAGGTATCGATTTCAATAATATTGTTGCTGGACATAAATTGAGTCCATATGAATGGAGTCAAAGCAATGAAAATAATCAAATCAAAGTAAGTGATGATGACGACGAAGATTATTTTGTGACGATTGAAGGAAGTTTGCATAACATTACTTGGGTTGCAGTCACAGAAAATGTTTCAACATCAAGACCAATTGCTGACAATTTGAAAAATTATGCAATAATCGGAAATGGACACATCATCACCAGAACGGACGATTCAAGTTATAATGATGATGATACAAGTTATAGTGATGGTTTTTATTTTGGTGGTTTGATTAATGAACTAGGCGAAAAATTTGATGCAAATAAAGCTCAAGAACAAAATCCTAATTTCAATGTAGTTGCTGGACTCATAATGAATTTGGAAATTTCTTCTGCTGATATTAAAGGTGATGGCAAAAATGTTACTACTTATGGTGGCGTTGCTGGAACAATGGATGGTAGTTCATTCATCTATGGTGTTGGAATTAAAGGAGAACTTTCTGTTGGTGGTGAAAACTCACAACTCCGTCTTGGTGGAATTGCTGGTCTCATGATAAATGGATCAATCAGTGAAAGCTATGTTGACGCTGACATAACTTACAGAGCTTCCGAAGGCGGGATCTTGTCTGGAGTTGCCAATATATCAGACCAAAACACAACAATCAAATCAACATATTCTTCTGGACTTTTGGAAACATATGTTGATGTGAACATTTATACATTTGCAAATAGTGTGAATAACAATTCAACAACTAGTGCTGATGTTATGGATTGCTATTCAATTTCTCAGATTAAGAAGAATAATGCCTTAGGTTCTGAGTTTGAACACAAATCTTCATTTATTAATGAATTTAATTCTGAAAGTGGAAGCGAAGGACTTAATGTTATTGGCAATGTAATAAGTGGAAGCAATGAAGTTTTGGATAATGAGTATGGAACTTCATATGGAATGGATGAACTCTCAATTCCTTATTATGGATACAAAACAGGTGAAGGTGAAACAGAAACCATTGTTAATGGAATTTCACAGAATTCTTTGATTATTGGAAATAAAGATGAAACCTTATACACCTTACACACATGGTATTTTAATCGTTATGTGAACTATGGTTATGCTTCTCATGGTTTTGGTTATTTGAAAAACACTACTACATATGAGTTGATAGAAACGACAACTGAGGAAGATCCAAATACTGTTATTGCTAGGGAATATAACCCTATTACTTATGATAAAATCATCAGCGATGGTGATAATTATGGTGGCGAAAATAGCAATTGGTATCTGGGCGTTCTTAATCAAGGTAAATTTGATCAAATGTATGATACAGTGGAATACAATGTTGTAGATGGGGTAAACCAAAATACAAATTACGATAAGGACTATAAGTTTGTTTTAAGATATAGTTTTGTTGTATCGGAAGTGGGGAAAAATTTAGGAGATCCTGATAAGAATTTAGTTATTGATGGACAAAATGTTACTCTTGACTTATCAGGTTCATCAGCATCTGGACTTTTTGATACTTTTATTGGAGAAGTTAGAAATTTAAGAATTTCAAATGCAGATATTAAAACTCCAAATAGTGTAATATTTGGTCTTTTAGCTAATGTTTTTGAAGGTAAAATTGATAATGTTAGTGTAAATGGAAAAATTACTAACACATCATTAGCAAAATATATTGGCGGTGTTGTTGGTGTTCTGGAAGGAACAGCTTCCAATGTTGATGCAGTTGTAAACATTACTACTACAAAAAATTCCGTTGTTGGTGGAGTAGTTGGATATTTGGCAAAAAGTGGAAGTGTTGAATTGGCTTCAAATAATGGACAAATTATTCAAACTGTTGACAGTTCAAATATATTAAAAAAATATGATAGTGTTAATAATAAAGTTTTAGAAGATAAAGATACAGCATCAAACATAGCAGCTTCACCTTATAAATATATTCAATCCGAATTGAATGATAAACAGGAAGATAAAACTTATACTTCAGATTTGAATGGTATTGCTGGAGGAATTGTTGGGTATGCAGAAAGTGGAACAACAATTTCAAGCTCATATAATTCAAATGCAGTTTTAAGTCAATATACTATTTCTGATTCAAAAAATGTGGTTGCTGGAGGAATTGTTGGTTACACCGCTGGAGCAACTGATTCGACAGTAACTTTGGAAAGTAACTACAACACTGGTTTGGTTGGTGCAGGAAACACGAGCAGTACATTCTCAATGGCCGGAGGAATTGTTGGCTATGGAGAATACACGACTGTTTCATCATGTGTGAATGACGGCCCAGTTCAAGCAATTGGGAAAGAAGCAGATGAAAAATATAAGATTGAAAAATCTATTTCAAGTGGGTCTTTGACAGAAGATACCACAGACAATCCAAAAGCTTTGGTTTATAAAATAAAAATGATATATAATCCAGAATCAGGGTCTAATAAATCTTATAGACAAGTTTTTGCATTCGGTATTGGATATTTGATGAATAACAGTACTATAGATGCAAATAGTGCATCAAGCACAAACAATATCAAAAACGATGGAAGTCTTGGTAAGATAGAGTTAACAAAAGAATTGGTATTTAATAGATTGGAGATTTTGGACGGAAATGGGGACTCGATTTCGACTGCCTATGGAACCTTTAATAAAGGCGGAGACTATAAAGCTTCTTTCAGTGCTGAGAATAAACTCTATATCAATGCCTATGATTCATATGGTTACGCTTCAAGAGTTTACATGAAAGATGTGATTACTAGAGGGTATTTTGGAAATGGCACGAGTGGATACGATAATGAAATAGCTTATTCAGCTAGAGATATGTACAACCAAAGCAATGAAGATGATTATGTTTACTATTTTGGTGAGTATACTATCGGCAGTGATAATGTTAGCAGTAATGTTGGCAGAAGTTACAGTGGCCTAGGAATTGAATCAGAAATGTTTTTAATGAATGCGTCGACTACATATTCTGACTTTGTTGATTTTGTAAGATATGATGAATTATTGAAAAATGATGCTATAGTTGATGGAAAAGACTACACAAATTTAGCTGACGAGGAGATTAAATTAAATAGTATAGTTTCTTGTGTTAATGGAAGTTTCTTTAAAGAAGATATTTCAAATGAAGAAATGTATAATGACAATATAAAAACTAGAGTGGAAAATGAGATTCAAAATATCGGCAATAAAAAGACTAGCTCGGAAGAAATGAAACATTTTACCGTAAATGGTAAGGAAGCTGCTGTTGTATATAATTCTTCAAATATTAAAACTGTTTATGCACCATTTGGTAAAGAGTTTTCTGTTTATTATGATATTGAAGAATACGGAATTGATTATAATTATCTTTCTAATGATAGCTTTAGTATTGAAAGTGTCATTGTTAATGGTAAGTCAGTAACTCCACAATTCACTACTGTAAACTATGAAAGAGTTTCTGAAGATGGAAGCGGAAATGCTGGAGATTTTGTAAAAGTAGATTTCGGAGTATATTTTGACCAAGCAATTTCTGGATCAATAACCTATAATATAAATTTTAGAACCGCCCAACATGAAATTGAATTAGGTAAAAATAATGTGACATATAGTGGTGGATATATAACAATCAAACTTGAAGACGATAATAATAGCAGTAAATTAACTCAAAATAACATAAACGAAATAAATAAAAATGATGGCAAATATGTTATTAGTATATTAATTGGTGATGAAGATAAATCTAGTGCGTCGGGATTAACTTTTGATTATTATGATGATTGTGCTCATGTTAGATTTAGAGGCACACAAACTGAAGCAGACAATATGAATGGGAAGACATTGACACTTTCTGTTAGCGTTGTGATAAAAGATACTGATTTTGGAGATGGATATGTAACTACAACATCAACAGATGCAGAATTCTCAATTATTAACGACGGTGATACTGAAACTGCCAGATTTGTTGGGTATAGTGACAGTACAATTAATATGGCAAGCAATGCTTATACAACCATAATTACAACAAAAGATGGACTTAATTATGTTACTGGAATAAAAATTTCGTTAGCTCAAGTTCTGAATGATTATGGTTCTAGATCAAGATTTGCTCTTGGAGTTGAAAACATTTTTGATGTTCATTACGAAAACTCAGTGCTTAAAATCAATAATGATATAGTTGATGGTTATAAATTTGAAATAGCATATGAAGGTGGTGTTCCATATTTATATGTTAGAAAAGCTGACACCAATCAAATTGAAGGTGAAGAGGTGCCAATTGATGAAAACTCTGATCAATTAAAAGATTATACAACTGAGTTGGAAAGTTTCTTTGAAAGCATTGCTAATTTACAAATTTATTATGATAGAAACAATGATGAAATTTGGTATCGTTTAAGAGATCATTCTAATACCGAAACAAAAAATGTGTTTCAATTTAGTTATACATCTTCTGCTGTGGATAATGGAGACTTTATTTATGACGAGGATACTGGACTTGGTCGTTATGAAGGAGATGATTTTAATAATGCAGGTGGAGATAATATTAGAACGATAAAAAATACTTATTTTGGAATGGACTTTGTTACTCAAGAAGTCACATACTCTTATCAAGTTACAAGTGGAGAAATTACTAATCTCGGAGAAAGTGTTGGTTATGAATTGCAATTGTTGATGTCTGATACACAAAAAGGAATTTTATTTGGAACATTGGATCAAAACGAAAGTTTGGAAATTACTAGGGATATGATTCTTTCAAATGATGACTCTTTGAAGATTAACAAAATTTCCATTAAAGCTTATAGCACTTCAAGATATTTAAATGATGATGTTAATGGAAATATAGTTTCATATTCAATTGTAAATGGACAATTAGCAGGTTCTATTTCTTATAATAACTATACTTACACAATTTCATCAGGAGAAGAAATGTGTCCAATTTGTGATAAAGAATGCTCTTATATCTTAACGGCAGGAACATTTCAAGATGATTGGACAACATATTATTATGAATATAAAATTTATAACTGCGGAACAATAAGTGTTGGTTACCAAATTGAAAATGGTGGAACTAGAGGACCTTCTATTAATACAGATAAATGGGAAAATTCTCGTAAATTTGTAACAAATTTAGAAAATATGTTGTCTGACTCTCCAATTATGTATGTTTATGAATTGGTAGAGATAGATGATAATGGAGAGACTGTTAGAAATTGGGAAGAAAATGAATATAGAGATACAACAGGGCTTGATTTGACAGTATTTTCAGAATTTACACCAAGTGGAGCGAGTCTTGGAACAAGTTTTGAGACAATATATGCAAATTTAGTTGTTTCAGATTTTAACGAAAATGAATTGTATTTTGCACGAAACCCAGTGAGTGATGGCGGAAAGATTGAATCAATTAGATTCAAATATGAATATGAAGAAACAACCATAATTGAAACCGACAAGAAAATTAATTTATATTCTACACAAAAAAGTAGCATTTCTATTAATAACGACTATATGGAGAGTGGTTCTTTTGAATATCGTGCTGAAGATAGCGACAAGTGGACAAAATCTGACAGTGCAAAAATTGAAGCGACTACATATGAAGGTAAGACGTATTTCTATAGATATAGCGTTAATAGATCTCAAAGTCAAAATATAACAATTGAATCCGAATCAGATACCCAATCTTTTGATTATATTATTTTTGCAGATGATATTAGTTTAGGTAAAGTAACTTTTGATGAAAATTCAAAAACAATCATTGGAAATAATTATAATCTGACGTATATAAATAATGGTAAAAATGGAACGCTAATCTCACTTTATAGCACTAATAGCAGAGATATAAAAGATTTGAACGTGATAGGTATTATTTCTGGCTCTTCAGCTTCAGGAGGGAAATTATCCTTATTAAGTAACTCTAATGATGCTAATATCGAAAATGTGAAATTCTATGGAAATGTGAGAAATATTAATGTTTTGGCAAGTGAGTTTAGTTCCGTAGTGGGAACGAACTCATCTAATGTTAAAATTTTGAAAGTCGAGAGTTATCTTTCTGTAACAAGTTTGGATGCTATGAGTTTGGATACTGAAAGTCAAAAGAATGTTTCAACAACTTTAAAAGATAAGGTTATTGTCAAAGAGTTTGGAGTTGATAAAGTAATAACAAATTCAGAAACAAATTCCGAGGAAAATTTTGCCTATAATTCACATAACATTCTTATTGCAGGAAATGGCGGGAACGGAACAGATGGAGAAAATGGAGAAGATGTAGGTGAAGCTGGCGAAATTGGTGAAAATGGTGGAAATGGTGGTTCGGTTGAAATTCAATCTGAAACATTTAAAGGCTATTATAAGCTCGGCATTAATGGTGTTGGTGGAAATGGCGGAAATGGTGCGAATGGAAAGTTTAATTCCGCAGATGTCAAGACCATTGGTGGAGGAGATGGCGGAGCAAAAGGATATGCGGGTTCTAATGGAACAGCAAAAGTTTTGGGCGAAAATAGCGACTCTATTAACGAAATAAAACAAAACGTAAGAGAAGAAGGAATAGATTCTTATGGTGGAAACGGTGGAATAGGCGGCTTTGGTAGAGTCAATATAAAAGAGCTTACAGGGTATGTGCCAATTTTGAATATTCCTATTTATGGATATTTTTACTGTCTATCCGCAAGTAGTGGATATAGCAATGCATCAGCACCTGTTTCTGGAGCTGCAGTAAGCAGAATAAGCAGTAGTTTCCAAAGTGATGGAGAATCTCGTTTAAAATGGAGCTCTTATAAATCGGAGAAAAGTTCAGATGGTGACGAAAACCATTTTGAAAGGAGTCAATCTTACGGAGTTATGACGGAACAAGATTTTATGAAAAATGCTAAATTGGACAATTTGTTCCCAAGTAATCAAGATAAAAATATTAATGAACAGAGACCTATTTTGGAATCTAACTATAATAGTGAGATTAAAGATGGAGATTATGACTCTATAAAAACACCAACGACGGGATTGTTTGTAAGACCAAAAACAATTTATGTCGTTTCACAAACTTTTGAACAAAGACATGGTTTAGTTTTTGGAAGTTGGGGATTGGTCGGCTGGAGAGATTTCCGTGATGGATATAGAACAGCTTGGATGAGTGGCGAAGGTGTTAATTCAAGTGCAGATTGCGTTTGTACAGGAGCCGAATATAAATAAAAATTAGGAGACTTTTATGAAGAAAAATGATGGGAAATTGCACGAGGGGCATCGTGTGAGATTGCTGGATTTGGCCCTGAATGCAGGGGTTGACAATATGAGTGATATTCAAGTCGTTGAGTTTTTCTTGACTTATATCTTCCCTCGTGGAGATGTCAACCCTCTCGCTCATCGTCTTTTGGAAGAATACGAAACCTTTGCTCAAATTGTTGATGCTGACGTCAATGATCTTATGAGAATTGATGGAATCAATGAACGTGCTGCCAAGAAAATCAGTATGTTTGGCGAGTTGTTCTATTACTACACTTCTGCAAAAATGGGCAGGAAATATGTTGTTAAAAACATCGGCGACATTATTGATGTTATTGAAGACCATTTACGTTTTCGTACCGCCGAAAATATGCTCATTCTTGCCATCAGTGCTGGAAACATTATCACGCACAAACGACGAATTAATATGCACAATTCAAGCATGGTCGGAATTCCTGTTTTGGAATTGACCAAGTTTATGGCAACTTCAAAACCTGTTTCTCTTGTGGTTGCTCACTGTCATCCATATGGAAAAGCAGTGCCTTCTGAAGAAGACAAAGAGGGCTTTGACATCATTAATAATCTTTGCACAACTTGTGGAGTTAATTTCATTGATTCATACATAGTTGGAGAAGAGGGTGTTTACAGCATGAAAGCCAACCAAATAGTTAGGCATTATTATGACATTGAGCAACTTAAAGAGGCATTTAGCTCGGTTGCTAAATAAAATTAAAACTCAGCGAAAGCTGAGTTTTTTGTTTGAAAACATTTTTTAGAAAAGTTTTAAAAGGAAATAGCAGATTATTATGCCTAAGGTTGTTCCAATCAGGGCAGATAGAAAACTGAGAAGTATGGTTGCTATATTTAATTTCTTTTCTTTTGCTTTTTCTTTTTTGATGTATTTGGGTTTGTCATTTTCCAGCACTTCAAATCCATATGGGAGAACTGCCAGGCAATACACATCGTCGTCATCATATTTGATTGAAATAAAGTCTTGGCGCTCAAGGTGTGTCAAGATGTGTTTGACTGCTTCGCTATCCATTCTGAAATGTCGCGGAAGAGACATTATTATGTCCGAAACTTCGATAATTTTATAGTTTCCATCGCTACATTCATTTGCGAGAATTTTCAGAACAAGTTTCGATTTTGTGTCTATCATAATCTTAGTTTTTCTTTTTATTATGTTCTTATACATCTTTTGATTTTCGCATAAATTGAGCCAATTTTGGAAAAATTAAAGAAAAAGGCTGTTATGACAAAAAAAGAAAAAATGGTTATGTCATATTTATGTTCAAAGTGTCAACAGAAAAGGACATATCTTATTTCTCCGCAAGAAATTACGCAGGCCTTATCAAAAAGGTATGTTCTTTCGGTGGAGGAAATTGACGAGATCATGGTGGAACTTTCGAATGAAAATTATATTGATTTTGTGGTTTCTGATAGCAAAAAAGGTTATTTTTATTGTGTAAACTTGAAGAAAAGTGGGCAGACATTTAATACAGATACCAGAAAAAACAGAAGAACTTTTGGACTTTTAGTCCTTCGCAGTATGTTTTTGGCAACGGTAAGCTTCGTTTTTGGTATGATTTTGAAAGCGATATTTAAATAAATTTGAGAAATGTTGATACAGAGTGACAAAATTTCTGTTTTGATGCCTAAATTGTATAGTTTTTTGCCAAAATGTGTTAAAATACAAGTATGGAAGAAAAGTTTGAGTTAAAATCTAAATATAAGCCGGCGGGTGACCAGCCTGAAGCGATTGATAAACTTGTTGAAGGAATTGAAGATGGTTTGAAAGACCAAGTTTTGCTTGGGGTAACGGGTTCTGGGAAAACCTTTACTATGGCAAACATCATTCAAAAAGTGCAAAAACCTACTCTTGTTATTGCACATAATAAAACTTTGGCCGCTCAGCTTTGCAATGAATTTCGTGAATTTTTTCCAAACAATCGTGTGGAATATTTTGTTTCATATTATGATTATTATCAACCAGAAGCCTACATTGTTTCAACTGACACATACATCGAAAAAGATATGAGTGTCAATGAAGACATTGATAAACTTCGCTCGTCTGCAACATCTTCACTTCTTGAGCGTCGAGACACCATTGTTGTGGCTTCTGTTTCTTGCATCTATGGTTTGGGAAGCCCTGAAGAATATCACAATTTGCACATCTCATTAAGAGAGGGTGAAGAATATGACAGGGACGATTTGATTAATCATTTGATTGCAATTCAATATACAAGAAATGACGTTGATTTTAAGAGAACAACTTTCAGGGTAAAGGGAGATGTTGTTGACATTTTCCCTGCAAACCAAAGTGAAATGGCAATTCGTGTCAGATTTTTTGGTGACGAAATCGAAAAGATTTTTGAGTTTGATCCCGTCAGTGGAAATTTGCTTAACGAAGTGAGTTATGTGGCAATTTATCCTGCAACACATTATGCTGTAGGGAGCAACACATTGAAAAACGCCATTGCGGAGATTGAGCAGGACAGAGAAAAGGCAATCAAAAAATTTGAAGCAGAAAACAAACCATTGGAAGCGGAAAGAATTGGACAGCGTGTGGCCTATGACCTTGAAATGATGAAAGAGGTTGGCTATTGCAGTGGCATTGAAAATTATTCAAGATATTTTGACGGCAGAAAACCAGGAGAGCCACCTTTCACGCTTATTGATTATTTTCCAAAAGATTTCTTGACTATTATTGATGAAAGTCATATGACACTGCCTCAAATACGTGCAATGTACAATGGTGACAGGGCAAGGAAAAATTCATTAGTCGAATATGGATTTCGTTTGGAAGCGGCCAGAGACAACAGACCTTTGAAATTTGATGAGTTTGAAAAGAGACTTAAGCAGACAATTTATGTTTCTGCAACGCCTGGACCTTACGAACTTGAAAAAGCAGAACAAGTTGTTGAGCAAGTTATCAGACCGACTGGGCTTCTTGACCCTAAAATTGAACTCAAACCAATCAAAAACCAAATTGAAGTTTTGATGGAAGAGTGCAGAAAGACAATTGAAAGAGGTGCGAGAATCCTTGTCACAACGCTGACAAAAAAAATGGCAGAAAGTTTAACGACATATTTGGCGGACAGAGAGTTTAAGGTGAAATATTTGCACTCAGAAATCGACACTATGGAAAGAGTGGAAATTATCAATGGTTTGAGACAGGGAGAATTTGACATTTTGGTTGGAATCAACCTTTTGAGAGAAGGGCTTGATATGCCTGAAGTTGAACTTGTTTGCATTTTAGATGCGGACAAAGAGGGTTTTTTGCGTAGTGAAGGTGCTTTGATTCAAACAATTGGAAGGGCGGCAAGAAATGCAAATGGAAGGGTTATCATGTTTGCCGACACTGTCACAAAATCAATGAAAAATGCAATTGATGAAACAGAAAGACGTCGAAGTTTGCAAGAAGCTTACAATCAAAAGCATGGAATTGTGCCAAAAACAATTATTAAAGAAGTCAAGAACACCTTGGATATAAGCAAGAAGGTCAGTGAAAATTCAATCGCTAAAAAGGATATCCCAAAAGAAATTGACCGCTTGACATCTATGATGAAAATCGCATCTTCTCAACTGGATTTTGAAAGAGCAATCGAACTTAGAAACAAGATAAACAACCTTAAGAAACGATTGAATCGCAAGGATAAGATTGAATAAGAAAATTGTAAATAATTTTAAATGAAAATAACCAACAAAATATGGGTTATTTTCTTTTTTGTTATTTATTTTATACTTGTTAAGTGTGTGATTTTGTGGTATAATAATATGAAATTATTTTGAATGGAGTAAAAATGAAAAATTCTATCATAATTAAAGGTGCAAAAGAAAACAATCTTAAAAATGTCAGTCTTGAACTGCCAAGAGACAAATTCATTGTCTTTACTGGTGTCAGTGGTTCGGGCAAATCATCATTGGCTTTTGGAACTATTTTTGCTGAAGGACAAAGACGCTATATTGAAAGTTTGTCTTCTTATGCTCGTCAATTTTTGGGAGCGGCTCAAAAGCCAGACGTGGAAGTTATTGAAGGGCTTTCTCCTGCAATTTCAATTGATCAAAAAACAACAAACAGAAACCCTCGTTCGACGGTTGGAACTGTGACAGAGATTTATGATTATTTGCGTTTGCTTTTTGCTCGTGTTGGAACTCCATATTGTCCACATTGCAACAGAGAAGTTAAACAGCAAACAGTTGACCAAATTGTTGACACTATCAAAGAACTTGGAGAAGGTGCAAAAATCACTGTGCTTGCTCCAGTTATCCGTGGTCAAAAAGGTAGACATGAAAAACTTTTGGAATCTCTCAAAAGAAGTGGCTATGTCCGTGTTGAAGTAGACGGAAATGTTTTCACATTAGATGAAACGATTTCCCTTGACAAAAACATCAAACATAACATCAATGTTGTTATCGACAGAATAACTTTGAAAGAAGGAAAAGACACAAGACTTGCAGGTAGTTTGGAAACCGCATTGAAATTGGCCGATGGTTTGGTTGTTGTTGCGACTGACGACAAAAGAGAATTATATTCAACCAACTATGCCTGTCCAGAATGTGGTTGGACTTTGGAAGAAATCACACCAAGATTGTTCTCATTCAATGCTCCATACGGAGCCTGCCCAAATTGTACGGGACTTGGTTACACACTTGACATTGATGAAGGTATTGTGCTTAAAAATTCAAATTTGTCCATCAATCAAGGTGCATTTAATTTGACTGGCTGGAGAATGGAAGAAGGTTCCATGGCAAAGGCATATTTTGTTGCATTGTCGAAGGCATTTGACATAGATTTGGACAAACCTGTCAATGAACTTTCGAAGGATAAAATAAAAATTTTGCTTTACGGCTCAGGCAGTGAAAAGATTGATGTTGAAGTTGACAATGAACACGGAAAGAGAATGATTTCTGTGGTCTTTGAAGGGATTGTCAACAATCTCAGAAGAAGATATAAAGAAACAACAAGTGAATATGTCAAATTTGAAATTGGAAGATTTATGAGAGAGCAAACTTGCAGTGTCTGTCATGGCAAACGTTTGAATGAATCTGCTCTTTCTGTGAAAATAAACAGAAAGGACATTGACGACTATTGCAGTCAAAGTGTCAGAAATTTGATTCCAATTTTTGAAAATTTGAATTTAAATAAGGTCAAAACACAAATTGCTGAACCTATTTTGAAAGAAATTTTGGCCAGACTTAACTTCTTGCAAGATGTTGGACTTTCTTATTTGACATTAAATCGTTCTGCAGAAAGTTTGTCAGGTGGCGAAGCACAAAGAATCAGGTTGGCAACTCAAATTGGAAGCGGACTTGTTGGTGTTTTGTATATTTTGGATGAACCTTCAATTGGTCTTCATCAAAGAGATAATGAAAAACTTCTCAACACGCTCAAAAAATTGAAGGATCTCGGAAACACTTTGATTGTTGTTGAACATGATGAGGACACCATCAGGGCGGCAGATTATTTGGTTGATGTTGGCCCTTATGCAGGTGTGCATGGTGGAGAGATTGTTGCTTGCGGGACTGTGGAACAAGTTTTGAAGAACAAAAATTCAATCACTGCAAAATTTTTGAGAGGTGATGAAAAAATTGAGATTCCGGCGACAAGAAGAAAACCAAAGGACTTTTTGACAATTGTTGGGGCAAGAGAAAACAATCTCAAAAACATTGATGTGAAAATTCCAACTGGAATTTTGACTGTTGTCACAGGTGTTTCTGGAAGCGGAAAGTCAAGTTTGGTTAATGGAATTTTGTTCCCTTATCTTTCAAATCTTTTGAACAACAGCAAACTTGAACTTGGAAAATTTAAAGAAATCAAGAATGTCGAAGTCTTGGACAAGGTTATCAACATTGACCAAGCACCAATTGGAAGAACTCCAAGAAGCAACCCTGCAACTTACACTGGTGTGTTTACTGCAATCAGAGATTTGTTTGCAGCAACACCAGATGCAAAAGCCCGTGGATTTAATTCTGGAAGATTCAGTTTCAACATCAAAGGAGGAAGATGTGAGGCTTGTGAAGGGGCTGGTGTGAAAGAAATTGAGATGTATTTCTTGCCTGACATCACTGTTCCTTGTGAAGTTTGCCATGGGAAGAGATACAATCGTGAAACCCTTGAAGTGAAATACAAAGGTAAAACAATCAGCGATGTGCTTGACATGACAGTTGAAGAGGCTTTGAAATTTTTTGAAAACATTCCTTCAATTAAAAACAAAATTCAAGCACTTTATGATGTTGGTCTTTCTTACATCAAACTTGGTCAACCTGCGACCACTTTGTCAGGTGGCGAGGCACAAAGAGTTAAACTTGCAACAGAACTTTCAAGAAAGGACACCGGAAAGACGATGTATATTTTGGATGAGCCAACAACTGGACTTCATATGTATGATGTGAAGAAGTTGATTGCCATTCTTGAACGTTTGATTGGAAACGGAAATTCTGTTGTTGTCATTGAGCACAATCTTGATGTCATTAAGTGTGCTGATTACATCATCGACATTGGACCGGAAGGTGGAGATGAGGGAGGAACGATTGTTGCGACTGGAACTCCTGAAGAAATTGCTGAGTGCGAAAGAAGTTGGACAGGAAAATTCTTAAAGAAAATTTTGGAAAATAAATAGGGGCTTAAAAAATGTTTTTTCAAGAGAATCAATCATGCAGTGATTTTGCATGATTTTTCTTTGTTTTGGCTGTCATAAGAAAATTGACAATTGATAATGAAATGTTGTAAAATATATGCACAATGAGAGTGATTAATTTGTCATCAGGAAGTGACGGAAATTTGACATATGTTGAAACTGACAACGCCCGAATTTTGGTCGATGATGGTCTTTCATGCAAAGAAACTCAAAACCGCCTTTCAATGATTGGAATTGACGGGAATCAGATTGATGGAATTGTTATCACTCACGAACACGTTGACCACATCAAAGGGGTTGATGTTTTCAGCAGAAAGTTCAACATTCCTGTTTATGCTCATGACGAAGTTTGGGCGGGGCTCTATGACAAACTGCAAAAAGTTCCTGACAAAAATAAAAAGATTTTCACTGACACTTTTGCTGTCAAAGATTTGGTTATCTCTCCGATTGAAGTTCCACATGATGTCAAGTGTTTTGGTTTTTCAATTTCTGAGGATAACAAAAAAATCAGCATTCTGACTGACCTTGGGCACACAGATGAAAGAATATTGAAAGGTGTTCAGGGAAGTCAACTTATCTATTTGGAAGCAAATCACGACATCAATATGCTCAAAAATTGCGCGAAGTATCCTCTGACTTTGAAAATGCGTATTGCCGGAAAGAATGGTCACTTGTCAAATGATGCGTCGGCCGATTTTATTGAAAAACTTGTCACGACCGGGACAAGACAAATTGTTCTGTCTCATTTAAGCAAGGAAAACAACACGCCAGAGTTGGCATTCAATTACATATCTTCCAAATTGGCAGACAAGGGACTGATTGAAGGAGAAACTTTCAAAATTGATGTGGCATTGACAAGACCGACAACTTTGTTTAAATTGAAAAAATAAAAATGAAAAAGGCATGAGATGTGTTCATGCCTTATTTTATTGATGATGTATCCAGAAAATCTATCATGTTTTCTTCGTCAAAATTTTCTATGAAACCATCGTTACGTTCGCTGTAAATTCCGTCTTCTCCAACAATGAAACTGTCCAGAAGTTTGCAATCAACATTTTGCAAGAGTTGTTCAATGTATTTGACCGCTTGATGGTCGTCCTTAGATGGCTCTGCTGTTCCGTGTGGGTGGTTGTGCGCAACTGCAAGATATGTCGCTTTGGTTGAAGAGATGTAGTTATATAAATCCATTGGTTGAATTCCAACTTGTCTAACTTTGTTTAGGTCATAACTGCGTTTTTGGAGAAGTTTGAAACTGTGATCTATGGCAAAGATATAAAGGTTTTCTGTTTCTTCAAATCTCAAAAGACCACTTAAGAATCTGTAAAACTCGCGATTGTTCTTCAAACTTATTCTCTTTTTCATTCTAACAAAAGGATAATATGTGAAGAAACCACGTATCATCTTGATTCTTTTTGCACTACGGTCGTTGATGCCGTCAATTTTTATTAGTTCATTATAGTCCGCATCAACAATATTTGCGAAATTTCCAAAACGATTCAGGAGTGTGTGAGCAAGTGGGTTGACATCACCACGAGGAAAAACATATGTCAAGAAGTATTCAACCGCTTGAACTTCACTGACATTTTCCAGTCCAACATTGTAAACAAGATTTAACAATCTTTCACGATGTCCTTCGTGTGATATTTTTTCTTTCTTTTTCATTTTAGATTATATTCTGTTGCTGTTTTTGAAAACCTTTTTGTTCTTTTCTGCAACCATGTTTGCGATTTCTTCAATTGCCAAAGTGTTTGGTTTTCTAATATCAAAATTTTTTGGATTTTCTTTCAGGTGTTTTCTTAAAGTTGCCATGTAAGCCAGGCGAATGTCTGTGTCGCAGTTGATTTTGTAGATGTGATGTTTTGAGGCAGCCGTTGCCAAGAATCTTTCTGGAATTCCAACTGCACCAGTCATATCTCCACCATATTCATTTATTGTTTCGACATATTTTTGTGGCACGCTTGATGCTCCATGCAAAACAAGTGGGGTGTTTGGAATTTCTTTCTCAATTTGCTTCAAGATGTCAAAACGCAACTTTTGTTCGCCTTTGAATTTGTAAGCGCCGTGGCTTGTGCCTATGGCAACAGCCAAAGTGTCGCAACCTGTTTTTTCAACAAATTCTTTTGCACTTTTTGGGTCGGTGTAGATGTTCTTTTCTGCACTTACTGTGTCTTCAACTCCGGCCAAGACTCCAAGTTCTGCTTCAACAAACACACCTTTTTTATGAGCATAACTGACCACTTTTTTTGTTAATTTGATGTTGTCTTCAAAGGATAAAGCACTTCCATCAATCATAACACTATCAAACCCCAAATCAACAGCTTTTTTGCAGACCTCATAACTTTTTCCGTGGTCAAGATGCAAAAAGATTGGAAGTTTGTATGTCTTTTTTGCACTGTCAAACAAGGATTTTACAAAGTTTTCTCCCATATATGACAATGCGCCTTCACTGACTGACACTAATGCTGGAGATTGGCTTTTTTTGCAACCTTCACATATTGCCTTCAGTGTTTCCATATTAATGAAATTGTATGCACCAAGACAATAGCCATTTTTGTTGCAATCTTTGAAATAATATTTTAATGTTTTCATCAATAATACCTCTTTTTCTACATTATTTTAACACATTTTGCAATTTTAACAAACATATTAATGAAATATGATAAATATTTTGTGAGGTGACTATGAAAAAGAAAATTGTGCTTATGTTGATGCTGGTCTGTGTAGGTTTGACTTGTTTTGCCTGCGGGAAAACGACGGTAAATCATGTCAAAGATAATATGTCAGAACTTTCAAAGGTCTATTATTTTGGAGAAACAGACGGATTTTATTGCTCGTTGTCTTCTGGACAAAGGGAGAAGGACTATCTTTTGAATGGAAAAAGTGGAGAGAGTGTTGATTTTGCTCTCTTAAGTTTGAATTTGACAAATCCTATTTCTTCAAAAGTGATTAAGGCGACAATCTCAATTGATGGACAGGCAAGCGAAGTGGAACTTGAAATCAATTCTTTGAACAGTGCTTATTTAGTAGATTTGGAAAAAGAACTTTCTGGCAATGAACAAATTTCTGTTGTTTACGAAGGGATAACCTTGAATCTTGAATGTCTTTCTTCGAACTTTGTCGTGGATTACAACAAGGCGCTTGAAATTGCAAGCATTGAGATGGAAGACAAGATAACCGCAAAAAAGACATATGCGGGACTTAATGCTGAATGTTATTTGAGAGTTTTGGACAAGAAAGCGAACAACTTTGATGGTGTTTTCTGGTGTTTTACTGTTTTGAATGTGGACAATGAAAATTATTCAATCATAATTTCAACAGAAGATGGTTCGGTTCTTGCAAAATCTGAATAAATCAATAAAAATGAGAAATAAAGGCTCTTTTGTCTTTATTTTTTTGTTGTATAGATTTTGAATTTGTTCAAAATGTTGGTATAATCATCTTATGAGTAAGAAAATGCATCAAATTCAAGAAGAAGAAATTGAAAAAGCAATAATTTTTTGTCCAATTGAAAACGACAAAGAAAAAGAATATCAATTTGCTGAAATAAGCAGATTGTGTTTTTCTGCGGGAATGGAAGTTGTCAAGATTTTCAGTCAGAAAATTGACGCTTTCAACAGAAGAACAATCATGGGGAGTGGCAAACTTGAAGAAATTAAAGAATTTTTAAGACAGAATCCTTGTGATTGTTTGGTCGTAGATTTTCAGTTGACGGGTTCGCAACTTAGAAACATTTCTGACGAACTCGGAATCAAAGTTTTGGACAGAATTTTGCTCATTATAGACATCTTTGCCTTGAATGCTAAGTCAAGTGAAGGAAAAATTGAAGTCAAACTTGCACAAAACAAATACCTTTTGACAAGACTTTCTTCCTTGCAGGGAAGTCAGGGCAGATTTGGCGGAAAGGGTGCTGGTATGCGTGGACCTGGGGAAACCAAACTTGAACTTGACAGAAGAAAACTTGAAAAAGAAATTGTGACCTTGGAAAACGAAATTGAGAAGATTAAAAACAGTAGAAAACAGAACAAAATTTTGAGAGAGAAGAATGGTATCAAAAGTGTTGTTTTGGGTGGTTACACAAATGCTGGAAAAAGTTCTATTTTCAATTTGTTGACAAAAGAAAACATTTATGCTGATGACAAATTGTTTGCAACACTGGATACAACAAGTCGAAGACTGTTTCTTGATGATGGCAAGTTTTGTTTGCTGACTGACACTGTTGGATTCATAAGCAAATTGCCACATGAACTTGTTGAAAGTTTTTCTGCAACTTTGGAAGAAGTCAAAAATGCTGATTTGATTTTGCACGTTGTTGATGTCGCAGATGAGTTTTATAAGAAGAACATTGAAATTACAAACAAAATTTTGGACGATATTGGAGCAACCGACAACAGAGTGGTTATTTTGAACAAAAGTGATTTGTTGAAGAAACCAATCGAGATTGAAAAAAATCAAATTTTGTTTTCTGTCAAGAAAAAAGACAACGTTGAAAAAT
>ULSO01040705.1_pt1 | contig 31308 bp, 31 predicted proteins | sample 1956701 | NCBI WGS metagenome assembly ULSO01 (sample SAMEA4835708, study PRJEB28245) | human gut metagenome | biome: gut microbiome; material: fecal sample | place: Denmark | collected 2008 | reverse complement strand
AGCTCGAGAAGTTCGGGGTCGTCCATCTGGTCGCACTTGTTGAGGAATACTACGATGTAAGGAACGCCTACCTGACGAGCAAGGAGGATGTGCTCCTTGGTCTGGGGCATGGGACCGTCGGTTGCTGCAACAACGAGGATTGCGCCATCCATCTGAGCGGCACCGGTGATCATGTTCTTGACATAGTCAGCATGTCCCGGGCAGTCAACGTGTGCGTAGTGACGCTTTGCGGTTTCATATTCTACGTGTGCGGTGTTTATTGTGATACCACGAGCCTTCTCTTCGGGAGCCTTATCGATTTCGTCGTATCTCATCTTCTGTGCCTGACCCTTGCATGCCATAACCATGGTGATAGCTGCGGTCAAAGTGGTCTTACCGTGGTCAACGTGGCCGATGGTGCCGATGTTAACGTGAGGTTTGCTGTTGTCATACTTAGCCTTTGCCATTTTTAGTTTCTCCTATAAAAATTTATTTTAAATGATAACTTACGCCTTTTGGCGTCGCAGCTATCTATCATTATCTGTCGCTGCAAATATTGTCGCCTTGCGCGTCGTTTATATTATATCTTACATTTACAAAAAACACAATTATTTTTCCGTGCTTTTTGCAAAAAATTGCTCGGCGCGCGTAAGGCGGTATTTATGAATATTCCGCTATTGCGGCGTTAAAGTTTTATCAGTTGGCGTTTCTCTTTGCTCTCTCGCCGATAACCTTTTCGGCAACCGACTTGGGAACTTCGGCATAATGGTCGAACTGCATCGTGAACTGACCGCGACCCTGAGTACGCGAACGGAGGTCAGTCGCATAACCGAACATTTCGGAAAGGGGAACTTCGGCATCGACAACCTTTGCGCCTGCGCGGTCGTCTGTCGATACGATAGTACCGCGGCGTGCGGTAACGTTGCCCATGATATCGCCGAAATAGTCGTCGGGAGTGATGATTTCAACCTTCATTATGGGTTCGAGAAGAACGGGTTTAGCCTTGGTCATGCCGTCTTTGAACGCCATGGAACCTGCAATCTGGAATGCCATTTCGGAGGAGTCGACCTCGTGGTAGCTTCCGTCGTAAACCTGAACCTTGAAGTCAACCATTTCGTAACCTGCAAGGTAACCGTTCTTTGCCGCGCCCTGAATACCCTTGTCGATAGCGGGGATATATTCCTTGGGAATAGAGCCGCCGACGGTGAGGTCTTCGAACACGTAGCCCGAACCGGGTTCGCCGGGGATGAGGTGAATTTTGCAGTGGCCGTACTGACCTTTACCGCCGGACTGACGCTTGTAAAGTCCTTCTGCGTCGCATGCCTGACGGAAAGTTTCGCGGTAAGCAACCTGAGGTGCGCCGACGTTTGCTTCAACCTTGAATTCGCGCAGAAGTCTGTCGACGATGATGTCGAGGTGAAGTTCGCCCATGCCCGCGATGATCGTCTGACCCGTTTCCTGATCGGTATAAGTCTTGAACGTGGGGTCTTCCTCTGCGAGCTTGATAAGCGCCATGGTCATCTTTTCCTGGCCTGCTTTTGTCTTGGGCTCGATGGAAAGCTGAATAACGGGGTCGGAGAAAGTCATCTGTTCGAGAACGATGGGATGAGCTTCGTCGCACAGCGTGTCGCCCGTGGTCGTATCTTTAAGACCTACTATGGCGCAGATATCGCCCGAGTAAATCTTGGGAATTTCCATACGGGTGTTTGCGTGCATCTGCACGAGACGGCCTACTCTTTCTCTCTTGCCCTTTGTGGAGTTATATACATATGAACCCGACTCGAGAACGCCGGAGTATGCTCTGAAATATGCAAGGCGGCCTACGAAGGGGTCGGTTGCAATCTTGAATGCAAGTCCGGAGAAAGGTTCGTCGTCGGAAGTTTTTCTTTCCTCTTCCTGTTCGGTAACGGGGTTGATACCCTTTACGTGGTCGATATCGACGGGGGAAGGAAGGAAATCTACGACTGCGTCGAGGAGCATCTGAACGCCCTTGTTCTTATAGGAAGAACCGCAGAGAACGGGCGTGCACTTCATAGCGATGGTTGCCTTTCTCAGTCCCATACGGATTTCGTCGGGAGTGAGTTCCATGGTTTCGAGGAACTTTTCCATAAGTTCGTCGTCGCCTTCGGCAGCCGCCTCCATAACTGCGAGGTGTCCTGCCTCTGCCTCGTCGCGCAGCTCTTCGGGAATGTCTGCCTTATGATACTGCTTGCCGTCGTCGGAATCGTAAATTTCGGCGTTCATTTCGATGAGGTCAACGATACCTTTGAAGGTGTCTTCCTTACCGATGGGCAGTTCGATGGGAACGGGGTTGGCATTGAGCCTTTCCTTCATCATCCTTACCGCTCTTTCGAAGTTAGCGCCGTTTATATCCATTTTGTTGACGTATGCAATGCGGGGAACCTTGTACTTGTCAGCCTGACGCCATACGGTTTCGGACTGGGGTTCGACGCCGCCCTTCGCGCAGAAGGTTGCAACCGCGCCGTCGAGTACGCGGAGCGAACGTTCAACTTCAACGGTGAAGTCAACGTGTCCCGGGGTATCGATTATGTTAATTCTGCATTCGTCAGCCTTGGTTTTGCCCGTTCTGGTCCAATGGCAGGTGGTTGCAGCCGAAGTTATGGTTATGCCGCGCTCCTGCTCCTGAACCATCCAGTCCATGGTTGCCTGACCGTCGTGGACTTCGCCAATCTTATGATTGATACCGGTATAATAAAGGATACGCTCGGTAGTCGTCGTTTTGCCCGCGTCTATGTGCGCCATTATACCGATGTTTCTGGTATGCAATAAGTCGTATTCTCTTGCCATAGTTTAAACTCCGATCAGAATCTGAAATGAGCAAATGCCTTGTTGGCTTCTGCCATTCTGTGCGTATCTTCCTTCTTCTTTACAGAACCGCCGGTGTTGTTGAACGCGTCCATAAGCTCTGCTGCGAGTTTGTTGCACATTTCCCTCTCGGAACGCTTTCTGGTGTTGGTTACCAGCCAGCGGATGGCAAGGGTCTGCCTTCTTTCGGGACGGATTTCGATGGGAACCTGATAGTTCGCGCCGCCTACTCTCCTCGCCTTGACTTCCAATACGGGCATGATGTTGTTCATTGCCTGATTGAAAATATCCATGGGGTCTTGTCCGAGCTTTTCGCTCGCTATTTTAAAAGCATCGTAAACGATGTTCTGTGCCGTACCTCTTTTGCCGTCGTACATTATCTGGTTGATGAGTTTGGTTACAACCTTGGAATTGTACACGGGATCGGGTAATACGTCCCTCTTGGGAACGCTTCCTCTTCTGGGCATAATTTAATCCTCCTTTAAAAATTTGTATTAAGGGTTTTAACCTTAAATAAGCTATTGCTTGCCGCCTTTGCGGTAGCAAATCTTCTCCGCAATGTCTTGCGAATACTGCCTATTCTTTGTCGGTTAAGGGTAGATATATTCCCAACAAGAATAAACATTAATAATTATATGGTTATTGTTGAAATTTAAACTTTTGTCAAAGCCGATTAAGCCTTGGGTTTCTTTGCGCCGTAGAGCGAACGGGACTGCTTTCTCTTGGAAACGCCGGCAGTATCGAGCGCGCCGCGAACGATGTGATAACGAACGCCGGGCAGGTCCTTAACTCTTCCGCCGCGGATGAGTACGGACGAGTGCTCCTGAAGGTTGTGTCCTTCGCCGGGAATGTAAACCGTACCTTCCTGCTTGTTGGTAAGTCTTACCCTTGCAATCTTACGGATAGCCGAGTTAGGCTTCTTGGGCGTGGTGGTCGTAACCGAAAGGCATACGCCGCGCTTCTGAGGGCAGTTGTCCAGAATGGGAGACTTGCTCTTGAAAACCTGCTTTTCTCTTCCGTGTTTGATGAGCTGGTTGATTGTAGGCATTTGTGTTCCTCCTTGTTTTACTCGGTCTTTTAAACCTGCGGAATATATCTATAATCTGCATACCCTTAAATGCAAATCGTAGAGGCATAAAAAAATAACTTTTGCCGTCCTTTTTAGCATAGCAACCCACGCTAATCATTACAGCAAAAGCTATTTTAACAAAATTAAATTGACTTGTCAACAAAATTGAAAGATTTTTTATTTTAATCGATGCCGAGAATTTCCTGAATGAAATTTTCGTAATCGTCCCTGCCCGCCTTGATGAAATCTATTGCGGCGTAAGGGTGAACGTTGTTGAGCCCCGTCAGAAGATAGGGCACATCGTAACCCCAGACAACCCCGCTCTGTTTGAGGGGCGTCATGTATTCGCGTATGAAGCGAAGAATGGGTTCCATTTTATACTTGGGATTTTTGAGAAAACCGAGCATTGCTTCGAGATAGCAGTTGCCCGCGCCCCTGCCCATGCCGTTTACGGTGGCGTCGAGGTAATCTACGCCCTTTGCGCACGCCTCTATGGTGTTGGCGAAAGCGAGCTGCTGATTGTTGTGCGCGTGAATGCCCAGCTGCTTGTCGTACTTGTACGCCACTTCGCCGTACATGTCGCACACGCGGCGTATCTCTTCGGGATAGAGCGAACCGAAACTATCGACTATGTAAATGACGTCGACGGGCGACTGCGCTATTATTTCGAGCGCGCGAATAAGGTCGCTCTCCTGATTTTTGGAAATAGCCATTATGTTGCAGGTAGTGAAATATCCCATATTGTGGCAGTACTCCACCATTTCTGCCGCGGCGGGGACCTGATGGCTGTATGCGGCTATGCGGTAAACATCGATTACAGAGTCCTTTTTGGGAATGACCTCCGTCTTCAAATCGACCCTGCCGACATCGCTCATGACGGCAATCTTCATGTCCGTCTTATTTTCGCCGACGACCGCGCGGATATTCTTTTCGTCGCAGAATTTCCACTCGCCGAATTTGTTTACGTCGAACATCTTTTTGGATACTTTGTATCCGAATTCCATAATATCGACGCCCGCTTCGAGATTGGCTTTATAGAGCGCCTTTGCAAAACCTTCGGGGAAATAGAAGGAATTGACTATGCCGCCGTCGCGCAGCGTTGCATCGACGAGCTTTATGCTCTTTCTGAATGATTGAAGATTTCCGACATCTTTGTTCATGATTTTCCTCGCAATGGTGTAATATTCCTCATTTTAACACACATTGCGCCCCGCTGTCAACAATTAAATCGCAAAGCCTTTCAGGCGCGCGCCGCCGTGCCCGTTACGCTGAATTTTACGTCGCTGAAACCGACTACCGCGCCGCGATTTGCGAAGAGGCAGACGTAACAGTATGAGTTATCGACCGAAACGAGGTCGAAGTCGAAAAAGGCGCGCTCTTCGCCGTTGCAGGTCGCGACTATCTGCTGATTTATCTTTTTGATGCAGAGGTTTAAAGTCTTCGCGCCCGCCGCGCTTTGCGACACGAACGAATTGAGCTTTCCCCCCTCGCGGGCGAACACACCCTCCTTTCCGCCCAGGCTGCCCGCCGCTATGTAATTGGACGATAAAGAGGGAACGTACTCGTCGATATATATATCATCGCGCACCATTATGCCGAAAGCCGTCTGACCGTCGGCGCAGGGTGCGAGGGACCGCAAAACAGCCTGCGCTTCGAACACAAAATTTTTATCCGCCTCTACCTGTCGGAAGACGGCTATGAAGCCGTCGGAAGACGAACTTATCTTGCCGCGCGGCACGGTGCTGTCGTTGCCTATAATCCAGCCGTCGGGGCCGGGCAGAGCCTTGAATTCTTTTACATGCTCGACGCCGCCGAAATCGCCCATTACAGCGACATACTGCGGAGGCTGAGGGGCGAAAAAGGCTTTTTTCGCCGCGGAAGGCTCAAAAGGCGCGTACCGAGGCTCTTCGTAGTCGGGATTTATCGCCTGCGCGAGCATGTCTTCCGTCGGCGCGGACAAATCTTTTATGATGTAATTTTTCAATGGGTTGTCCGTGCGCGAAAGGAGCTGCGCCCACTCGAAAGCCGTCTGCGCCGCGCCGTATTTGTTTAGGTGTGTGCCGTCAAGCCCCGCCTTAACCCCCTTGCTCGTAGCCGCCCATGCGTGAAAGAGAGCTGCCTTTTCGTGTCCGAGGCGCTCGTACCGCGCGCGGGTGGAAGCCGTGAGGTCGATGACGGTTACGTCTGCGCTTTGACCGAGGGCGCGTATCGCGGCGGCGTAGTCGCCGCCTTCGTATTTGCCCGATGAAGCGGTAATATGTCCGCACGAACTACTGTAATCGTCATCTTCGGAGAGGCGGACGATGGGCGTGCAGAGTATGGGAATTGCTCCGCGCTCGCGCGCGGGAACTATATAATTTTTATATAAGTTGTTGCGGAAGGACACTCCGCGCTCCGTGCTCTCGTCCAGATAGCCGAGATTGGCATTGGTGTAGCGCTCGTCCTCGCCCTTTTCGTCGTTGTGCCCGAAGCCTATGACGAGGAAATCGCCCGACGACAGCGAAGAGAGCAGCGTGCGGTAATTATCCTCGACGAGGAAACTTTTAGAACTGCGCCCCGAGAGCGCGAGATTTACCACCTTTGCCTGCGGCACGAGGTAGCGGGAAAGCTGTGTGCCGTAGCCGTAGCGCGGCATGTAATAATCGTCGCTGAACGCGCTTAAAGTGCTGTCGCCAACGACATATATCGTTGTGTTTCTCAATGTCTGTTCCATCAGTTGAGTATTACGTCCTTTAAATTATTGTATTTTTCAAGCGCGGCGCGCCTTAAATAAGTCGTATCGAACGCGCCCGAAAACGCCTCGTCGGAGAGCGCTTTGGCGGTGAATATCGCGGAGACGGGGAAGCGCAGGTTTTTGAGGTCGGATATCGCGTGTCCGCTCTGCCGAGTGCCCATAAAATCCCCGCCGCCGCGAAGTTGCAAATCGCTTTCGGCTATGGCGAAGCCGTCCGAATTGTTTTTGATAACCGCAAGCCGCTTGCGCGAATTTTCGCTTTCGTCGCCCGAAAGCAGGAAACAATAGCTCTTTTTGTCCCCCCTGCCCACTCGTCCTCTGAGCTGGTGAAGCTGCGAAAGCCCGAAGCGTTCGGCATTGTATATGACCATAATCGTGGCGTTGGGAACGTCCACGCCCACCTCTATGACGGTGGTGGTTACGAGGCAGTCGTATTCGCGCCGCTTGAACGCCTGCATGACCTCGTCTTTTTGCTTATCTTTGAGTTTGCCGTGCATGAGCGCGAATTTCAGCGAGGGAAGTTTGGACTGCAAATCTTCGTAAAGCTCGGTAACCGACATTATCGAGCCCTCGTCGTCGCCCTCTATCTTGGGGCAGACGAAATAAACCTGAATGCCGTCCTCCTTTACGCTGCGCCTTATGTATCCGAGCATATCGTCGTAGCGCGAATGAGGAATGATTGACGTGGATATATCCTGCCGCGAACGCGGTTTATCCTTTATAGTCGTTACGTCGAGGTCGCCGTAAAAAATCAAAGAGAGCGTTCTGGGTATGGGCGTTGCAGACATTACGAGCGTATCGCAACCGCTGCCCTTGCCCGTCAGCGACGCGCGCTGCGCAACGCCGAAGCGGTGCTGTTCGTCGCACACGACAAGCGAAAGATTGGCAAAAATCACGTCGCCCTGAATGAGCGCGTGCGTGCCGCACACGATATTCACGCTGCCGTCGGCGACGCGCTTTTTTATATCGCGCTTTTGCGCAGCCGTTGTAGAACCCGACAGAAATTCCGCGCTGCATTCGGGAAAATATTTTAAAATAAGTTCGTAATTCTGGCGCGCGAGCACCTCGGTGGGGGCGAGCATTGCCGCCTGATATCCCGATTTGACCGCCATATATATCGCCGCGAGCGCGACAGCCGTCTTGCCGCTGCCGACGTCGCCCTGCAAAAGTCTGTTCATGGGCGAGGGCGAACGAAGGTCGCGGAAGATATCGTTGACCGCATCCTTCTGCCCCTGCGTGAATTCGAATGGAAAGCGCGCGGCAAAGTTTTTTACATCCTCCGCCGAAGCGGTATATCTGTTGACGCGCGCCGTCTGTCTGTCGCCTTTTATTATTCTGAAAGCCGAAACGAGCAGGAAATATTCCTCCGTCGCCACCCTTTCTGCGGCAACTTTCACCTCGTCTGCGTTCTGCGGATTGTGCAGTCGGCAATAGCTTTCATACAGGTCGGGAAGGGAAAATTTGCGTTGCAGCGCGACGGGTATAGCGCTGACTATCTTTACGTTGCCTAGCGCCTGTCTTACCGCCGAGCGCACCGCGCCCTGCGTAAGCCCGCCCGCGAGGGGATATACGGGTATGTAGCCGCGCAGTTTGATGTTTGCGTCGGCGCGTTCGAACGACGGGTTGACCATCGACGCGCCCATCCCGTACCTGTTCTGCACCCTGCCGTAAAAGAGGTATTCGCCGTTGTCGAGCTTGCTCGCAACATACGGCTGATTGAACCATATGGCATTGAAAATATAGTTGCCCTGTCGGCACAAAGCCTTGACGTAAGGCTTGCGGGCATAGCGGTTGTTCTCGACGTTGAGCACTTCGCACAGCGTTAATATGACATCGTTGTGATAGGCGCCCGCCACGGTATCCGTGCGCGTAAGGTCGAGATAGTCGCGCGGAAAGTGCCTTACAAGGTCTTCCTGCGTGTAGATATTGAGTTTGTTGAAGTCTTTTTCGCGTTTTTCCGAAACGTACTTCAATGCCTTCAGTTCCATGTTTCCATTATAACATAAAAAGGCGAGAAATTCTCGCCTTTTGTAATTTTTTTATTGAGATTATTCGAGCGAAACCATGTAATAATACACGGGCTGACCGCCGTAATGGTAATCGACATCGCAGTCGGGGAATTCGGCGGCGACCTTTTTGGCAAACTCTTCGCACTGCTCCTCTTCGACGCCCTCGCCGTAATAGAGAGTTATCATTTCGTGCTCGTCGCGCTTCATCTTCCTTATAAGTTGAAGGGTGGTTTCCTCTATGTTGTCGCCCTTTGCAAGAATTTTCTTTGCGTCGAGACCTATAATGTCGCCCTCTTTGAGCTTAAAGCCGTTCATCGTGGTATTCCTTACGGCATAGGTAACCTGACCGGACGCCACGCCGTCTATTGCGTGTATCATGTTGGTCTTGTTTTCTGAAACCGAGTCGTCGGGATTGAACACGAGAGCCGCCGCAAAGCCCTGAGGCACGTTCTTTGTGGGAATGACGTGAATTGTGCGGTTGTTGACGAGACCCTTTGCCTGCTCCGCCGCGAGGATGATATTGGAGTTGTTGGGGAAGACGAACACGTTCGAGGCGTTTATCTTCTGAACGGCGTCGGCGATATCCTGCGCCGAAGGGTTCATCGTCTGACCGCCCTCGATAACTCTGTCCACCGTGAGGTCCTTGAAAATTTCTGCAAGTCCCTCGCCCGCGCAGATGGCGAGCATGCCCATCTCCTTCTTTTCGGCTTCGAGCTTCTTTTTGAGCTCGCGGTTCTCTTCGAGCATGTTCTCGATTTTAATTCTGTCGAGCTCGCCGAGTTCGAGCGCGTAAGTGAGCGCAATGCCGGGGGTGTTGGTGTGAACGTGTATTTTGACAAGTTCGAGATCGCCTATGCAGATTACCGAGTCGCCTATTCCCATCAGCTTTTCTTTGAGCTTGTCGATATCGGCGAGCGTCGTCATCTGTTTTAAATTGATTATGAAAAATTCTGTGCAGTATGCAAACTGAATTTCGCCGAGGTCGAGATTGATTATATCAGAGTTGTCGCCGAATTCGGGTTCTTTTTTGGTTTCGGCAGCCTCGGTGGGGATGTCGCCCTCCACCTCTTCGCCCGTGAGGGCAGCGAGGAAGCCGCGCATTATGGTCATCAGACCTACGCCGCCCGAGTCCACAACTCCCGCTTTTTTAAGGACGGGCAGAAGTTCGGGGGTCTGCGCAAGCGCGTCGTCGCCCACGGCGATGAGCGCCTTGAAAAATTCTACGAAATCTTTATTCTTCGAAGCAAGTTTGCCCGCCGACTCGCTCATGAGGCGGACGACGGTGAGAATTGTGCCTTCCTTGGGTATGGATACGGCGGAATAAGCTACCTTTGTGCCCGCTTCCATCGCCTTTGCAAAAGTCTTTGTATCGAAAGTCTGCTGGCAGTCCCTCAAAACCGAACAGATGCCGCGCATAATCTGCGAAGATATAACGCCCGAATTGCCCCTCGCGCCGCGAAGCGCGCCCTTTGAAACGGCGTCGCAGATTTCCTGGAAACGATTGGACGAGCAGGCGTTCATCTCCTTTACCGCCGACTGCAAGGTCAGCGACATATTTGTACCCGTGTCTCCGTCGGGAACGGGGAATACGTTGAGGGCATCGACTTTGGCCCTGTTTATTTCAAGCATTCTGGCACCGGAGGCAATCATCTTCCTGAAATCGGTGCTGGTCAATGTTTTCTGCATTTTTTCTCCTTAAATTACATAAAAAAGCGGCTACGCTCACTCAAAATTGCCGCAAAAAAGGATTAAACCGCAAAAAAAATTACAGTTTAACCCCTATGATATTAACGTTTACCGTGTCAACTATCATACCGGTAAACTTCTCCACTTTGTATTTAATTCCCTCTTTAAGGCTCTCGGCAACAGCGTTGATGGAAACGCCGTATTTGATAATTACATATACGTCGATAAAAATTCTGTCGCCGTTGGTTACGACTTTCACTCCCTTTCCGCCGGGCTGCTTTTTCAAAAGCTCGGACAAAGAATCGGTGAATCGGCGCGAAACCATCTCCACGATCCCGTAGCATTCGAGCGCGGCGTTAGAAGCGACCTTCGCTATCGCAAGGTCGGATATGGATATTTTACCATATACGTTACTTGTATTAACTGACATGAAATCTTCCTTTAATGCCGCGCAGCGGGCGCGGACTTATATGCTAATTGTAAACTACTTTTGAAAAATTTGCAAGTGTTTATTTAATAATTATATAATTTGACGACCTTTAAGGTCGGTTTAAAGCCAAAAATATTCAAAAAAAATCATTTTAAGCGCGCATTTTGTTTGATTTTTTTTGAAAGCCGTGATATATTTATATAGCTGTTCTGAAAAGACGGCTTTGATTTCACGCATTTTTTTAAGTATAAAGTCCATTTACGGAGGTAATATATTATGTCGAGAGTATGCAGCGTATGCGGAAAGGGTCAGACTTCCGGTAACAATGTAAGCCATTCCAAGAGAAGAACGAGAAGAACTTTCAAAGCCAACGTTCAGAAAGTTTCTTACGTAAATAAGGAAGGTAAGGTAGTAAACGATTACGTTTGCGCCCGTTGCTTGAAGACCGTCGAACGCGCTTAAATTGCCGCGACGGGTTTTGTTGTAATTTAAAACAGCCAATTAAGGGAGCGTCTGTGCTGATTTTTCGGTACAGGCGTTTTTTCATGCCCTGAAAAAATATAATTGCACACCGCCCTCTGTTTTCTACGGGGCATGCAAATAAATACGACTTACTAAATGCGACTGACCAATTACAACTGAATAAATGCAGCAGCTTGCGCACACGTACCGCGACGGCTTATACATGCCCGTTGCGGAAAATAAAAGGGAGGCAACAAAGGAGCAATTCGAACGCCGAAGCCGCACGATAATATTTTTCCTATTAATATAAGCAAAAATGTAAAATACGGCGGAGTTGTCCGCCGTATTTGTTTTATTTATTAAAATTTACATACTAATATGCCAAAAATCGGTCGTTTTCGGCGCTTAATCGTGGGATTTTGTAACCTCACCGTCGATATATTCGAGCGAGCCGTCGCTGCAATGAACGGTTACAGATGCCGAAAACAAGTAATTATCGATATATGAAGCGACTTCATCTTTGCTCAATGCAACTTCGACTACTTCCTGCTCATTTTCGTCCTCCTCGGAAGGCTGAGACGTATAATAAATAAACTTTATCGCTTCCCATTGCTCTATTGTACCTGCAAAATATATGTCCTCTATGGGATTGTATCTGAGCGCGCTGATGTCGATTTTTTCAAGGGAAGCAGGCAGCGAAACCGTAGAAAGCACAGAGCTCGAGTACACATCGACTTCGGTCTGGGCAAAAACGCCTTCGAACGTGGAATAATAAAGCGTTGTTATCTGAGCATTTACGGTAGCGCTTTTGAGCGCAGAACAGAAGGCAAAAGCATTAGGTCCAATCGTCGTTACGGATGAAGGGATTACTATCGACTGCAAAGTTTTGCAGGCACCGAATGCCGCAGGTCCTATATAGGTCAGACTTTCGGGCAAATCTATCTCCCTTATACGCGTATATGCAAACGCGCGCGTACCTATATGCGTTATGCTGTCGGGAATACTTACCTCGGACAGAGATGAACAGCCCATAAAAGCATCATCGCCAATTTGCGTTACGGGAAGTTCGCCGTGCTCGCCGTCGTCATACGAAGAGGCTATAACACATTCTTTAAGCGCGCTCGTATTGCCAGAAACGCCGCTTAAAATATAGTAAGTGCCGTCTTCGCTTATTTTATATTCAACTTCCGCCGAGCCGCAGCCCGTAAAAGCAAACGCGCACGAAACGGCCACCGCCGCCGCGCACACAAGTCCCAAAATCTTTTTCATAACAATGTAATTTTACCATAATATATAAACTTATGCAACAATGATTGAATAAAGGTTTGGTGAAATTTTGACACAAAACAGTTGAAAATGTATTCCTGTAAAGTAAGGAACACCTTACTTATATCAAAATTGCATAGATTTAAGGCAAATTTGCAAAAATTCAGCCACTTTTACGATATTTTCAGCTTCCGTTTGCTTATATACGCGGAACACAGAAACATATCTGAAAGAGGCGATATAAATAAAAAGCTATAAATCTATAAAAAGCGACGCGCCGCAGCTTGTAAAGCGGCGGCGCGGGGGGCTTTGAAAAAATTTTATTTTCTGCAGATTACTTTAAGAATTTTTTGTACAATTTTCGGCGGTTTAACGCAGATAATCGTCATACTTCCCCCTTGTTGACTATTATTAGGGCGACGTCTCGTCTGTGCGTGCGCACGAAAGCGGAGCGGCTGAGGACTATATTTGATATTCCGCGGCACTCGCCAACGCTTATCCTTTTAGGATAGGCGTATTTGCACCCTTCACTTTCCATTATACGCACGAAGTTGCCGAATGGTAACAGTGAAAAGGTTCTGCCGCAATAATCGCCGAGGGGAATTTTGCCCGATGACACAAAAATTTCCGATTTTTCGGAAATCATTACAGCTTTGACCCCGCGCGCATGCGCGGCATATAAAAGATTGAGGTTGCCGAGGAAGTGGTCTTCCCTTCCTCCTCCGCCGCCATAGATTGCAATTTGGTCTGCGCCGTCCGCAATCATTTTAAAAAGCGCAATCTCGCCGTCGGTGTAATCTTTTTCGGAGGGGTAAATTTTTTCGGGCGCGGGTACGGGGATATAGCCGAGGCTGTCGAAGTCGCCTATGTTTTTATCTATACGCACCCTTCCCTTTGCCCATTCGTAAGCTCCGTCGCAGCAATAAACTACGCTGTCAGAGCAATCTATTTCGCCCGAATAGGGCGTTCCGTTCAGAAGAAGTATGCCTTTCATATCAGCCGCGCAGAGCGGAGATGGTTGCCGCCATGTCCGACGAGCCGAATACGGCAGAGCCCGCTACAAGGATGTTTGCACCCGCCTCTATGACGTCGCGGCAGTTTGAAACGCCTACGCCGCCGTCCACTTCTATATCCATATCGCCCTTGCCGATTTTTTTTGCGTAATCTCGCGCCTTTTTAATCTGATCTAGCGCTGTGGGAATAAATTTCTGACCGCCGTAGCCGGGGAACACCGACATCACAAGGAGCATATCGCATAAGGGCAGCACGCTGTAAATCTTTTCTACGTCGGTATCGGGATTGACGACGACGCCGCACTTTATGCCGAAAGATTTTATGAGCTCCAGCGTTTCCTTCAAATATCCGTCAGAAATTTTTGCACAGGCTTCGTAGTGCACGGTGATTATGTCCGCACCCGCGTCGGCGAAAAATTTAATCTGCGTCTTGGGGTGCTCTATCATGAGGTGCACGTCGAGCGGCAGTTTTGTAAGCGGACGGATATTTTTTACCATCTGCGCGCCGAAAGTTATAGGTCCGACAAAAGAGCCGTCCATAACGTCGCAGTGAATTAAATCTGCGCCTGCGGCGTTGAGTTTTTGTATCGCTCCGCCCATATCGGCAAAATTTGCCGAAAGTATTGAAGGTGCTATTGAAATTTTCATTTGCGTCTTCCTTTTACCGTAACTTTTATATAAATGTCGCCGCGCGGGTTAAAATTATGCGCGTCTGTATTATCAGTATTATCTGTATTACTTGTCTTATTTCTGAATTTTATTGCGCCTTATTGTCCTGCTCGGGTTGAACTTCGGCATTTTCGTTTAAAAAGCCCGCGCGCAGCTGTCCGCACGCGCCGCCTATGTCCGCGCCCGTCCTGCGCCTTAAAGTGGCGGAAAGTCCGCCTTTTTCCAAAAGTCCTAAAAATCTGTAAGCACTCTTTTCGTCCGCGCCCTCCAAAGTGCGCTCCTTGACGGTATTGAGCCTTATAAGGTTAACATGGCAGGGTCTGCCTTTCAGAAGCGAAATAAGCTCTTCCGCGTGGCGGTTGTCGCAGTTTTCGCCGACAATCAGAGCGTATTCGAAGATGTACCGCCTGCCCGTCCTGGCAAAATAGTTGTCGCAAGCCTTTAAAATTTCGGCTATGCTCCACTTGTTGGCGACAGGCATTGTACGCGCGCGCTCTTCATCGGTAGTGTTGTGAAGAGACACCGTGAGGTTTAAGGGTATGCCCTCTTCGGCGAATTTATACATTTTATCGACAAGTCCGCACGTCGAAAGAGATATGTTGCGGGGAGAAATGTTTATGCCCTCCTCCGCCGTTACGTTTTTTAAAAATTCGACAACGTTGTCGTAGTTATCGAAGGGCTCGCCGCTGCCCATCAAAACGAGGTTTGTTACGGCGCGCTTTTCCTTTGTGCCGCCGTGAAGGGCGTTGACCGCGAGCACCTGCGCAAGTATTTCGCCAGAGGTAAGATCGCGCACCATGCCGCCCAGAGTGCTGGCGCAGAATTTACAGCCCATGCGGCAGCCGACCTGCGTCGAAATGCATTGCGTGTTGCCGTATTTATACTTCATGAACACGCCCTCTATAATGTTGCCGTCCGCCAGCCTGAAAAGATATTTTTCGGTTCCGTCCGTCGATGTGAGCGTGCGGATAATTTCTATCGTGCAGTCCTCGAACTCGGCTGAAAGTCCCTGTTTGAACGATGCGGGCAAGGTGGATATTTCGGATATTTTTTTGCCCTGCATTATGCCTTCGTACAGCTGTTTTGCCCTGAATGAGGGTTGTTTGTACTGTTCGACGAGCCGACAGATGCCGCTGAAACTTAAATCCTGAATAATCTTTTTCATTTCTTTATAAACGAAGTGAGGTAAAATCCCGCTCCCTGCGATATATGCGGCAAAAACTGAAGTCCGAACTTCGTCCGCTTATTTGCAAGGGGCGACGAGGGTATATCGAGTTCAAAATCGGGGTGGGAAGCCAGAAAATTATATGCCGCGCTGTCGTTTTCCTCGGGCAGGACCGAGCAGGTGGAATAATACAGTCTGCCGCCCTCCTTCAAATACCTGCAACCGTTATTCAGGAGCGCCGACTGCGTAGCGGCGAGCGAGGCAATGTCCTCGGCTTTTCGGTTGAGCTTTATATCGGGATTTTCGTTGATTACGCCCGTGCCCGAGCAAGGCGCGTCGCAAAGAACGACGTCGAACGCCCCCTCATATCCGCTATTGAACGCCGTGCCGTCGGCACACACCGCCGTTACGTTTTTGACGCCCATGCGGGAGGCGTAGCTGTTTATCAGTTCGACCCTGTGCGGGTGCAGTTCGCAGGCGGTAACGCTTGCAAACTTCTTGGAAAGAAGCACGCTCTTGCCGCCAGGCGCGGCGCATAAATCGAGCAGATTTCCGCCGCCCTTTACCGCGTCGCATATGGCGACCGAGCCGACGGACTGAAAGGTGTAATCGCCGCGGTCGAAGCCTTCGTCGCGCACGAAATTGGGAAATATATATACGCCGTCGAAGGGCGTATCTTCGTGAGGTTTTGAAAGATAGCTTTCTTCATTCCGCTCGAAGCGCACGCATACGCCGTGCGAGGGCGCGGATAAAATTTGCTCCGCCTCGCCCTTGTAACTGCGCCTCAAAGCCTTGACGAGCCACAGGGGCGCCGAACACCTTACCGACATGGCCTCGTCCGCTCTTTCGGGCAGGGGCGGGACTTTATACGAGCGCAGAAAGGCGTTTACAAAGCCCGCAGCGCCGCTCTTGCCCAGCTTTTTGGCGAGCTCGACTGCGCAGTCGACCGTCATATAGTCGCTTTTATCCATAAACTCGAGCATGTATAGGGCAATCTTTAAAATGAGCCTTACCGCGCTCTTGGGCGGGCGCGCAGCGTTGCCCGCGATTATATGCGAAAGGTATATGTCCTTTTCGAGCACGCCGTAACAGATTTTTACCGTCCGCGCTCTGCCCGAAGGCTCCGTCGGCGTTTCGGCGATAGCCTGTTTAAGGTATTTGCCGCCCGAATATACCTTGGATAATACGAGATAGGGGTCGCAAAGAGGATTAGTCAAGTATGTCGCCCGCCTTTATCTTTCTGCCGTTGACCAGGTCGGAAGCATTTAAAGGCTTGCCGCCCGCAAACTGGGCTTTTAATATATTTATCGCGCCGTCCGAGCACTTTACTACTATGCCATGCTTGTCCGCGCGAACGACTTCGCCGACCGCTCCGACCTCGGCCGAAGCGCATTGAGCGTCATATATATTGAGCTGAACGCCGTTAAGATAGCAAAAAGCGAGGGGCTGGGGGCTCATCGCCTTTATAAGCCTTACGGCGTTCGACGCGCTGTCGAAATTTATGCGCGCATCCTCTTTTTTAATCTTTTTGCAATAGGTCGCCGCGCTGTCGTCCTGCAAAAGCAACTGGACATCGCCCTTTATTATCAGCCCGACAGCCTCTACCGCCGCCTCTGCGGAAAGCTCGGACAGCTCTTCCGAGAGCTGACCGTATGTCTTGCCGAGCGCAGAACACTTTTTAACGAGCAGTATGTCGCCACTGTCGAGGGCTTCCTCCGTCTTCATAACGGTAACGCCCGTGTACTGTTCGCCAGCGAGTATTGCCGACTGAATGGGGCTCGCGCCCCTGAAAAGGGGCAGAAGCGAGGCGTGCAAATTCCACACTCCCTGAGGGAATGCGGCAAGCACCTGCTTTGTGAGTATCTGACCGTAAGCGCAGGTTACCATAATGTCCGCGCCGAAAGAGGCGAGCTCTTGCACGCAGTCCCTTATCCTCGCGCTGTCGATGACGGGTATACCGTTGGCGAGGGCGTAGCTCTTTACGGGCGTGGGCGTAAGTATCTTTTTTCTGCCGACGGGTTTGTCGGGCTGGGTTACGACTGCGCACACGCCGAATTTTTCGTGCAGAGCCTTCAAAGACGGAAGGGCGTATTCGGGCGAACCTGCAAAAATTATCTTCATAAATTATTCCTCGTCGGGGAGGTCGTAAACTTCGGAAGCGACGTCGGTATAGAGGATACCGTCGAGGTGATCGAGCTCGTGGCAGACTGCGCGGGCGAAAAAGCCTTCCGCCGTCAGTTTATGCTTTCTGCCGTTTCTGTCGCGGTATTCAGCCTTTACCTTATAGGGGCGGGTAACCGTGCCCTGCTTGCCCTTGACCGAAAGGCAACCTTCGGGACCCGTCTGTTCGCCCTTTACCGACACAATTACGGGATTTATCATCTCGAAAAAGCCCTCTTCGACATCGACGACGACAGCCCTTAAAGGCACGCCGACCTGCGGAGCGGCTAACCCTGCGCCGTTTTCAGCGCGGACGGTCTGTTTAAGGTCGTCCATCAAAGCGCCCAGCTCCTTATCGAATTTTTTTACTTCGGCGCACTTTTGTCTTAAAACTTCGTCGCCTACCTGTACAACGTATCTGACCATATTGACCTCTTAAGATAAATTTGCGGGATTTTCTTCGACGTAAGCCAGCACGGCATTGGTTGTGAAGCGCGCGGCGACGCCGTAAATTTGCGGCAAAAGGTTATTGCCTTTGAGGCGCATGAGCACCTGGTAACGCCATTTGCCCTGTATCTTTTTTATGGGCGAGTGCATTTTGTTGAAGAAAATGAACTCGTCCTCGTTTTCTTCCTTTAATTTGAGAAGGGAGAAGTAAATTTCCTTTAAAACGCCCAGCGCGGCAGAGTCGTCTTCGCCGACGACCATCACCCTGCATATGAGCGAATAGGGCGGAAAGAGTGTGGCTTTTCTTATCTTGACTTCGTTTTCGAAAAAGCCGTTATAATCGTAATTGACTGCGTAGCGCAGAATGTAATTTTCGGGCGAATAGGTCTGCAAAACGACTTTGCCCTTAGCCCCCGCCCTGCCGCTTCTGCCCGCGACCTGGGTTATGAGCTGAAAGGTTCTTTCGCCGCTGCGGTAGTCGGAAAAATGCAGGCTCATGTCGGCGTCGAGTATGCCCACGAGCGTTACCGACGGGAAGTCGTGCCCCTTGGCAATCATCTGCGTGCCGACGAGCACGTCCGCCTGCTTTTCGCCGAACTGCTTTAATATTTTATAGTGTCCGTCCTTGCCCGAAACGGTGTCGTTGTCCATCCTTAAAATTTTAGCCGAAGGGAAAAGTTCTCTAAGGTCCGCAACAACGCGCTGGGTGCCCGTCCCGCCGTAGCGAAGATGTCTGCCGCCGCACTCGGGGCAGGCGGACGGCATATGATATTTTGCGCCGCAATAGTGGCACTTCAAACAGTTTTCTTCCGAATGGTACGTAAGCGACACGTCGCAGTTTTCGCACCGCGCGACATAGCCGCAATCCTGGCAGATGACCGTCTTGGCGTAGCCCCTGCGATTTAAAAATATTATCGCCTGATTGCCGCTTTCGAGTGTTGAGGCAAGTTCCTCCCTCAACGCCTGCGAAAAGCTGGTGTTGTTTCCCCTTTTGACCTCTTTGCGCATATCCGTAATTATTATTTCGGGCAGAGGTTTTTTATTAATTCTGTCGGGCAGGGTTATCAGCCCGTATTTGCCTTCGGTGGCGCATATATAGCTTTCAACCGAGGGCGTCGCGCTGCCTAAAATGAGTTTGCAACCGTTATACTCGGCGCGCAGCCGCGCGATGTCTATCGTGGAATACCTCGGAGCCGCCTCCGAAACGTAGGAAGAGTCGTGCTCTTCGTCGATTATTATCGCGCCCAGATTTTCGAGGGGAGCAAATATTGCCGAGCGCGCGCCTATGGCGATTTTAGCCTCGCCCGAGCGCAACCTCCACCATTCGTCGAAGCGTTCGCCCGCCGAAAGTCCGCTGTGCATTATTGCCGCTTCGCCCTTGAACCTGCGCCTGAGCTGGCGGAGCATCTGCGGCGTAAGCGAAATTTCGGGCACGAGGAATATCGCCGTTTTGCCCTTTTTGAGCACTTCGGCAATGTAACTCAAATAAATTTCCGTCTTGCCGCTTCCCGTAACGCCGTGAATGAGCTGGACGGTTTTATCCGATGTTTCGATATATTCTAGCGCGCCCTGCTGTGCGGGCGTCAGTGCCACGGGGGAAAACTCTTCCTCCTCCCCGCTCATCGGCGTGCGTATGCGGCGCACCTTGTAAACTTCGACGACGCCCTTTTCGACGAGCGCGTTTACAGCCGCCCTGCCGAAGCGTTCGGCGACGGAGGAAAGTTCTGCGTCGCCCTCTTTGAGCGCCGCGATTATCTGCGCCTGCTTTACCGCCCTTTTGCCCGCCTCTGCGTCGCCCTCTTTGAGTTTGAGAAAGGATGTATAAACCTCGCGCACCTTGCCGAGGCGCATTTCGGAGGGAAGAAACAGCCTCAAAGCGACAGCTTTGGGCACGCGGTAACGCGAAGCAATTTTTTCCATTAGGTCGAGGCATTCGGGCACTATCGCGGGCAGTTCGTCATAAACTTCGCTGACGGGCTTTATTTTGTCCGCGGCGAAAGACGGGGTAGGATTTAAGCCTATGACAAAGCCTTCAATTATCCTGCCCCCGAACGGAACTTTTACCCTGCAACCCGCCTTTACGTCGTCAGGGCAGGAATATTCAAATATTCTGTCGACCTGGCTGTGAGCGATATCGACGATGACCTGTGCGTACAAGATTACCTCCGACCTGAAATAATTGCCAACTCAAACAAAAGCGCCCCGCGCGGGGCGCATTGTCTGCGACAGCAATCAGTCTTTGACTGCCTTGATTTTACCTTCGTTTATCTCCTCGCAAGCGAGCGCGATTTCTTTGAGATGATGGGGATTTTCGACGGGATTATCTACGCTGTGCTGCTCAATGAGCTGGCGGGCGCGTTTTGCCACGACCACGCACAGCGCATAGCGCGAAACGGGCGTGCCGTTATCTCCCAATTTTTCTATGAGACTGTCAACTGCGGGTACGTTAATCATTTAGCCCTTCCTCCTTTTTTCTATTATCTTTAATATATTCTCTACGGTTGTATTCAAGTCGTCGTTGATGACCGTATAATCGTATATTTTGCTCTTCGAAAGCTCGTAACCGGCGCGTTCTAGCCTGTGTTTTATGAGCGTTTCGTCCTCTGTTCCGCGCAGTCTCAACCTGCGCACGAGCTCCTCCTCGCTGGGCGGAGTAATCATTAACAAAAGCGCGTCGGGATAAAGTTTTTTTACGTTTTCCGCGCCGTCGACGTCTATTTCGAGTATTACGTCGTTATCTTTGAGCTTTTCCTCGACAAAAAATTTGGGCGTGCCGTAATAATTTTCAAAGTGGTTGGAATATTCCAGAAAACCGCCCTCGTCTATCATCTTCAAAAAGGTCTGCTTGCTGATGAAGAAGTAATTTTTTCCGTTCTGCTCGCCCTCGCGCGGAGCGCGCGTCGTGCAGGATACGGAAAGCACCGCGTGGCTGAGCCTTTTTAAAAGCATATCCACAACCGTGCCCTTTCCTACTCCCGACGGACCCGATATCACTATTAAAATTCCTTTGTTTTCACTCAACGTTCTGTACCTGTTCTCTTATTTTCTCTATTTCGTTCTTCATATCCAGTCCGAGCCCCGTAATTTCGATGTCGTTGGACTTGGAGCATATGGTATTTGTTTCCCTGTTGAATTCCTGAACGAGGAAGTCGAGCTTTCTGCCCACCAGCTTTTCGTTGCAGATTGCGCGGAACTGGCTGATGTGCGAGCCGAGGCGGGTGAGTTCCTCGTCGATATTTGCTTTATCGGTAAACAGCGCCACTTCGGTGAGCAGCCTGCCCTCGTCTATCGCTAAACCGTCGAGATAGCTTTTGACTTTCTCTTCGAGTTTCTGTCTGTAATTGCTTACGACGACGGGAGCTCTTTGGGTTATCTTTAAAACGCAGCCCTCTATAAAATTTACGCGGGAGAGCATGTCCTTTGCAAGTTTTGCGCCCTCTTCGGCGCGCATGACGTTAAGATTTTCCAAAGCGGTGCCGAGAGCGCTTTCCAGAGCGGCGATGAGTTCTTCGTCCGCGCCGGCATTTTCCTCGGCTTTGAGCACTTCGGGCTGTCTTAAAACGCCGCTGACCGTGAGGTCGTCTGTAAGTTCGGGGAAAAGCCCCTTGATTTTTGCAGCCGCTTCGACGTAAGCCCTCGCAGCCGCCTCATCGACGTACAGCGCCTTTGCCTTTTCGCGCTTGTCGGTATAGCTTATAAATACGTCCGCATGACCGCGTGTGAGTTTTTCGCGCACGGTTTTGCGTATCAGGTCCTCGTAACCTGAAAAAATTCTGGGGCATTTGACAGCCACGTCGAGATACCTGTTGTTGACCGTTTTGACCTCGGCGGTGAGCTCTAAGCCGCCCTGCCTGTATTCGCCCCTGCCGTAGCCCGTCATGCTGTACATAAAATTATACCCCGTAAAGATAATTTTCGCATCTATTATACAGCATTGTTTGGCAAAATTCAAGCGGCTTTCCCCGCTTTTGAAAATTTATTTGCGCGTTTTGCCGCTCAGTAATCGCCCTTATCCGCCGCGCACAGTCCGCGCTCGCGCGTGCACACTATGCGATAATTGTTCCTCGGCTCCGCCACAAAAAAGGTCTGCGGCGCGCTCGACGACGCGATTTCCCCCGTAATATCCGCGAAGTAAGCGCAATTCCCTCCGCTCATCGCAACGGGCATTCCGTAGAGATATGCATACGCCCTCGCGAGCAGGGGCGGCATATTGTCGCGAAGATTTTCCATAAGGCAGAGCAAAAGATTGCAGCCGCACAGCGAAAGGCTTTTTATGTTCTCGGGAAAATACAGGTCGCTGTCTATGCACACTCCCACTTTATAGCCGCCCAGTTTATAGACGCCGAGAAAGGCTCCGCTCTTGTATCCGTCCCCCTCGACGACGTGCAGCATGTCGGAAATGCCGAGAAGTTTTCCGCAATCGGCTACGGCGGCGGACTTGCGCTTCAAGCCCCTGCTGTCGGTGCGACAGCCGCAAACGGCGGCGCAGCGGCTGTTGCGCGTAAGGCGGGAAAGTTCGCCGAATTTATCTGTTTTGCCCGAAAGTTCGCTTTCATAATCGACATCGCCTAAAAAATCAAAACCCAGAAGCGCGACGTCGCATTCGGGCAGACGGACGGCGTCGCTTGCCCTCAGGCGGGGAGAAACGCATATTTTCATACATTTTATATTATTTCGCGGCGGGCAAAAAGGTTCTATATCCAAAGCGGACAGAATAGTTTATTTGTATGAAAAAAGCAATCATCGTCATCATCGCGGCGGCTTTTGCCGCTTTATGCCTCCCCGCGGCGGCGTGCGCGAACGGAGAAGAGAACTCAAGCAGTTATGTAATAGACGTAGTCTATGACGGCGAAGGCACCCTTTCGGGCAATGTTTCATTCACCTTCGTCAACAATACCGAAAACGCCTTCGACGACCTCAGCTTTAACCTCTGGGGCAACGCATACAGGCAGGGCGCGTTGCACGCGCCCGTTTCGCAGACCTATCAGTCCAAAGCATACTACGACGGACAGAGCTACGGAGAAATGTCCGTTTCCGCCGTTGAAGGCTGCGAAGAGTGGCAGATATGCGGCGACGACATGAATATTCTTTATGTAACTCTGCCCGAGACGGTCTATCCCGAACAGAGCGTTACGCTCGATATAGAATATTCCCTCACGCTCGCCCGCGTAAACCACCGCACGGGCATAACCGAGAACACTGTAAACCTCGGAAACTTCTATCCCGTTTTGTGCGCTTATACGACGTCGGGTTTTGCCGAGCACGAATACTGCTGCGTGGGCGACCCCTTCGTTTCGGATACCGCGGACTATGTAGTGAGCATCACTCTTCCTTCGACATACAAAGCCGCTGCGAGCGGAACGCTGACGGAGGAAAAGACCGACGAGCAAACCACGACGCTTACATACTCCCTCAAAGGCGCGCGCGACTTTGCCGTCGTGCTTTCGGAAAAATTTGAGGTGCTTTCCGCTCAGGCGGGCGGCGCAACTGTATATTACTATTATTACGACGACGCCGACGCGCAAAAGAGCCTTGAAGCCGCCGTAAAGAGCGCGGAATATTTTTCGGAGCAGTTCGGCTCTTACATGTACCCCACTCTGTCCGTCGTTCAGACGGGTTTCTGCATGGGCGGCATGGAATATCCCGCACTCACCATGATTTCCGACTCGCAGGACAGTCAGAGCGCGATATATACGATAGTGCACGAAAACGCCCATCAGTGGTGGTACGCCGCGGTGGGAAGCGATCAGTACTATTCCAGCTGGCAGGATGAAGGGCTGGCGGAATATTCGACGCTGATGTTCTTCGAGAGCGCGCCCGAATACGGATATACCCGCACGGGAATGCTGGGCACGGCGACAAAGTCTTACAGGGCGTACTATTCTGTATATAACCAGCTCTTCGGCGACGCGGACACGACGATGAACAGACCGCTCAACGAATATTCGGGCGACTATGAATACGCCAACATTGCATACAACAAGGCGCTTCTGATGTTCGAAGCCGTGCGCGGCGCGTGCGGCGACAAGGAATTTGTAAAGGCTCTGTCAAGATACTATACTGAAAATAAAGGAAAAATCGCTTCGCCCGAGAGCCTTATAGCGCAGTTTTGCAAGGCGGCGGATTGCGAAGGAATTTTTGACAGCTTTATTCAGGGCAAAGTTATAATCTGACGAGAAAAAATTAATTTTTAAATATTGCCGCGCGGCGCATATATTATGCGCCGCGCGGTATTTAAATTGCGCGATTAAAAAGCCAAGTTTCCTTCAAAAATATCGCGAAGCGCAAACTTTTAACTTTTTGTTGCCAAAATAAATAATATGGAGTATAATGAAAGCGTCGGGGAGTTTAACGGCGCCTGTTTGCGGCGTGCTCCGCGGCAAAGGAAGGATTATGGACAGTAGCCCAAGTTTTGAAAACAAGGAAAACTGACTTGCCGCGCAACTCATACATTATTGTGCGCGGGAGTTTTTTCCGCGCATTTTTTTATTTGTGAGGTTAAACGGTATGATTAATTTCTTTACCAACGGAGAGGACGCCGGACTTTGCCGTACCGAAAAATTTGAAAAGCTCTGCTGGGTCGATATGATCAGCCCGACAGACGACGAAGTTGACGACGTGGTTGCGGCTACGGGCGTGCCCGAAGATATGATAAAAGCCGCGCTCGACGAAGAGGAGCGCGCACGTACGGAATTCGACGAAGGATGTTCGATGTTCGTCGTCGATTGCCCCGTAATTGAAGAGAGCGACGCGGGCGACACCTACTCCACCCTGCCCCTCGCCATAATTTACAACAAAAACTGCATAATAACCGTCTGTCTGAAAGGCAATCCCGTTTTGAAGGACTTCATCACGGGCAGAGTTAAAGTTGCCTGCGACAAGCCCGTGGGATTTATACTCAACTTTATGTACGGCAACGCCAAGAGGTTTTTGTACTGCCTTAAACAGATAGACAGAAAGTCCCGCCGCGTTCAGGCGGAGCTGGGAAGAACGCTGAAAAACGAGGAAATTTTACAGCTTCTGGACCTTGAAAATTCGCTCGTTTACTTTTCCACTTCGCTCAATTCCAATTATAACGTGCACGAAAAACTTTCCAAAGTCGAAGCCGTGGCGACGCGCGAAGATTACCGCGATCTGTATGAAGACATGGTAATCGAAAGCAGTCAGGCAATCGAAATGTGCAAGATATACAAAGACATTTTAAGCGTTTCGATGGACGCGTACGGCTCGGTTATTTCAAATAACGCCAACGACACGATGAAAAAACTGACCGTTATAACCATACTTCTTGCAATCCCCACAATGATTGCGGGGTTCTGGGGAATGAATATGCCCGTGCCCTTTCAGGCGCACAACGGCGAAACTTCCACAATATGGTTCTGGGTGGTAATAATTTGCACGATGGTGCTGACGATAGCTATTGCCTTTGTGCTGTTCAGATATATGACGGGTTCGCCCGCAAGACAAAAGAGCAGGCGACAAAAACGAACGAGGAACAGAAACTGATATGCCTTTACTTCAATACAGATGCCCTTCATGCGGCAAAGAATTTGAAGAGCTTGTAAAAAAATTCGACGACGAAGTGCATTGCCCCGACTGCAAAGCGGCGGCTGTGCGGAGCTATTCCGGGGCGATTTATTCCGCCACGGGCAAGCCCGTAAAAAAATGCAGCGGTCATTGCAAGACCTGCGGCGGCTGCGGAAAATGATTTTTTGACAGCTTTATCCCGCTTTATACGCCGTTTGTTGCGCCATATTCCCGCACCAATCGGCATTTATGTTTACTTTGACAAAAATCGTACCGACAGAGAACAAAATATTAGAAAAATTGCAGTTGCCTGCCGCATATAGCCGCACGAATTGCAATTTTAAAAAGTAAAAATTCAGAAGCGCCCGCCGTTTTAAACGGCGGGCGCTTTTTTTAATGCTTTACACCTCCCTCGCCATTCATATCAAATTACTTAAATTATACTGCGTAAATTTTTTCAGCTGAAAACGCAAAAAAATTTTTAAACTTTTTGGTATAAGGCGGAAAAAAGCGGTCTATAACCCTTCCTGCAACGACGCGGGGAGGGAATTTTTATGCGGGCAATAAAATTAAGTCTGATTATAATAATCGCATTGGCTGTGTGCGCCGCAGTTGTTTCTCTTCCGAAAAAAACTGCGTTCGAATGCGGAGACAGCTATACATTTTTTGTTGGCACAAGCTCTTCGGACTGCAAAGTAATCACCGTGGACAAGGGAGCGGAACTCCTTGCCCTGACGCTTACAAACGTCTGCGGCGAAGCCACCACTTTTAAAACGTTGGACACGGACAGCCTGCTTGAAAAGGTTAACGGAAAAATTCTTTTCTGCGAAGAACTTTCCGACAGCGTCAATTACTATTGTTCGGCCGACCTGCCCTATTCGGTTACTTTGTACGGACAAAGCGTAAACCTTCACATCTGCGTGCGCGCAGACAGAGTTATTATCGCTTCGCCGATAATTTTCGGCGGATATTGATTAAAAAAATTGAAATAAATAAAAAATGTATAAACGCCCGTCCTGCGGGCAATAAACAAAAAACAAAGCGCGTTGCGCTACATAAAAGGAGATAAAATTATGAGCCAAGAAAACAAAAACAAAAAAAGAATACTCACCTACTACCTAATTCTCGGCGCGTGCATACTCATTATCGCCGCGATTACCGTAACAGTGATATTTGCGGTGCAGAACTCGAAGAACTCTTTTGAAATCGATAATTCGACCGGAAATACCGACAATGATAATACAGACGATACAGACGACACAGACGATACAGACGATGACGACTCTTCCGACGTTTCGTCCATGTATGAATTCATCTCGCCCGTAGAACAGATGGATGTGATAAACGATTACACGTTCTACCATAATCAGACGCTCGACTGCTACCACTTCCACACGGGACTTGACATGGCAGGCGAAGCGGGTACGGAAGTTGTGGCGTGCCTCGACGGAACGGTTGAAAGCATAACCGTGGGCGACGTGCTCGACGGAACGGTTGTAACCCTTTCACACGCAAACGGAGTAAAGACAAGCTATTACTTTATAGATGCCGCCGAAAATCTTAAAGTAGGCGACAGCGTCAACCGCGGCGACATTATAGGAACGATAGCCCAGCCCACGGGAAGTGAATACAAGGACGGCGCTCACCTTCATTTCGAAGTTTATAAGGACGGCGTGGTTGCCGACCCCAACGAATACCTTGACATTTCCGAAAAGTGAGAGCTATATATAAAAAGTAAAAACCAATTTATAATAAAGCTCAAATCTGAATAAGGGCGAAAATTATGCGCGACAAAACCCGTTTTTTCGAAGTGCCTTCCCCCCGACGCAAAGAAAAAACAGCGAGTTTATAAAAAAAGCGCCCGCAATCTTTATGATTGCGGGCGCTTTTTATGCTATTTACAAAATTTACATAGACTGTTTAAGAACTTCTACGACTTCGTCCCTGGTGAGCACCTTGTATCCGCCGTCGAGAATGAACGTTGCGTCGGCGATGCCCTCTATCATATCTTCTTTGACGCCGAGGTCGGTGAGGTTCATAACAAGTCCTATGCCGCGCATCCACTTTTCCATTGCGTCGAGCCCGGCAAGCGCGGTCTGCATTTCTTCTTTGCCCTCGGGCACGTTCCATACGTTGCGCGCAAACCTTGCAAATTTTGCCTTGCCGTAAGGCAGTATCTTTTTATAATACGCCATGGAAACTGCGGCGAGCGTCATTCCGTGAGTTGCGTCGGTGTAAGCGCCGACGGCCTGCCCGAGCATGTGAACCATCCAGTCGGTTGATTTCCCCATTGCGATGAGAGTATTCAATGCCATTGTCGCCGTCCACATTATATTAGAACGAGCTTCGTAATCGAGAGGGTTTTTGACTGCCGCGACGGACGAATGAACGAGCGATCTCATAAGCCCTTCGGCGATATAGTCCGACGTGTTGTCGTCCTCACCCGAAAAATACTGTTCTAGAATGTGCGACATTATGTCGTAACAGCCCGCCTTCATCTGATATACGGGCAGGGTAAATGTATATGTAGGGTCGAGTACGGAAAATTTGGGATAGACGTTATATCCGAAAACATGCCCTATTTTGAGCTTTTGTTTGTGGTTGGTTATAACAGCTCCGCCGTTCATCTCCGAACCCGTTCCCGCCATTGTGAGCACGCAGCCGACAGGAATTATGCGGTTGTCGACATCCTCCATGCGGATATAATACTTCTCCCAGGGGTCGTCGTCGCAATAAGCGGAAACGGACACGGCCTTGGAATAGTCGCAAACCGAACCGCCGCCGACCGCCAGAATGAGGTCAATTTTGTTGCGCCTTGCTATCTCGGCGCCCTCCAACAGTTTTTCAGAGGTGGGATTGGGCATAACGCCGCCGTCCTCGACCACGGTTTTACCGCATTCTTTTAAAATTGAAATAACTTTATCGTAAATGCCGTTCTTCTTTATCGATCCGCCGCCGTAAACGAGCATAACCGTATCGCCGTATGATTTAAGTTCACTTTTAAGATTTTCTATCGCGTCCTTTCCGAAAAATATCTTTGTGGGGTTGCAGAATGTAAAATTACCCAGCATTTTTAAGTCCTCCTTTTAACTCTGCGCGCCTTGCACGCAGTGAAATTATACCATAATCTGCCTGCCCGCGCAACAGGCGAATAAAATATTTTTTTAACGATTGCAACGCGAAATTTCGGGTTATAATATAACGATGAATAAGAGGCAACCTTAAAATTAAGCGCAGTTTATTGTTTTTAACAGCGTTTGAGTTAATGCCTTTCACGACTTATGGGAGTTTTTGTTAGAAAATGAAAACTTTTGTTAATTGTGAAAATTTATTACAAATATTTTACGACTAAAATGTTAATTAACATTTTTTATCGGTATTATCATAAAATAGTGTTACATACTAACAATTTTGGCATTTTAAAAATTTTTTAAAATGTTATTGACTGACAAAAAGTGCTGTGATATACTTCAGCCGTAAACAGCGGAAAGAGCTGTTAAAAACTATAAAAAATCACGAAGCGCGCGCAGAAAAGCGCAGCGAATTGCGAAATACCTTTAAGGAGGTACGAGATATGGATATTTATGAAAAATTAAACCAGCTTGACGAAGAAATCAACGAATACGGTGTAAATCCTCTTTCTTACGTCGTACTCGGCTGCGCAAAATAATTATTTTGCGGCAATTACACAAACAATCTTACGCAGTAAACTGAATAAGGAGGCAATTTTTATGATTGATATGTATGAAAAAATTGCAGAACTCGACAGCGCCGAGAATGAGATTGGCGTATCGCCACTCTCCTATGTAACTCTCGGCTGCGCGAGATAATGCAATACCGAAGAAAAATTTGTTTACAGATATGAAAGGCGGGTTCCGACAGTAAAGTCGGAACCCGCCTTATTTTTTATTTTAATTAAGTTCGCATAAAGACGGCGATAAAAATTTCTTTTTCAGTTTATTTCTTTTTGCCGAAAACCGCATGACTTATTGCCTCGCATGCGGGAGAAAGGAATGCGCAAGCGACAAAAATGACCCAGCCCGGGTGCCAGAGAGAGTACATTATGCCGATAAAGAGGTAAACCGTAACGGCGAAGAGCCAGACAGAGGACGAAAAGCCCTTTAAAATGCGCTTGCCGAGGGGCGCAACCGTGCCGTCTTTTTTGCAGGCAAAAATTTTATCCGTAAAAGCGCACACGGAAAAGCAGAGCGGAAAAAGCAACCACGCGGGGTGCCACAGGTTGAGTATAGCGCCCAGACAGAAAAATGCGACCATAGCGCAGGCGAACAAAACCGAGTTGACAGCATGCCCTATGACGACCCGTTTAGACGCCTTTTTGACCCTTTCGGGCAGGTCGGAAAATTTTTCCACTTTTTCCGCCTCCTCGGGCGTCATATAAAATATATCTTTTTCAGCCGCCTCCTCGCCGTCATTGCCGCGCGCGCTGCCATTTTCGCCGTCGCCATTTACACTGCCGTCATTGCCGCCGTCGCGCTTGCCCGCTCCGTCCTTTTCAGTATCGGCGGAGGAATTTATTCCGCTTGCGACGTCGCCCATAACGAGCGCGTCCATGCTTACGCCGAACATGCGGCACAGCGAAATAATTTTATCCGTCTCGGGATAGGAATCGCCCGTCTCCCATTTGGATACCGACTGTCTTGAAACGCTCAGCCTTTCCGCGAGTTCTTCCTGCGTAATGCCGTCGCGCTTTCTGAGAAATTGAAGATTATCACAGAACGCCATACAAATCTCCTTGCCCTTTGTTACAAAAATTATATTATAAACGGTGTGCCCTTTCAACCAATTTTCGGGTGCAATGCGCAACCTGAAGTTGCATTTTGCTCAAATAGTGGCGCAACCGTAACATTTTTTTGATTTCTTTGACAAATTAACCTCCCTGCGGCGTTCTGCACTTGAAATTTACGGCAAACAATGTTATTATATTGTCGGACTGAATAATAACTTTCGGGAAGTGAAAAAATGAAGATTAAAATAACTTCGGATTCAACTTGCGATCTGAGCAGGGAACAGATAGAAAAGAACGACATAGGCATTTTCTCGCTTGCCGTTATACTCGGCGACAAGACTTTCCGCGACGGACACGGAATTACGCCGCAGGACATATTCGACTACGTCGAGCAAACGCAGAACCTGCCCAAAACGGCGGCGGGCTCGGCCGCGGAGTATGAAGAATTTTTCCGCGAACAGATAAAAGGATATGACAGGCTGATACACTTCAACATATCTGCGAAGGCTTCGAGCAGTCATTCTTCGGCGTGCATAGCCGCTGACAACATCGGTCCGCAGGTTAGCGTAATCGACAGCAAAGCTCTTTCGACGGGGCAGGGTCTGCTGGTCATGAAGGCGTGCGATTTCCGCGCGCAGGGAATGGAAGCCGACGAGATTGTAAAGCGCATACGCGAGCTTACGCCTTTTGTCAACACATCTTTCGTGCCCGACAACCTCAACTATCTGCACAAGGGCGGCAGATGTTCGCTCGCCGCGCTGCTGGGGGCTAAAGTGCTTAAACTTCATCCGCTGATAGCCGAGGACAAGGACGGACAGCTCGTTGCAAAGAAAAAATACATGGGCTCTATGGAGCGCTGCATAAAGGCGTATATAGCCGACCTGAGGCAGGAATCCCGCCGCTACGACAAGACGAGGTGTTTTATTACCCATTCCTACGCCGACCCCGAACTCGTGGAAATAGCAAAGAAGATGGTCAACGATAATTTTGAATTCGACGAAGTGATCGAAACGGTTGCAGGCTCTATTATAACCAGCCACTGCGGCAGAAACACTCTCGGCGTATTGTTTATAGCAACTTAAATAAAAATTAAAGCGGCGGCGCGCACTTTTTGCGCGC